>OGQD01000628.1_pt1 | contig 25493 bp, 21 predicted proteins | sample 1553091 | NCBI WGS metagenome assembly OGQD01 (sample SAMEA2580290, study PRJEB22360) | human gut metagenome | biome: human gut; feature: human-associated habitat; material: faeces | place: Denmark | collected 2008/2010
TGGCGCCGATCTGCGCGGGTGGGGGAGCGGGGCGGGCGCCGCCGCCGTAGATGTCCGGCGCGATGTGCACACCGTAGGACGGCTGGATGTAGCGCCGCGGGCTGGCCATGCGCCAGAGCACCTTGGGCTTGCCCGGCACCATCACCGCGCCAGCGGCAGTGGCGGCGAGGATCAGCTTCTTGCAGCGCTCGGGATAGTCATGGGCGAACTGCTGCGCCAGGGCACCGCCCCAGGACACGCCGATGGCGGTCACCTGGCCGTAGTCCAGGTAATCGAGCATCCGCGCGGCCAGCTTGGCCAGGCCGGGGAAGCGGTACGGCGTGCTGGGTGTGGACGAGCCGCCGACGCCGGGAACGTCGAAGGCGATCACCTCCAGGTCCGGGTCGAGCGCGGCGACGAAGGGGAACACCAGTTCGAGGTTGGCGCCGATGCCGTTGAAGATCAGCAGCGGCGTCATGTGCTTCTTGCCCGGGCGCACGGCGGTGCGGATGGTCTGCCCGTCGAGTTCGATGGTGCGGAACTCGAAGGGCTGCGCCGCCGGCGCCTTGCTCGGCAGGATCTCCTCGCCGCTGCGTTTGCTGCGTGCGCGCCGGCTCGTCGGCGCGGTCACTTCCACGGCCGTCGACGATTCTGGGGAGTTGGCGTCGTCCACGGCGCCGGCTTGCGGGAGGAGTTCTGTTTTCATCGTTCGTGTACGTAGGTTCCGGGGGAGGCTTCGCCAGCCGGGTGGGCCTTGTTGCCCAGGACGGTCGGTGCCTTTTTCAGCTTGCCTGCGCGCTCGGCCAGCCATTGTTGCCAGTGCAGCCACCAGGAGTCGGCGTGCTTGCTGGAGTTTTCCTGCCAGGTCTTGGAGTCGACGGAGAGGTCGGGGCCGGTCATGAAGCGTGCCTTAGGGTTGCCCGGCGGGTTGAGGATGCTCTGGATGTGCCCGCTGTTGGACAGGATGAACTCGCACTTGCCGCCCAGCAGGCGGGCGGAGCGGTAGCAGGCTTCCCACGGCGTGATGTGGTCGGACAGGCCGGCCACGCAGTAGAAATCGCAGGTGACTTGCTTGAGGTCGATCGGCGTGCCGGAGACTTCCAGCGCGCCGGGGCGGGTCAGCGGGTTGGTCTTGAACATCTCCACCAGCTCGCCGTGCAGCGCGGCCGGCAGGCGCGTGGTGTCGTTGTTCCAGAACAGGATGTCGAAGGCCGGCGGCTCGTTGCCCAGCAGGTAGTTGTTGACCCAGTAGTTCCAGATCAGGTCGTTGGGGCGCATCCAGGCGAACACCTTGGCCATGTCCTTGCCTTCCAGCACGCCGGACTGGTACGAGCGGCGCTTGGCGGCTTCCAGGGTCTTCTCGTCGGCGAACAGGGCGACCTGGGTGTCCAGTTCGAAGTCGAGCACGCTGACCATCTGGGTAAAGGCGTGCACCTTGTTCTCGCCCAGCGCCGCGTAGTGGCCCAGCAGGGTGACGGTGGTGATGCCGCCGGAGCAGGCCCCGAGCATGTTCAGGTCCTTGCTGCCGGTGATCTTCAGGACCACGTCGATGGCTTCCTTGAGCGCCTCGATGTAGGTGGTCAGGCCCCACTCGCGCTGCGCCTTGGTCGGGTTGCGCCAGCTGACGATGAAGGTCTGGATCTGGTTGCGCAGGCTGAAGCGCGCCAGGCTCTTCTCCGGCGACAGGTCGAAGACGTAGAACTTGTTGATCTGCGGCGGCACCACCAGCAGGGGGCGCTCGTGCACGCTCTCGGTGATCGGCTTGTACTGGATCAGCTCCAGCACGTCGTTGCGGAACACCACGGCGCCTTCGGTCACGGCCAGGTTCTTGCCGACCTCGAAGGCGTCCATGTTCACCTGGCTGGGCATGCCGCCATTGTTCACCAGGTCCTTGGCCAGGTGGGTGAGACCGTCGAGCAGGCTCTTGCCGCCGGTCTCGAAGAAGCGTTTGACTGCTGCCGGGTTGGACAGCGTGTTGGTCGGTGCCATGGCCTCGGTCATCAGGTTGATGACGAACTGGCCGCGGCTGATGTCCTGGGGCGACAGGTCGCTCTCGCCCATCCAGGTGTGCAGCTCCTTGCGCCAGGCCAGGTAGGTCTGCAGGTAGCGGCGGTAGAGCGGGTTCTGGCTCCAGGCCGGGTCGTTGAAACGGCGGTCGTCGTCCGACGGCTTCAGTTCGGATTTGCCGAGCAGCACGTTCTTCAGTTCGAGACCGAAGTGGGTCACGTGCTTGGCGCTGTGGAAGGGCTGCTTGATCGCTTGCAGCAGCACCATGCGGGCAGAGGTGAGCAGATCCTTGCCGCGAATCCCGATCACCGGGTTCAGGGCAAGTGTGTTTTCCGCGGCTTGCTGGGGTAGATCGCTGTTGTTCTTCTGGGTCATCGGCGACGCTCCATTGTCCTGAGACGCATACTGGCGGGGCTCACCTTCGTGACATGAGGCCAGGTACTGCTCGGGGTTGCGGAACGTGGAGACAGCTCCACGCGATTCATCTACTTGGCGGCATCACTGGAACTTCAGGTGACCACGCTCTGTGCACTGTAACTCCGTACATTGCACTGCCTTGGTTACCCGAGTTTCCTTCGCCGCGCAAGCTGGTGCAGCGTGGGCCTTCTCTTGGAAGTATGTCGGGAAAAGTTAGAAAACGCGCCCTAGAGCGGGGGGATCTCGCCAACTCCCTGACAGCGGCCACGCGAACAGCAGTCTGCCGGAGGAATGTTGCAAATGGCGTGCCCTGGGCGATTGCCCGACGAAGGTTGGTGCCAAGGGTGGAGCGGGAACGGGGCGAACGACCTGTAGGAGCGAGCTTGCTCGCGAACCGATTCCGCAGCGGGGCTATTCGCGAACGAGGACTGGGCGTTCCCCTTCCTGCAGAAAAGCAGTGGCGCGGGGAGGCTCAGAGCATCAGCTTGACCACCGACTCCGACGGGTCTCGCGACTTGCCGGCTTTCTCCAGCTGCGCCAGGTAGTCGGCCCACATCTCGTCGTGGCGCACGCACAGCTCATAGAGGTAGTCCCAGGTGAACAGTCCGCTGTCGTGGCCGTCGTCGAAAGTCAGCTTGAGCGCGTACTGACCGGCCGGCTCCAGGTTGCTCAGGCCGACATTCAGCTTACCCACCTGCAGCACCGGGTTGCCGTGGCCCTGGACTTCCGCCGATGGCGAATGCACGCGCAGGAACTCGGCGGGCAGATCGTAGGACTGGTCGCCATAGGTCAGCGAAAGCTTCTTCGAGGCCTTGTGCAGCTTGATGGCGGAAGGAATGCGCATGGACGGCTCCTGAACGGCGATCCCGGCATTGTAGCGCCGGCTGAAAATAAACGGGGCGCCCTGAGGCGCCCCGTCGCTGTGGCGTCGATCCGCTTACAGGATGTAGCGCGACAGGTCCTCGTCCTGGGCCAGTTCGCCCAGGTGGCCGTTGACGTAGGCCGCGTCGATCACGATGGCCTTGCCGCTGTGCTCGCTGGCCAGGTCCGCGGCGTCGAACGACACCTCTTCGAGCAGGCGCTCGAGCAGGGTGTGCAGGCGCCGGGCACCGATATTCTCGGTCTTCTCGTTGACCTGGAAGGCGATCTCCGCGAGGCGTTTGATGCCGTCGGCGGCGAACTCGATGTCCAGCCCTTCGGTCTTCAGCAGCGCGGTGTACTGCTCGGTCAGCGACGCATGCGGCTCGCTGAGGATACGCTCGAAGTCGCTCGGGCTCAGGGCTTTGAGCTCGACGCGGATCGGCAGGCGGCCCTGCAGTTCCGGCACCAGGTCGCTAGGCTTGGACAGGTGGAAGGCGCCCGAGGCGATGAACAGGATGTGGTCGGTCTTCACCATGCCCAGCTTGGTGTTCACGGTGCAACCCTCGATCAGCGGCAGCAGGTCACGCTGCACGCCCTCGCGGGACACGTCGGCGCCGCCGACATTGCCGCGCTTGGCGATCTTGTCGATCTCGTCGATGAAGACGATGCCGTTCTGCTCCACCGCTTCCAGGGCGCGGGCCTTGAGGTCTTCTTCATTGACCAGGCGCTGCGCTTCCTCGTCGCGGATCAGCTTCATGGCCTCGGCGACCTTCAGCTTGCGGCTCTTGCGCTTGCCCTTGCCCATGTTGGAGAACAGGTTCTGCAACTGGTTGGTCATCTCCTCCATGCCCGGCGGGGCCATGATTTCCACGCCCGAAGGAATGTCGGCGACCTCGATGTCGATTTCCTTGTCGTCCAACTGGCCTTCGCGCAGGCGCTTGCGGAACAGCTGGCGGGTGTTGGAGTCCTCGCGGGCCGGCTCGTCACCGAAACCGGCGGTACGCGCCGGCGGCAGCAGGGCGTCGAGGATGCGCTCTTCGGCGGCGTCTTCGGCGCGGTACTTGACCTTCTGCACTTCCTGCTCGCGGAGCATCTTGATCGCGGCATCGGCGAGGTCGCGGATGATCGACTCGACGTCACGGCCGACGTAGCCGACTTCGGTGAACTTGGTCGCTTCCACCTTGATGAACGGCGCGTTGGCCAGCTTGGCCAGGCGGCGGGCGATCTCGGTCTTGCCGACGCCGGTCGGGCCGATCATCAGGATGTTCTTCGGCGTCACCTCGGCGCGCAGTTCGGTCGGCAGCTGCATGCGCCGCCAGCGGTTGCGCAGGGCGATGGCGACGGCGCGCTTGGCGTCGTCCTGGCCGATGATGTGGCGGTTGAGTTCGTGGACGATCTCGCGGGGAGTCATGGACATTTGACGGGTTACTCCGGAGCGACAACGCCTCAGAGGGCGCTGTCGAGCTCCTCGATGGTCAGGTTCTGGTTGGTGAACACGCAGATCGAGCCGGCGATGTTCAGCGCGGTCTCGGCGATTTCGCGGGCGCTCATCTCGTCGTTGGCTTTCTGCAGCAGTGCCATGGCGGCCGCCTGGGCGAAGCCACCGCCCGAACCCATGGCGATCAGGCCGTGCTCGGGTTCGACCACGTCGCCGTTGCCGGTGATGATCAGCGAGGCATCCTTGTTGGCCACCGCCAGCATGGCCTCCAGGCGGCTCAGGGAACGGTCGGTACGCCAGTCCTTGGCCAGCTCGACGGCAGCGCGCACCAGGTGGCCCTGGTGTTTTTCCAGCTGTTGCTCGAAGCGTTCGAAGAGGGTGAAGGCATCGGCGGTGGCGCCGGCGAAGCCGGCCAGTACTTCACCGTGGTACAGGCGGCGGACTTTCTTCGCGTTGCCTTTCATCACGGTGTTGCCCAGGGAAACCTGGCCGTCGCCGCCCATGACGACTTTGCCATTGCGGCGGACAGATACGATGGTGGTCAAGGGTCTTACTCCACACTAGCGGGGCGATGTGCCCGAATGCAGAGTCAGATGGGGACTCGGTCGGCGGGGTTCAAGTCCTGCACCGGACGAGCAGTGCGCATTTCACGCGCCACTCGTCGGTGCGGGCCTTGGAATCAGCGGGTCTGGCGCTGCTGTAACAGCAGGTTGCTGAAGCCGTTGCCGGCCAGTTGCTTCTGCGCGGCGGAGGCCTTGGCGCGGTCGCCGTAGGGGCCGACCATGACGCGGTACCAGGTTTCGTCGCGCACCGTGCCGGACTCCACGCGGGCGTTCTGGCCCATCATGATGATCTGCGCGCGCAGGTGGTCGGCGTCGGTCTGCTTACGGAACGAGCCGGCCTGCAGGTAGTACTGCGTGGCCGCTACGGCCGGCGGCGGTGTCGGCTTGGCTGGCGTGGTATCGCTGGCCGGAGCCTGCGGCAGCGCCTGCTTCTGCGCGGTCGCGACCTGGGTCGCTGGCGGCGTGGCGGGCGTTGCCGGCTTGACCACTGCGGGCGGTGGCGGAGTCTGGCCGCTCAGGGCGGTCAGGGCGCGCTGGGTGTCGATCTTCTCGGCTTCTTCCTTGGTGGCGACCACGGTCGGCGGCGTCTGCGGTTTTGCAGGCTGGGTGGGCGGCGGTACGGCCTCCGGCGGCACGGCGACTTCCGAGCCCGGCAGCAGGGTGTAGAAGTCGTACTTGGGCTTCACCCCGGTGGGCGCGGCCGGCTGTTGCGGCTGCACGGTGCCGGAGGGCTTGTTGGAACCGACCACGGCCTTGGGCGCCTCCGCCTTCTCGCGTTTGACGTCGTTGCGACCCGGCTCCAGCTTCATCAGGAACATGATGAAGCCGCCGATGGCCAGGCCAGCCACCAGCCAAACCCAGCCGGGGACCGAACTCTTCTTGGCCGGGGCCTGGTAGCGGCTGGCGCCGCGCTTGGGAGCGGGTTTCTTCTTCGCCATGGGTGCTTACATGCGCTCCAGGGTTTCCAGTCCCAGCAACTCCAGGCCCTGCTTGAGGGTACGGCCGGTCAGCGCGGCAAGGCGCAGGCGGCTTTCCTGTTGCGCCGGGTCTTCGGCGGTGAGGATCGGGCAGTGCTCGTAGAAGCTGGAGAACAGGCCGGCCAGCTCGTACAGGTAGGCGCAGAGGATGTGCGGCACACCCTTGATCGCCACGTTGTTGAGCAGGTCGGTGAATTGCGCCAGCTGAGCGGCCAGGGCGATTTCCTGCGGTTGCTGCAGGACGATCTTGCCGCCGACTTCGTCATAACCCTTGCCCAGCTTGCGGAAGATGCTCGCCACGCGGGTGTACGCATACAGCAAGTACGGCGCGGTGTTGCCTTCGAAGCTCAGCATCAGGTCGAAGTTGAAGCTGTAGTCGCTGGTGCGGTGCTTGGACAGGTCGGCGTATTTCACCGCGCCGATGCCAACGGCGTGGGCGATCTGGCGCAGGTCCTGCTCGCTGAAGTCGGGGTTCTTGGCCTTCACCAGGGTGTAGGCGCGCTCCTCGGCTTCGATCAGCAGGTCGATCAGCTTCACGGTGCCGCCGTCGCGGGTCTTGAACGGCTTGCCGTCGGCGCCGTTCATGGTGCCGAAACCCATGTGCTCCAGGTCCATGCTGGCCGGGACGAAGCCGGCGCGGCGGGCGACTTCGAACACCTGCTGGAAGTGCAGGGCCTGGCGCTGGTCGACGAAGTACAGCACGCGGTCGGCGCGCAGCACCTTGTGGCGGTAGCGCATGGCGGCGAGGTCGGTGGTGGCATAGAGGTAGCCGCCGCCAGCCTTCTGCACGATCACCGGCAGCGGCTCGCCTTCGGCGTTCTTGAACTCGTCGAGGAACACGCACAGGGCGCCGTCGCTCTCGACCAGCAGGCCCTTGGCGGTCAGGTCGGCGACCACTTGCGCGAGGTCGTCGTTGTAGGCGCTCTCGCCCTTCACGTCGGCCATGGTCAGCTTCACGCCCAGCAGGTCGTAGACCTTCTGGCAGTGCGACAGGGAAATGTCGTTGAAGCGGGTCCACAGGGCCATGCACTTGGGGTCGTTGGCCTGCAGTTTCACCACCAGCTCGCGGGCGCGGTTGGCGAACTCGGGGGACTCGTCGAAGCGTTGCTTGGCCGCGCGGTAGAAGACCTCCAGGTCGTGCAGTTCGGCCTGGGCGTCCACCGGTTGTTCTTCCAGGTAGGCCAGCAGCATGCCGAACTGGGTGCCCCAGTCGCCCACGTGGTTCTGGCGGATCACGGTGTCGCCAAGGAACTCCAGCACGCGGCTGACGCCGTCGCCAATGATGGTCGAGCGCAGGTGGCCGACGTGCATTTCCTTCGCCAGGTTCGGCGAGGACAGGTCCACCACCACGCGCTGCGCGGGGCCGGCCTTGCGCACACCGATGCGTTCGTCGGCCAGGGCCTTGTCGAGGCTGGCGGCGAGCCAGGCTTGGTCCTGGAAGAAGTTCAGGAAGCCGGGGCCGGCGATCTCGACCTTGGCCACTTCCGGGCTCTGCGGCAGCGCCTCGACCAGCTTGGTGGCCAGGTCGCGCGGCTTCATGCCGGCGGGCTTGGCCAGCATCATGGCGATGTTGCTGGCGAAGTCACCGTGGGTTCGGTCCTTGGTGTTCTCCACCTGGATGTCGGGCGTCAGGCCGGCCGGCAGGGTGCCGTCTTCGGTGAGGCTGACAAGGGCTTGCTGGATCAGGTGGCGAATCGTGTCTTTCATGGTTTTCTCCGTGCTCGCGTGCATCCGGCGCGCGCGACCGGTTATCGGGCTCAGAACCGCGCATTATCCGTGGCTGGGCATGGCTTGCCAACCGCGGAGCGCTCCGAGTTCAGTCTCGCCGCTGTGCCATCCGTCGCGGCTGATGGAAGTCAATGTAGGACGGTTCCGGCACGGCGGACGGGTTCTTGGGAATAAAAGAGGGCCGTCAGAACAGATCGATCGGGTCGACATCCAGCGACCAGCGTACCTGGCGCCCGCTGGGCATGCCCTCTAGCGTCTGCAGCCAGGGGGTGAGAAGACGGTGCAGCGGTGCTCGGGCCGTGCTCATCAGCAGCAACTGCGCGCGATAGCGGCCGGCGCGACGCTCCATGGGCGCCGGCACCGGGCCGAGGAGTTCCACGTCGTGGCCCAGGGTGGCCTGCAGACGCTCGGCCTCGGCGCAGGCCTCGTCGAGGAAACCTTCGGCCTGCCCTGGCTTGTGCGCCTCGGCGCGTAGCAGCGCCAGGTGCGAGAAGGGCGGCAGGCCGGCGGAGCGGCGCTCGGTGAGGGCCTGCTCGGCGAAGGCGAAGTAACCCTGCTCGGTGAGTTGTACCAGCAGCGGGTGGTCGGCCAGATGGGTCTGGATCAGCACGCGGCCCGGCTCCTCGGCGCGCCCGGCGCGGCCGGCGACCTGGACGATCTGCTGGGCCATGCGCTCGCTGGCGCGGAAGTCGGCGGAGAACAGCCCGCCATCGGCATCGAGGATCGCCACCAGGGTGACCCGCGGGAAGTGGTGCCCCTTGGCGAGCATCTGCGTGCCGACCAGGATGCACGGCTCGCCCTTGTTGATGGTGGCGAACAGGTCGCGCATGGCGTGCTTGCGCGAGGTGCTGTCGCGGTCGATGCGCAGCACCGGGTAGTCCGGGAATAGAATGCGCAGGCGCTCTTCGGCGCGCTCGGTGCCGGCGCCGACCGGGCGCAGGTCCACGGTGCCGCATTTCGGGCAGTTGCGCGGCGGCCGCTCGCGGTGGTCGCAGTGGTGGCAGCGCAGTTCGCCACTGCCCTGATGCACGGTCATCCGCGCATCGCAGCGCGGGCACTGGCTGATCCAGCCGCAGTCGTGGCACAGCAGGGTTGGGGCGAAGCCGCGGCGGTTCAGGTAGACCAGCACCTGCTGGCCGGCGGCCAGGGTTTCCTTGATCGAGCGCTGCAACGGCATGGAGATGCCGGAATCCAGCGGCAGGCTCTTCACGTCCAGTCGGTGGAACTTCGGCTGGTGCGCGCCGCCGGCCCGCTGGGTCAGGCGTAGCAGGCCGTAGCGGCCGCTCTGGGCGTTGTGCAGGCTTTCCAGCGCCGGCGTGGCGGAGCCCAGCAGGATCGGCACGTTCTCCAGTCGCGCGCGCACCATGGCGAGGTCTCGGGCGTGGTAGCGCAGGCCTTCCTGCTGTTTATAGGAAGCGTCGTGTTCCTCGTCGATGATGATCAGCCCCGGATTCTTCAGCGGGGTGAACAGTGCCGAGCGGGTGCCGATGATGATGTCCGCCTCGCCGTCGCGAGCCGCCAGCCAGGCGTCCAGCCGCTCCCGGTCGGTCAGCGCCGAATGCAGCAGGGCGATTCGCGCGTTGAAGCGGCGCTCGAAGCGGCTCAGGGTCTGCGGGCCGAGGTTGATCTCGGGGATCAGCACCAGTGCCTGTTTGCCGGCCTCCAGGGTTTCGCGGATCAGTTGCAGGTAGACCTCGGTCTTGCCGCTGCCGGTGACGCCTGCCAGGAGGAAGCTGTGGAAGCTGCCGAAGCCGGCGCGCACGGCTTCGAAGGCGGCACGTTGCTCGGCGTTGAGCGGCAGTTCCGCCTGCGCCAGCCACGGGCCATGGTGCGGTGGCACGCTGTGCTCGCGCACTTCCAGGGTGACCAGGCCTTTTTCCTGCAGCAGGTCGAGGCTGTCCTTGTTGATCTGCAACTGGCTGAGCAGGTCGTGGGCGACACCATGGGGGTGCTGCTTGAGGATCTTCAGCGTCTCGCGCTGGCGCGGCGCGCGGGCCAGGCGCGGGTCTTCCTCGCGGGCACCGGGTTCGGCGTGCCAGAAGCGCTGCTGGCGCGCCTCGGCCGGGTCGCCCTGGCGCAGCAGGTTGGGCAGTGCCCAGGAGAAGGTGTCGCCCAGGCTGTGCTGGTAGTACTGCGCCGTCCAGCGGCACAACTCCAGCAGGTGCGCCGGCATCGGCGGCTCGCGGTCGAGCACCGCCAGGGCCGGGCGCAGCTTGTCCGCCGGCACGTCGGATGTTTCCACCTGCTCCACCAGCACACCGACCATCTCCCGCCGGCCGAACGGCACGCGCAGGCGCACGCCCGGCTGCAGGCGCGTCACGTCGACCCCGCGCGGAGGCAGGTAGTCGAACAGGCGGCGCAGCGGCGAGGGCAGGGCGAGACGCAGGATGGCGGGTGTGGGCACGCGACGGATTCCGGGGCGGCTGGGAGCGCTGGATGGTAGCATGGGCAATGCGACGGTCGGTCATGCCTGATCTTGCGTTGAAAGCGTTCTCTGGTATGATCCACGCCCTTAATTTCCGTGCGGTGCCCGGTAAAAGATCCCGCCCGCGGTCCTTGATGACCGTGGCTCGGCTTCTGCCAGAGACTGGGTGGCGGCACACCACTGAGAGGAAGAGACCATGAAACCGGAAATCCATCCCGCGTACGAAGACATCGAAGCCACCTGCAGCTGCGGCAACGTGATCAAAACTCGTTCGACCCTGTGCAAAGGCATCCACCTGGACGTCTGCTCCGAATGCCACCCGTTCTACACTGGCAAGCAGAAAGTCCTGGACACCGGCGGCCGTATCGATCGCTTCAACCAGCGCTTCGCCATGTTCGGCGGCAAGAAGTAAGATCGATTTCCGGAAAGAACCTTCATGGTTTTTTACGGCATCTCGAAAAAGGCGTCCCTCGTGGGCGCCTTTTTTATGGCTGTCCTTTTTTCCCTGGACGCTAGCGCCGCCGCCTGCCCGAAGCCTTCGTCAGCGGAAACGGTACGCGTGGCACGGGTGGTGGACGGTGACACGCTGAAGCTGGCCGACGGCCGCAGCGTCCGCCTGATCGGTGTGAACGCCCCGGAACTGGCCCATCACGGCCGCTCCGAAGAACCCTTTGCCGTTGCCGCCCAGCGTCGCCTGCAGGAGCTGGTGGCGGCCAATGACGGCGAGGTCGGCCTGGTTCCCGGCCAGCAGGGCAAGGACAAGTACGGCCGCACGCTGGCCCACGCCTATGACGCCCGCGGCAACAATCTCGAATCCCGCCTGCTCGCCGAAGGCCTGGGCTACCTTGTAGCTATCGCCCCCAATACGGATCTCACCGCCTGCCAGCGCGCCGCCGAGCGCGAGGCGCGCAGCGCCCAGCGGGGGTTGTGGAGAAAATCTCCGGTGCAGGTGGCGGAACAGCTTCACGAAAGCGGCTTTGCGGTGGTGCGTGGACGGGTGGAACAGGTACAACGCAATCGCGGTGGTCTGTGGATCGATCTCGACGGCCCGTTGGTGCTACGCATTGAGCCCCGACTCCTGAGGCAGTTCGACGATGCAACCCTGCGTGAGCTGAAGGGTCGACAAATAGAAGCGCGCGGCTGGGTCATCGACCGTGCCGAGCGCGGTGGAGTGAAAACCGGACAGGCGCGCTGGATGCTGCCTGTAACCGACCCGGCGATGATGGAGGTATTGCCATGAGCGTGCGCTCGTTCGGAATCCTGGTGTTGCTGGCGCTGCTGAGCGTCCTCGGCGGTTGCGCCACCAACCCGGCCACCGGCAAGTCTGACTTCGTGATGATGAGCGAGCAGAGCGAGCTGGAGATGGGCCAGAAGTACAGCCAGGAAATCGCCAAGCAGTACCCGCGCTATGAGGATGCCAAGCTGCAGGCCTACGTCCAGCAGGTTGGCGAGCGGGTCGCCCGCGCCGGCGACCGGCCGCAGCTGCAGTATCACTTCACGGTCATCGACACCCCCGACATCAACGCCTTCGCCCTGCCCGGCGGCTACATCTATATCCACCGCGGGCTGATGGCGTATCTGGGCTCGGAGGCGGAGCTGGCCGCCGTGCTCGGCCACGAGGTCGGCCACGTGACCGCGCGGCATAGCGTCAAGCAGCAGAGCCAGTCGAGCGCCTGGAGCATCCTCGGCCAGGCCGTGGCCCTTGGCACCGGTGTCGGCGCTGCCGCCGACCTCACCAACGTGCTCGGCACCGCCTTCGTGCGCGGCTATGGCCGCGACATGGAGCTGGAGGCCGACGGCCTGGGCGCCAAGTACCTGGCCCGCGCCGGCTACGACCCGACCGCCATGATCCAGGTGGTGCGGGTGCTGAAGAACCAGGAAGACTTCGCCCGCGATGAGGCGGCGCGCAAGGGCCAGGCGGCCCAGCCGGTCGGCTACCACGGGCTGTTCGACACCCACCCGGACAACGATGAGCGCCTCAAGCAGGTCCTCGGCCCGGCCCAGGCCCTGGCCGGCAGTGGCCAGCGCGAAGTCGCTGCCGAGCGCTACCTGAAAGCCATCGACGGCATGCCCTTCGGCGATTCCGCCGCCAGCGGCGTGCGCCGCGGGCAGAGCTTCTACCACTCGGAACTGGACTTCACCCTGACCTACCCGGCCGGCTGGGGCATCCTCAACCAGCCGACCGCGCTGGTGGGCTACACCGCCGACCAGCAGGCCTACATCGGCATGAAGCTGGTACCGCGCGATGGCCAGCTGACTCCGGCGGAATACCTGCGCAAGGGGGCTGGCGGGCGGTTATCGAACGAAGAAAGCTTCCAGCAGAACGGCCTCGACGTTGCCACTGGCGTGGTTCCCGGCAATCCGGCCCGTCGCGCGGCTGTGGTCTACCAGAAGGACCACGCCTACCTGTTCATCGGTGTGGTCAAAGGTCGCGCCTCGCTGGAGAGCGAGGACGATCACTTCATGCAGGTCATCCGCAGCTTCCGACCCATGCGTGCCGACGAGCAGAAACTCGCGCAACCGCGCCGGATCGCCGTCGTTCAGGTCAAATCCGGGCAGACTGTCGAGCAGTTCGCGAAGGCAGAATCCGGTCCGGAATCTGACTCGATAAATCGTATACGTTTATTGAATGACTTGTATCCAACTGGTCAGCCAAAACCGGGCGACTGGCTGAAAGTCGTACGCTAGAGGTCTTGACAGCTGGGGCCTGGGCTACCTTGGCAGGTGCGGCCTTTCTGCGTATGCTCGGTCCCCCGTCTGTCCAACAAGCAACAAAAGCGGAAGTGCCCAAATGTCTGATCTCAAGACCGCTGCCCTCGAATATCACGCCCAACCCCGCCCCGGAAAACTGAGCGTCGAGCTGACCAAGCCGACCGTGACCGCCCGCGACCTGTCGCTGGCGTACAGCCCGGGTGTCGCCGAGCCGGTCCGCGAAATCGCGCGTGACCCCGAGCTTGCCTTCAAGTACACCGGCAAGGGCAACCTGGTCGCGGTCATTTCCGACGGCACCGCCATCCTCGGCCTGGGCAACCTCGGCCCGCTGGCTTCCAAGCCGGTCATGGAAGGCAAGGGCGTCCTGTTCAAGCGCTTCGCCGGTGTCGACGTATTCGACATCGAAGTCGACGCCGAGAGCCCGCAGGCCTTCATCGATACCGTCAAGCGCATCTCCATCACCTTCGGCGGCATCAACCTGGAAGACATCAAGGCACCCGAGTGCTTCGAGATCGAGCGCGCCCTGATCGAACAGTGCGACATCCCGGTGTTCCACGATGACCAGCACGGCACCGCCATCGTGACCGCCGCCGGCATGCTCAACGCCCTGGAAATCGCCGGCAAGAAGCTGGAAACCGCGAAGATCGTCTGCCTCGGCGCCGGCGCTGCCGCCATCTCCTGCATGAAGCTGCTGGTGAGCATGGGCGCCAAGGTCGAGAACATCTACATGATCGACCGCCAGGGCGTGATCCATGCGGGCCGTAACGACCTGAACCAGTACAAGGCGGTGTTCGCCACCGAGACCGACAAACGCACCCTGTCCGACGCCCTGGAAGGCGCCGACGTGTTCGTTGGCCTGTCCGGCGCCAACCTGCTCAGCGCCGAAGACCTCCAGCGCATGGCGCCGAATCCGATCGTCTTCGCCTGCTCGAACCCGGACCCGGAGATCAAACCGGAACTGGCCCACGCCACCCGCAACGACGTGATCATGGCCACCGGCCGTTCGGACTATCCGAACCAGGTCAACAATGTGCTCGGCTTCCCCTTCATCTTCCGCGGTGCCCTGGACGTGCGCGCCACCCGCATCAACGAAGAAATGAAGATCGCTGCTGCCCTGGCCCTGCGTGACCTGGCCAAGCTGCCGGTACCCAAGGACGTGTGCGACGCCTACGGCGTGACCGCCCTGGAATTCGGCCGCGAGTACATCATTCCGAAGCCGATGGACAAGCGCCTGATCACCATCGTTTCCGATGCCGTGGCCAAGGCCGCCATCGAGACCGGCGTGGCGACCCTGCCGTATCCGAAGCACTACCCGCTGCAGTCGGTGGAAGACGTCTTCAAAGGCTGATTCCGTCTGACCTGGAGAACCCCGCCTCGGCGGGGTTTTTCTTTTTCCGATGAGTGAAACGAAGAGTTACCCATTAATGACTGAAGGCAGGGGCCTTCAGGATCATCCCGACTATCCTTCCCTGCTCATGCATTGACGCGTCCGCTGCCCTGGAGCGGGCCGGGCGCATGGGGGAACATCATGAATCGGACTTTGCTGGCAGTCGCCACCCTGGCGGCCAGCGCCGCGCTCATCGGTTGCGCAGGGGCACCGCAGATGAGCTGGGACCGGGTGGGGGATTCGGCGCAGCGTGCAGTCACCAGCGCCGACGTCTGGGCGCCGGTGGCTGGCGCGGCGGTGATCGCCGCAGGCAATTGGGACCACAAGTGGCAGAAATCGGCGAGCAACCACGACTGGTTCTTCGGCGGCGACGCCAACCAGGCCGCCGACCGCATGCTCAACCTCGCCACCGGCCTGAGCGTCGTCACTGCTTTGGTGGCGTCGCCCAAGGACGTGAGTACCGAGGAGAAATGGAGCTGGCGCGGGCGCAACCTGACCTTGCTGGCGGCGGACCGCTACGCGGTGACCGGTTTCGTCGAGGAGGCCAAGGAATGGTCCGGGCGCGAGCGGCCGGACGGAATCCCCGACGACTCCTTCCCGTCCAAGCACACCGCCGTGACGGCCGTGCACAACAGCTTCACCCGCCGCAACCTGGACTACATCGACATGAATCCGACCTGGCGCTACACCGCCAAGGCCGGGCTCTACACCCTCGACGGGCTGACCGCGCTGTCGCGTGTGGAGGGAGACAAGCATTACCCCACCGACGTTCTGGTCGGGATGGCGGTGGGCAACTTCTTCGCCAACTTCACCTACAACCTGTTCCTCGAAGGGCCGGAAAGTCAGCGCTACAACGTGGCGGTGGTGCCGGAAACCGGCGGTGGCATGAGCCTGCGCGCGGCGATGCTGTTCTGAGGTTGGCGCGCCGCGCTGGGCAGCGTCTAGTCTTGCCGGAGCTTCTCCCTGGACGACGTCCCCGATGCCGCTGCGCCTGTTGCTGACCCTGCTGTTCCTGTGCGTTTCCTGCGCGGCGCAAGCCGACGAAGTGCTGCGCATCGCAGCGGATCGCTGGCCGCCCTATGCGGACCGCCAGTTGCCCGGCAATGGCGTGGCGGTGCATCTGGTACAGGCGGCGCTCAAGCGCGCCGGCTATGCCAGCGAATACATCGAGGTGCCCTGGCCGCGCGTGCTGCACGGTGTGGCGAACGGCGAGTACGACCTGGTGGCGGACGCCTGGTATACGCCGGAGCGGGAGTCCTTCGGCGTGTATTCCGAGCCCTACCTGGTCAACCGCGTGCGCCTGATCAAGCGCCAGGGTTCGCCGATTGCCTATGGCAAGCTGGCCGATCTGTATCCGTACCGCATCGCCATGGTGCGTGGCTACGCGTACTCCGAGGCCTTCGACAACGACCCGAAACTGCAGCGGGTGCCGGTGTTCAGCTTCGTCAACGCGGCGCTGATGCTGCAGGCCGGGCGGGTGGACCTGACGCTGGAAGACGAGATCACCGCGCGCGTGCATTTCAACGGCGACCTCGCCGAACTCAAGGGGCAGCTGGAGTTCCTCCCGGTGCCGCTGGCCGAGAACGGCCTGCACATTCTTGTCGGCCGGCATAACCCGCACCATGCCGAGATAATCGCGGCCTTCAACAAGGCGATCCTCGAGATGCGTGCGGATGGCAGCTACGACCAACTGATGCGCGAGTACGGTCTCTGACAGGGCTTGGGGCTCTCTATAGGAGCGAGCTTGCTCACGAGCCCCGTTTCACGCCTGACCATCCGGTGCAATGCGTTCGCGAGCAAGAACTGGGCCTCCCCCTCGCTCCTACAAAAGCGTCAGGCGGCTTCGGTGTGCTCCGCGCCGATGTCTTTCTTCAGCAGGTGCGCCGCCAGAGTGCGCAATGGCGTGAGCTGTCGGCAGATGAGCGCCAGCTGGGTCTGCACCAGGCGGTGGGCGTCATCCTGTTCATCGGGCAGCTCTTCCAGGCGCTTGGCCAGCGTGTCTTCCTCGTCGCTGTAGATGGCCACCGGGCGCCGCTCGTTGAGGCGCGCGGCGATGTCGTCGAGGCTGGCGGTGAGGCGCTCGGCGGCCTCGGCGATGAGGTCGTCGTTGACGTCCGGCGGCAGCTGGTTGCGGTGCGCGCCGAGGGCGGAAAGGTAGCTGAGCAGGGTGTGGGACAGCACCAGGAAGCGGAAGCCGATCTCTGCGTCCTTCCGGAAGTGGCCGGGCTCGAGCAGCATGTTCGACAGGGTGGTGGATAGCGTCGCGTCGGCGTTGTGCGCGTTGCGCCGGGCAGTACGGTAGGCGAGGTCGTCGCGCTTGCCGTTGGCGTACTGCTGCATGATTTCCCGCAGGTAGCGGCTGGACGTCAACGTGGGGCTTGTGCCGCCCGGGGCCGCCGCCCCCCAGCCGGTGCAGGCTGCGCCCGTGCCAGTCGGGCAGCACCAGGAACACCGCGATGCCGGCGATCAGCGCGCCGAGCAGGGTATCGAACAGGCGCGGCAGGATCAGCCCGTAGCCGTCGCCCACCTGGTTGAAGCAGAACAGCACCAGCAGGGTGATCGCCGCCGTCGCCAGGGTGTAGCGGGTACTCCGCGTGGCGAAGAAGGCGACCCCGGCCACTACCGCCAGCAGCGACTGGATCAGTGGGTTGGGGAACAGGTCGATCAGCGCCCAGCCGGCGACCAGGCCGACCAGCGTGCCGAGTATCCGCTGCACCAGGCGGATGCGCGTGGCGCCGTAGTTCGGCTGGCAGACGAACACCGTGGTGAGCATGATCCAGTAACCCTGGGTCGGGTGGATCAGGTGCAGCACGCCGTAGCCGGCAGCCAGCGCCAGTGACAGGCGCAGGGCGTGGCGGAACAGCAGCGAGGTCGGCGAAATCTGCAGGCGGATGCGCTCCAGGGCATCCTTGAACGAGCGCGGCGAGCGGTCCAGCAGGGTGCTGTCCTGTTCGTCGTCCAGCGCATCGGGATTGCTCGCGCCGCTGAGCTTGCGGTCCAGCGTGGTGAGGTTGGCCGCCAGGGCGCCGAGGGAGCGCAGCAGGCCGCGCCAGGCCGGGTTACCCTGCTGGCGCAGGTGTTCCAGCGAGGCGTTGAGGTCGGCCAGGGCCAGTTCGCTGTCGTTGTAGTCGAACGGCTGGCGCAGCTGGATCGCCTTCGCCAGTGCCTTGCACGCCTTGCCCTGCTGGTTGAGCAGACGCTGGCAGCGGAACAGCACATCGCTATGGAAGAACGCCTCGGCCAACTGGTTGTACGGATAGTGCGAGGAACTGGCGCGCTCGTGGACGTCCTGTGCGATGAAATAGAGTTTCAGGTAGCGGCTGATCTTCGGGCTCGGCCTGCCGTGGGAGAGGCGTGCCAGGATGGTTTCCTTGGCCTGGTTCAGCGCCACCACCACGCGGCCGTTCTGCCGCGCCAGGGCCAGGCGCTGGGCCTCGACATCCAGGTGGCGCAGCGGCTCCAGCAGGGTCGACTTGATCTTCAGGTACTCGCCCAGTTCGAGGAACAGCTTCGCCAGGCTCTGTTGCACCGGCTGATTGGCGAACAGCGCGTTCCACAGTACCGAGAGCAGCCCGTACCAGCCGGCGCCGGCCACCAGCAGCAGGGGCTCGCGCCAGAAGTCGGCGGGCGTGCCGCCGCGCTGGTCGACGCCGATCATGGTGTAGATCGACAGGATCAGGGTCGCCGAGGCGATGGCCGCGTAGCGCTCGCCCAGGGCTCCGAGCAGCGTCATCGCGAAGGTCGAAAGCGCCAGCCCGGCGACAAAAAGGGGCGGGTAGGGGAACAGCAGTTCCACCGCCAGCGAGGCGATGCTGAAACAGGCCAGCGTCACCAGCAGCGCCTGCAGGCGGCCGAGCCAGTGATCGTCGGTTTCCGCCAGGGCGCTGGCGATGACCCCGAGGAACAGCGGGATCACCAGCTCCGGTCGGCCCTGCAGCCAGCACGTGAGCATGACTCCGCTGAGGGCAACGAATACCCGCAGGCTGTAGGCGAACTTGTCCAGCGCCCAGAGGCGCTGCAGAGACTGGAGCAGTGGAGAGGAGAGCATGCGCGTGCGGACTTCCGAATGTCTGCTGCTCAGACTAGCGGAACGTCTGCCGCGCTGCTATCGCGAGCGCGACACGCTGCTGCGCCTGCTTACCAACCGTGGCGCGATGCTCTTTGCAGGAGCGAGCTTGCTCGCGAACAATGGTTTGCCGGCGATACCGTACGGTTCGCGAGCAAGCTCGCTCCTACAGAAAGCAGGCAGAGCTAGAGAATCCGCGCCTTGAACGAACGGCCCTTGATCTTGCCTTCGTTGAAGTGCTTCAGCGCCTGCCTGGCGACGTCACGTTCCACGGCGACGAACGCCTGGAAGTCGAAGATGGCGATCTTGCCGACCTGCGTGCCCTTGAGTCCCGCGTCGCCGGTCAGCCCGCCGAGGATATCGCCGGGGCGCAGCTTGTCCTTGCGCCCGCCGGCGATGGCCAGGGTGGTCATCGGCGGCAGCAGCGGGGCGTCGTTGGCCTTGAGGAAGTCGATGCGCTCCCAGTTCAGCGGCGCACCCTGCAGGTCTTCGATGGCCTGGGCGCGGCTGGCTTCGGCCGGCGTCACCAGCGACAGCGCCAGGCCCTTCTCGCCGGCGCGGCCGCTGCGCCCGATGCGGTGCACATGGACCTGCGCATCGCGCGACAGCTCGACGTTGATCACCGCTTCCAGCGCGGCGATGTCCAGCCCGCGGGCGGCCACGTCGGTGGCCACCAGCACGCTGCAGCTGCGATTGGCGAACATGGTCAGCACCTGGTCGCGCTCGCGCTGCTCGAGGTCACCGTGCAGGGCCAGGGCGGAGATCTTGCGTGCGTTGAGCTGCTCCACCACTTCCATGCACTGCTGGCGGGTATGGCAGAAGGCGACACAGGATTGCGGGCGGAAATGCTGGAGCAGACGCACGACGGCATCGAGGCGCTGCTTGGGATCGATCTCGTAGAAGTGCTGTTCGATCTGGCTGTCGTCGTGCAGTGCTTCCACTTCCACGCGCTCGGGGTTCTTCAGGAACTTCGCCGCCAGTTGGCCGATGCCGTCGGGGTAGGTAGCGGAGAACAGCAGGGTCTGCCGGCGCGCCGGAGCCTGGCCGATGATGTCGGCGATGGTGTCGTAGAAGCCCATGTCGAGCATGCGGTCAGCTTCGTCCAGTACCAGGGTGTTCAGGCCGTCGAGCTTGAGGGTGCCGCGGCGCAGGTGTTCCTGAATGCGCCCCGGCGTACCGACCACCACGTGGGCGCCGTGCTCCAGCGAACCGATCTGCGGGCCGAAGGGCGTACCGCCGCAGAGGGTCAGCACCTTGATGTTGTCGGCGGCGCGGGCGAGGCGGCGGATCTCCTTGGCGACCTGGTCGGCCAGCTCGCGAGTCGGGCACAGCACCAGTGCCTGGCAGCCGAAATAACGCGGATTCAGCGGGCTGAGCAGGCCGATGCCGAAGGCGGCGGTCTTGCCGCTACCGGTCTTGGCCTGGGCGATCAGGTCGCGGCCCTTGAGGATCGCCGGCAGGGCGGCGGCCTGGATCGGCGTCATCTCGCGATAACCGAGAGAATCGAGGTTGGCCAGCAGGTCGGCCGACAGCGCGAGGGTGGAAAATGCAGAGGTGGTCACGAAGGGAGCCCGGGTGAATCCATATGGCCGCGCAGTGTAGCAGGAGAGCCCCTCAAAAGGGCTGAGAAGCCTGTATGGCAAGGGTTTGAGGCCACTCGTCAGAATTTCTCCAAGTAGCGATGAACGGTTTTTTCAAGAGATTCGCTTTCCGCAGATTTTTATCGTAGAGTTTCCGGACTGTGTTTGCATGGGTCGCCGTCGATCGTGACCTGATGCGGTCGGTTATTCCACCCCGTCCTGCTCGACTCCTTGTAACTCCTTGCAACTCAGTTCCTGGCCATTCGTGGCTAATTTCAAAAATACGTTCCAAGGAGAACACCATGTCGAATCGTCAGAACGGCACCGTCAAGTGGTTCAACGAGACCAAAGGCTACGGCTTCATTACCCCGGAAAGCGGCCCGGACGTGTTCGTACACTTCCGCGCTATCGAAGGTAACGGCTTCAAGACTCTGGCCGAAGGCCAGAAGGTCAGCTTCGAAGTCGTGCAGGGCCAGAAAGGCATGCAGGCCGAGCGCGTGCAGGTGATCTAAGATCCCCTGGCGTCAGCCGAAAAAGAACCCCGGGTGGAAACATCCGGGGTTTTTTATTGCCTATGTCCTTGTCGCCTATAGTGCTGCCATCGATTTTCCGGAGCTGCCATCCATGCCATCGCCCGCCTTCCGCCTGCTGCTCGCCGGCCTGCTCGTTTCGGGCGGCGCCCTTGCCGCCGACGCGCCCGCCCAGCCCACCTGGGGGTGGGTGGAGACGCTCATGCTGATGCCCGAACAGGCCCCCCTCAAGGCGAAGCTGGATACCGGCGCGCAGACCTCGGTGATGGACGCGCGCAACATCACGCGCATCAAGAAGAACGACGAGCGCTGGGTACAGTACGACGTGATGCTGACTGACCCGGCGACCGGCAAGGAAGAGCGCCTGCCTTTCGAGCGGCGTGTCGAGCGCGTGCTCAAGTTCAAGACCGCCAGCGGCGTCGAGCGCGCTCCGGTGGTGCTGATGGACGTCTGCCTGGGCGGCAAGGTCTACCGTGAGCAGTTCACCCTGCGCGACCGCCAGACCCTGGATTACCCGGTGCTGCTGGGGCGTCGCACCCTGGAACACCTGGGGCCGGTGGACGCCTCGAAGACGCAAACCGCCGCGCCGACCTGCAAGCCCTGATCAATGCTCGTCGACACCATGCTCGGGTTCGACCCGGCGTGGTGTGGTGCGGCCGTCTTCGGCGTTGAGCTGGAAGAAGATTGCGGCCGCCAGCATCGAGAGGATGCCAACGCTGAAGTAGGTCGCGTGGAAGGCCGACAGCACATCGCCCTGCACGCTTTCCTGATCGCCCGTGAACCCGCCCAGCAGCGCTGCCGCACAGGCGATGCCCATGCCGATGGATAGCTGCATGACCACCGAGAGCAGGCTGTTGCCGGCGCTGGCGTTGTCGTCGCGCAGATCGATCAGGGTCAGGGTGTTCATCGCAGTGAACTGCAGCGAGTTGATCCCGCCCAGCACTGCCAACTGCACCAGCAGCAGCGCGTAAGGGGTGTCCTGGTCGACCAGGCCGAGGCTGGCGATCATCGCGCCCAGCAGCAACGTGTTGCTGACCAGCAATTTGCGATAGCCGAACAGGTCCAGCAGCGGTCGCGCCAGCGACTTGATGACCATGGCCGCCAGGGCCATCGGGATCATGGTCATGCCCGCGCGCGATGGCGAGAAGCCCAGACCGATCTGTAGCAGCAGCGGGGTGAGGAAGGGCAGGGAGCCGCTGCCCAGGCGCGCGAACAGGTTGCCCAGTACGCCCACGGCGAAGGTGCGTGTGGCGAACAGCGACGGTGGGAACAGCGGTGCTTCGATGCGCAGCGCACGCAGCCAGTAAGCCGCCAGCAGTACCAGCCCGCCCACCAGCAACAGGACCACGCGCACGTGGGGCATGTGCAGTTCGCCCAGGCCTTCGAGAGCGATGGTGATCAGCACCATGGCGCCACCGAACAGCAGGAAACCGATCGAGTCGAAACGCGTCGCACGAACACCGTGCAGGTCGGGCATCAGGCGCAGGGCGACGATGAAGCCCACCAGCCCGACCGGCAGGTTGATCAGGAATATCCAGTGCCAGCTGGCGTACTCCACCAGCCAGCCACCCAGCGTGGGGCCGGCCAGCGGCCCGAGCAGGCCGGGAATGGTGACGAAGCTGAGGATGCGCACCAGCTCCGTGCGCGGGTACACGCGCAGGATCACCAGGCGCCCTACCGGCATCATCAGCGCGCCGCCGATACCCTGCACCACGCGGGCGCCGACCAGGGTGCCGAGGCTGGGCGAGAGCGCGCAGAGCAGCGAGCCGAAGCTGAACAGGAAGATCGCGAAGAGGAACACCCGACGGGTGCCGAAACGGTCGGAGATCCAGCCGGAAGAGGGGATCAGCAGCGCCACGGTGAGCAGGTAGGCGATCACCACGCCCTGCATGCGCAGCGGGTCCTCGTCCAGCGAGCGGGCCATGCTCGGCAGCGCGGTGTTGAGGATGGTGCCGTCCAGGGCCTGCATGAAGAAGGCGATGGCCACCAGCCAGGGCAGCAGGCGAGCCACGCGGGGCGTGAGAATGAAGGGGTCGCTCATGGTCGGTCCGTCAGGCGGGAATGGCTCTAGCTTAGGGAATCTTTGGCGGTCGCGGGGGAAATTGCCGCGAGCTGGGTACAACCATGTTCGCGCGGATCGCTCCGCAGTGATTGTACGAATGGCCGCCCGTGGACATCGGTGAACAGCGAAAAAGTTCCCGGCCACAGCTCTGCAATCGCAGCGGTCGGCGAAGTTGTGAGCGAGCCGTGCCATTGCCCGACCGCGCTGGCCGGGGTGGAACAACGGCCGCGGCGCCCGGTCGATATGGCGTCCGGTATTCCCTTGGAGTCAGCAATGTCCGTCAAACCCCGCGTTACCCTCGCACTGGCCGCCCTGCTGGCGGCTTCCTCGGCATTTGCCTTCAACCTGGGCGATGCCGCCAAGGCGGTATCCGGCGCGACCGGCGCCGATACCTCGCGGGTCGCCTCCACCCCGCAGACCAGCGGCCTGCTCAACGCCCTGACCGGCCAGCTCGGCGTCAGCGACGAACAGGCCCTCGGCGGTACCGGCGCCCTGCTGGGCCTGGCGAAGAACAAGCTCAGCACCGCCGACTATTCGCAGCTGGCGAAGACCGTCCCCGGCCTCGACAAACTCACCGGCAGCAACGCCCTGGGTGGCCTGGGCGGGCAGCTCGGCAATCTTGGCGGCGGCGCTTCCAGCGGCCTGTTGGGCAACGTCAGCAGCATGGGCGATGTGAGCAAGGCCTTCGGTGCGCTGGGCATGGACCAGGACATGACTGGCAAATTCTCCAGCGTGCTGCTGGATTACCTCGGCAAGCAGGGCGCCAACAGCAACCTGCTCGGCACCCTGGGCAGTCTCTGGGGCACCGGCGCCTGATATCCGCCGGCCGGCGCGGAACCGCCGCGCCGGGCACCGGTCCTATCGACGATCCGGCCCCGACCTGGGGTCGGACAGCCGTTCTCCGGAGCCGTCGATGCCCACCCGTTCCGCCGTCTTCCTGGCCGCCGCCTGGCTGGTCGCGTCCCCTGTGTTCGCCGCTACCTTCACCGACACCAGCGAGCCCGCCGCTGAAACCCAGGGCGTGCCGCCGGCCGCCAATGCACTGCTGGGCAACCTTACCCGGCAACTGGGCGTCAGCGAGCAGCAGGCCATTGGTGGCACGGGTGCCCTGCTGGGGCTGGCGATGAACAGCCTGAAGGAAACCGACACGGCGCAATTGCAGAAATCCCTGCCGAACCTCGACCAGCTCGCCGGCAACAGTTCGCTGGGTGACCTGGGTGGGGCGCTGAGTGGTTTCGGCGGGTTGGGCAACGCCGCGGCGCTGCTGGGTGGAATCAACAACCTGCAGGACGTCGACCAGATATTCGGCGTGCTGGGCATGGACCAGTCGATGATCGGCCGCTTCGCCGGGGTGATCCTCGACTACTTCACCGAACAGGGCCTCAGCAGCCAACTGCTCGGTACGCTCGGCGGACTCTGGGGCACCCCGCTGACGCCGGCTGCGCCAGTCGCCGGGCGGGGTGCTTAGGGAGCCTCAGAACTCCTGGCGCAACTGCTCGATGCGCTGGTCCTTCTGTTCCCACAACTGCGACACCCAGTTCTGCACGTACTGGCGGAATTGCGCATCGTTCTCGTAATCGCCCTGCCATAGCGCGGGGTCGATCTCGCGTGCCTGGATGTCGACGATGACACGCGGCACGCGGCCGCATAGCAGATCCCAGAAGCCCGGTCGCGGGCCCTTCGGGTAGACCAGGGTGACGTCCAGCAGGGTATCGAGCTGCTCGCCCAGGGCCGCCAGCACGAAGGCCACGCCGCCGGCTTTGGGCTTCAGCAGGTTCTGGTAGGGCGATTGTTGCTGGGCCTGCTTGGCCGGGGTGAAGCGCGTGCCTTCGAGGTAGTTCACCACGGTCACCGGCATGCGCTTGAACTTCTCGCAGGCGGCCTTGGTGATCTCCAGGTCCTTGCCCTTGAGCTCCGGGTGCTTTTCCAGGAAGGCCTTGCTGTAGCGCTTCATGAAGGGATAGTCGAGCGCCCAGAAGGCCAGGCCGAGGAAGGGCACCCAGATCAGTTCCTTCTTGAGGAAGAACTTGAAGTAGGGCGTCTTGCGGTTGAAGGCCTGCACCAGCGCCGGGATGTCGACCCAGGACTGGTGGTTGCTGATCACCAGGTAGGACGTGTCGCCGCGCAACTGGGCGGAGCCACGGATGTCCCACACGGTCGGGGTCAGCAGGGCGAAGATGGCCTTGTCGATCTCCGCCCAGGTCTCGGCGATCCACATCACCCCGCGCGAGCAGGCATCCTTCGCTGCTTGTCCGGGAACGATGAGCTTGAGCAGGGCGATCAGCAGCATCGGGCCGATCAGGATCAGGGTGTTGAGCAGCAACAGGAGGCTGGCGAAGACGCCGGTCAGTGCCTGCATGGGGTCCTTTCCTTTTGCGACGGTGGCTGGAGCATGATACGCAGCCGACGTAGGGTTCCCAAGCGCCCCTCCCGCTGCAGTGGCCGGAAGACTATGCTCTGGGGGTCATACTCCGAGGCCTGCCATGTCCGACTCGCCGTACCTGCGCATTCCCGTCGAAGCCGTCACTTTAGGGATGTATGTGCACGAGCTGTGCGGATCGTGGGTGAACCATCCGTTCTGGCGCGCGCGCTTCCTGCTGGAAGATCCCGAAGATTTGCGACGCCTGAAGCACAGTGCGGTGCGCGAGGTGCTGATCGACCCGCGCCGCGGTTGTCTGCCGGTGTCACCGACATCTGCGCAGACTGGCGCGGCTGCCGCCGAGCAGACGCGGGAAGCGGGCCCGGGCACCCCAGGTAGGTG
>OGQD01000629.1_pt1 | contig 25447 bp, 23 predicted proteins | sample 1553091 | NCBI WGS metagenome assembly OGQD01 (sample SAMEA2580290, study PRJEB22360) | human gut metagenome | biome: human gut; feature: human-associated habitat; material: faeces | place: Denmark | collected 2008/2010
GCGCTGAAGACCTCCCCCCGGGCGCTGCGCCGCCCGGTAGTCCTGCCACAAACGCGCGCCGCCTTGCAGGTAAGCAGCGATCAGTTGCGCAATCAACTGCGCCGCGCTCGCCGGTGCCATTTGCCTGATCTGGGCAAAAGCCCCCGGATCGATCACCCCCGACTCCATGCGCGTCGGCATTGCCGGCGCCGGACTCGCAGGCAACTGCGCCTGCTCCGGGCCGCGCCGGCGCTCGCGCGGCAGCCAGCGCGCCAGGGCGGCGTACATTTCCTCGCCCCGGTAAGGCTTGGCCAGGTAGTCGTCCATGCCCGCTTCCAGACAGCGCGCGCGGTCTTCACTCATGGCGTTGGCTGTCAAGGCCAGCACCGGCAGGCGCGAACGAGCGTTGGCCGCCTCATGCGCCCGCCAGGCGCGGCAGGTGGCAAAACCATCGAGCACCGGCATCTGGCAATCGAGCAGCATCAGATCGAAATCCTCTTCCTGCAAGACCTTGAGCGCCTGCTGGCCATCGCCCACCACCAGCACGCTCAGGCCGTAACGTTCGAGATGCGCCCGGGCGAGAATCTGGTTGCTTTCGTTGTCCTCCACCAGCAACACGCGCCCGCGCAGCGAAGGGCTGGCCGCAACCGGAACGCTTTCCGGTTGCGCCGTGGTTTCCGTCGGCAAGGCATGGGCGCGCCGCAAAGAGAGATGCACCGTAAAACAGGAGCCCTCGCCCGGCTGGCTGGCCAGATCGATCCAGCCGCCCATCAACTCCACCAGACTGCGGCAAATGGCCAGCCCCAGGCCGGTACCGCCATAACGGCGCGTCGTGGAACCGTCCGCCTGCACGAAACGCTCGAAGATCCGGGCCTGCGCTTCCGCAGCAATCCCCAGGCCGCTGTCCTGCACGCTCAGGATCAAGGCCGGACGCTCGGCATCGTCTTCCGCAAAAACGCGCAGCGCCAGTTCCACTTCGCCCTCTTCCGTAAACTTGATGGCATTGCTCAGGAGATTGCTCACCACTTGGCGCACGCGCAGCGCGTCGCCCTCGACCCACAGCGCGGCCTCGTCCGGCAGGCTCAACACCAGAGCCAACCCCTTCTTTCGCGCCACCGGCAGATAAAGTTCATGCACCTGACGCAGCAGGAACACCATGTCGAAGGCTTCTTCAGCCAGGCTGAACTGCCCGGCCTCGATCTTCGAAAAGTCGAGAATGTCGTTGATGATGCCCAAGAGATGCAGGCCCGAGCGCTCCACCGCATCGACGAACTGCCGCTGGCTGGGCGTCAGCGGTGTATCGCGCAGCAATTCGGTCATGCCCAGCACGCCATTCATCGGCGTGCGGATTTCATGGCTCATGGTCGCCAGGAAAGTGCTCTTGGCCTGGCTGGCAGCTTCCGCCTCCTCCTTGGCCGCGCGCAATTCACGCGTTCTTTGCTGCACCGCCTGCTCCAGATTGCCCAGATGCTCGGTCAGCCAGCGGTCGCGGTCGCGAATCTGATTGGCCATCTGCTTGAAGCCATCGCTGAGGCGGTCGAACTCCGCCACGCCCACCTCTTCCATCTGCACGTCGTAGCTCCCGGCAGAAAGCGCGGCCATGCGTTCGTTCAAACGCTCCAGCGGCAGCCAGATCTGCTGCAGGTGACGCGACTGCAGGCGCAAGGCAAACCAGAGAATGGCCGCGAACACACAGCCGAAAACCACTATCGACAACAGCAGATGCTGCAACCGGCCCCAGAAATCCGTTGCACCGCGCACCACATATACCGTGCCATCGGCATGCTCGACGGTCTTTGTAAACTCCAGGTGCCGCCACCCCAGGCGCTCGCCGCCACCCAGCGGCAAGGTGGCGCTCAAAGGCAATTCCGTATCCGCGCGCCGGTAATCCAGCCAGGGGCGCGGTGCCTGCGTTCCTGCTCCGGCGAGCGGAAATGCCGCGAGATACAGCAGATCGGGCTGGGCCGTCAGGCCTTGCAGAAAACTGGCCGGCACTGGCTGCGCGGGCGAAAATTCCGCCAGCGCGCTCTGCCAGACCGCCAGACGGCTGCGGTTTTCCACCCGCTCCGTGGCAAAAAGCTGCCAGAAGAGCGCCAGCACCAGAACGACGAAAAACCCGCCGAAAAGCGGCAGAAAAACCCGCAGTTGCAGCCGGAAAACCTGCGCGGCCAGCCCCGTTTCCGGCACGGACGCAGCCGCCTCAGACTGCGGGCGCATGGGTTTCACGGCTGCGGCAAGCTCGCTCCGGAATCTTCCCAGGCTTGCGCGGCGGCTCCCCAGGCCAGGGTAAACGCCGCAAGAAGCTGGACACGCAACAGGCCGACATTTTCCAGCGCGCTGCCCGCATCTGCCGACAAAGCCCGTTCGAGCGCGCGCGCCGCATCGGCCAGCTCGCACGCGCCCACGTTGGCGGCGGCGCTGCACAAGGCATGCACTGCGCGCCGCTCATCGGCCGCAAGACCCTGGCTCGCCAGCCAGCGCTGCGGCCAATCGGCAAACCCCTGCACGAAATAGCCCAGGGTCTGCCACCACAACTGCGGACGCCCAAGCATCCGGGCGATGGCATCTTCAACGTCAAAACCTTCCAATTGGTGAGGAATCTGCATCATGCACCACTTTGCGCTCATCGATCCAGCATTCTCCCATCGCCGCCCCGGACGCGCGTAAAGAAACCGCGCCACAGGGTAAAGAAAACGGAGCAAAAAACAGAATGAGCCCTGCAAAACCACATAAAAATTTACCGTGCATTACAATCCGGGGACTTTTTCTTCACGGCAACTTCCGCCATTAATCATGTCGCATACCGCACTGATAGTTGAAGACGACCCAGGCACGCGTCACCTCCTGCGGGAAACCCTTGCCAGCGCCGGAATCTCCAGCCTGATTGCCGAAACCGGCGCAGCCATGTGGCGACAACTGGAGCACGCCCCCGATGTGATCATTCTCGATCTCAGCCTGCCCGACGCCGACGGCCTGGAGCTGCTGCGCCGGTTGCGGCAGCAATCGGAAATCCCGGTGCTCATCCATTCCACCCGCTCGGATGAAATCGAACGCATCATCGGCATCGAAATCGGCGCCGACGATTTTCTGCCCAAGCCCTGCAACATGCGCGAACTGATTGCGCGCATCCGCAGCCTCTTGCGGCGCAGCCAGCAGCGTAACAGCTCGACCGGACGCACCGTGCTGCGCCCCCTGAATTTCGGCGAATGGACGCTCAACGGCGCCACGCGCGAACTGATTCACCGCAGTGGAAAAACCGAAACCCTGGGTGTCGCCGCCTTCGCGCTGCTCAACTGCCTGCTCGAACGCCCGTTCGAGCCGCTATCACGCGATTTCCTGTCGCGCACGGCACTGCGCCGCGAATATCACCCTTACGACCGTATCATCGACGTGCACATCAGCCATTTGCGCCGCCTGCTCGGCAAACAGGCCGACGGCACGCCCTATATCAAGACCTTGCGCGCCCAAGGCTACATCTTCATCGTTGCCGTCACCCCGGCAGCGTAGGCATAGCCAGAGACGCAGCCCGCGAGGGCACACATGAAAAGAACCGCTCGCAAGCGGCTCTTTTCATGACGGATCGCGTCTTGCGGGACGGTTCAGCTCCCCGATCCGCGGCAGCCACCCACCGTATTGCCTTCGCAAGGGCGCGAGTTTTCGCGGACGATCAGCCAGCGACCGTTCATGCGCACCATTTCCAGCACCTTGAACACGCGGTCGCTGAAGACGCTGGAATGGTAGTTCTGCGTGAATTCGGCGCGGGCGCGATCCGCGCCGTCCATCTTGACCACGATCTGTTCGAGCGTCACCGAGATGTTGTCGCGCTGCGAAATACGCTGGCGGCGCAGGGTGTTCCAGTCGTCGCGGCTCAGGCCGCCATCGGGCGTGAAACCCGGCGCATAGAAGCCGGTATAGGCCGTGTAATCCTTGGCCGACCAAGCCGCTGCCCAGGAACGCACGGCGTTCTCGACTTCGCCGCCGCCGGCCGGCGCAGCCGCCACCGGCACGGGCGCGAAAACCGGCGTACGCGCGGCCACCAGCATTTCCTGGGCCCGCGCATCCAGTTCCTGATATGAGGCGGCTTGCACATCCACCGCATCCGGCGGGCAGAGCGCCGCGGCATCGACTCGGGCCAGTTCGCTGGCAGCCGGGGTTTGTGTTTCCAGTTTCTGCAAGCCCATGAACTCGAGCAAAGTACCCATGCCGGCATAGGTGCGCAGGTAAGCGAGACTCAGATCGACCTCGGCATTGGCGAGCGAACGGCGGGCCGACAGCAATTCGTTCTCGGTATCCAGCAAGTCGAGCAGGGTACGCTGGCCGACGTTGAACTGATCGCGGTAGGCATCGCGCGTTTTCTGCTGCAATTCGACCTGGGTTTTCAGGTATTTGACCTGCTCCGCCAGACGCGCCACGTCGTTATAGGCGATCTGCAAGGTCTGGCGCGTGTCGCGGCAGGCTTTTTCCCGCATCTCGACGGCCATGTTCTTGCGTTCCATATACTGCCGCTCGCGGGCGCGGTCGGAGCCGCCGTTGAAGAGATTCCAGTTGAGCACCACTTCCGCCACGTTGTTGTCGCGATCCCCGCGCATGCCCTGGTAGTTGTCGATGGTTTCGGTACGCGCCCGGAAATCTACCTTCGGCGAGTAGGCCGCCCGGCGCGCGCTGATGTCGTGCTGCGCCGCTTCGATGTTTTCAATGGCCGCATGCAGCGTCGGGTTGCGCTGATACAGCACGTCCATGGCCGCCTTGCCGGAGGCCGGCACGCTGCTGCGCACCAGTTCCGGATCGGTGATGGTGGCAGGCGGCGTGCTGCCCACCAGACGCTGATAGCGCGCCGTGACGTCGTGCAGATTGGCCGTTTCGGTGGTCAGATTGACTTCGGCCAGCGCCAGACGGCTGCCCGCCTGTTCGAGGTCGGCGCGGCGGCCGACGCCGGAAGCGGTGCGGATCTTCAACTGCTCGTAAGTCGCCTTGTGGCGCACGTAGTTGTCTTCCGCCAATTGCTGCAGATTACGGTAGCGCAACACGTCGAGATAGGCGCGCCCCGCTTCCAGGGCGACGTTTTCCGAAGCCTCCAGCAATTCGTAGTAACGCACCAGACGCGCCTTGTCGAGTTTGCGCACTTCGCTGCGGGTGGCGAAACCGTCGAACAGCATCTGGTTCAAGGTCAGGCCATAGCCGCGGCGGTTGTAGGAATCCCGCTCGGCATCCGGGGTTTTCAGGCTCTCGCGCCCGGCGCCGGCATTGAGGTCCACACGTGGGAAATACCCGCCGCGCGCGACACCGATTTCTTCTTCTGCCGCCTTGTAGTTGTACCACTTGGTCGTCACTTCCGGACTCTTCGACACGGCTTGCTGCGCAATGTCACGCAGCGCCTGCTGCACGGTCGAAACCGGCGCGGCATCCTGCGCCTGCCCCAGCAGGGGAAATGCCGCGAATACCACCAACAAGGAAAGTTTATTTATTTTCATGTAGATACCCATTAATCACCATTGTTTTCCCTGCCTGAATCCGCCCCGGGGAAACGTGTTCAACCAAACGGAATGCTCAATCGCCGCAGATTGTAAATAAAACATGCCCGCGAAATGTAATGTTTAGTAAATCAATGCCAGTCTATGTATTGCCAGACGGGCAATCCGCAACAAACGCAAAGACAAATATGTAGTTTTTATAGTTTTCATGCGGCAATATTGTTTTAAATGGCATTTTCTGTTACTTTGTAACAAAATAAATTTTCCACACAACATGCTTGCCTTGCCGCCGTTTTCTCCGCGTTCGCCCCGCCCAGGCTTTGCCACCCCGGCGCGTGCGGCATTACGCGTGCTGCTCGTCGCATCGCTCTTCCTGCTGGCGGCCTGCGGCCAGCCTGCCGGTGATCTGCCCGCGCTGGATTACCGCGCTGCGCCTACCGGACAGCCTGCCACCTACCGCTTCGCCGTGCACCCGCTGCACAATCCGGGCAAGCTCGCCGCCGCCTACCAGCCCCTGATCGATCATCTGAATCAGCAGATCGCGGGGACCCGCTTCATCCTCGAAGCCTCCCGCGACTATCAGGCGTTCGAGGAAAAACTGCGCATGCGCGCGCCGGAATTCCTGCTGCCCAATCCCTGGCAGAGCCTGGAAGCGATCAAGGCGGGTTATCACGTCATCGCCATGGCGGGCGATGCGACGGATTTTCACGGCATCTTCATCGTCCGCCGCGACAGTACGCTGCAGAACCCCGGCGAGCTGCGCGGCCAGGCGGTCAGCTATCCCTCGCCGACGGCGCTGGCCGCTGCCATGCTGCCGCAACAGTTCCTGCACGATCACGGCATCGACGTGCAGCGCGACATCGAAAACCGCTACGTCGGCTCGCAGGAATCTTCCATCATGAACGCCTATCTCGGCCACACCGCCGCTGCCGCGACCTGGCCACCGCCCTGGCGTCTGTTCCAGCAGGATCACCCGCAGGAAGCCGCGCAACTCAAGGTGATCTGGAAAACCCAGTCGCTGATGAACAATTCGGTCATGGCGCGCGGCGATCTGCCCAAGGAGCTGGTGAACGCCGTCCGCCAGACCTTGTTGACGCTTGAGGACGCCCCCGGCGGCAGGGAAATCCTCGATGCCATGGCGACGGCCCGCTTTCACCCGGCGAGTGATGCCGATTACGCCGTCGTCGACGATTTCGTGGCGCAATTCGAGCGCGAGGTGCGCCCGGTGGAAATGCCATGAAAACCGCGGCCATGAAAACCGCGCTGCGCGATTTTTTCTCCGGCAGCCTGCAGCGTCAGTGGACGCTGGGCGGCACGCTGTTTTTTGCCCTGAGTATGCTGTTGCTGGTCATCAACATGGTGCACCGCCAGGAACAGCACGCGGTCAACGAACAGCGCCAGCAGGTGCTTGCCGTGGCGGACAGCGTGGCCGCTTCCGCCGCGCTCTGGGTCGCCGCCCGCGATTTTGCCGGCATGCAGGAAAGCATCAACAGCCTGTCCGCCTATCCCGGACTGCGCCACGCCATCCTGCTCGATACGCGCGGCGAGATCCTCGCCCACTCCGAGCGTAGCCGACGCGGCCTGTTTCTCGATCCGCCCCCGGCGAACGATGCCCCGGCCGTGCTGTACGCCCGGCACTTGGCGCTGGAAGTCGCAGCGCCCATCCGTCTGCAGCAGACGACCTTCGGCTGGCTGCGCATCGGCGTCGTGAACCAGGCGCTGGCAGAAGAATTGCAGACGCTGCGCCTGAAAGCCTATCTTTACGCTGCATTTGCCACCGTGCTGGCCGCCTTTTTTGCGCATCTGACGGCGCGTTATCTCACGCGCCGCCTGGCCGCCATCGAACGCGTCACCGATGCCGTCGAGCGCGGCGAGCATCACCAGCGCGTCACACTGACCGGCAACGACGAAGCCGCCCGCCTCGGCCGCGCCATCAACACCATGCTCGACGCGCTCGCGCGCAGCGAAGCCCGGCTCACCGAGCACCAGGCCACGCTGGAAAAGGAAGTCGCCCTGCGCACCAGCGATCTGGTCCAGGCCCGCGATGCGGCAGAGGCGGCCAGCCGCGCCAAAAGCACTTTCCTCGCCAACATGAGCCACGAGCTGCGCACGCCGATGAACGCCATCATGGGCATGACCAGCATCCTGCGCCGGCGCACCAGCGACCCTGCCACCGCCGAGCAACTGGGCAAGATCGACCACGCCTCGCGCCACCTCCTGCACATCATCAACGACATTCTCGACCTGTCCAAGATCGAAGCCGAACGCCTCAGCCTGGAGCAGCAGGTCTTTCACCTGGGCAGCGTGCTGGAGAACGTCCTCAGCCTGCTCCAGCACCGCGCCAGCGGCAAGGGCCTGGCCTTGAACACCCGCATCCCGGACGAACTGGTGCATCGCCAGGTGCTGGGCGACCCGGCCCGGATCGGGCAGGTACTGCTCAATCTGGCCGGCAACGCCGTCAAATTCACGGCGCACGGCGCGGTCGACCTGGAATTGACCTGCCTGGAAGAACACCACGACCGCCTGCAATTGCGCTTCATCGTGCGCGACAGCGGCATCGGCATTGCCGCCGACGTGCTGCCGCGCCTGTTCCGCCCCTTCGAACAAGCCGACAACTCGACCACCCGCGAGCATGGCGGCACCGGCCTGGGACTGGCCATCAGCAAACGGCTGGTCGAACTGATGGGCGGCCAGATCGGTGTCGACAGCCGCCCCGGCACGGGCAGCACCTTCTGGTTCTCGATCACCCTGCCCACGGTCAGCGGCCCCGAGAGGCGCTACCCGGACAGCGCCAGCCAAGCCGCCGAGGCCTGCCTGCAACGCCGCGCTCCGGGCACCCGCATCCTCCTGGCGGAAGACGAGCCGGTCAACCGCGAGGTTTCCCTCACCTTGCTGGAAGACGTGGGTCTGAGCGTCGATGTCGCCGAAGACGGCGAAGCCGCCGTGGCGCTCGCCCGGCAAAACGATTACGCCCTGATCCTGATGGACATCCAGATGCCGCGCATGAACGGCCTCGACGCCAGCCGCGCCATCCGCCAACTGCCGCGGCATGCAGCAACGCCCATCCTCGCCATGACCGCCAACGCCTTTGCCGAAGACCGGCTGGCCTGCCTGGAGGCCGGCATGAACGAACACATCAGCAAGCCGATCAACCCGGAACTGCTCTACGCCACCCTGGTCCACTGGCTACCCGCCGACACAAACCGCCATGAGTAAATCGACCCACGTTTCGGAAACGCCCGCCACGCAGTCGCTCAAAGCGCAGGGCGTGGCCTTCACGGCCCACCCTTACGCCTACGAGGAACACGGCGGCACGCGCGTGTCGGCTCGGGAACTGGGCGTCGATGAGCACGCGGTCGTCAAGACGCTGGTTTTCGAGGACGAAAAAGCCAAACCCCTGCTGGTGCTCATGCACGGCGACTGCAAGGTATCCACCAAGGAACTCGCCCGCCAGATCGGCTGCAAGAAAATCGAAGCCTGCAAACCCGAAGTGGCGCAGCGCCACACGGGCTTTCTGGTCGGCGGCACCAGCCCCTTCGGCACCAAAAAATCCCTCCCGGTATTCGTCGAGGCGAGTATTCTCGGCCTCTCCAGAATCTACATCAACGGCGGCCGGCGCGGTTTCCTGGTCGGCATCGACCCCAGTGTGCTGCCGCGCGTTCTGGACGCGCGCAGTGTCAACGTCGCCTTGCACGCCTAGCCGATCGGTACGCATTTTTCCGAGGATCCGCGCATGCCGCCCGCTCCATTGCCAGACGAACAGCGCCGCGCCGTCCTGCAGATCATCGGCATCTATGCCATTTTCGCCAGCGCCTGGATTCTGTTTTCCGATCAATTGATTGCGCTGTTGAGCGAAGACAAGCACACCCTGACACAACTGAGCATCGCCAAGGGCTGGCTGTTCGTGCTGGTCACGGCCCTGCTGCTGTATTTCCTGCTCAAACGCTACTGGGGCCGCTACAACCAGGCCGTGGCCGAGCAGCTCAACGCCTTGAAACTGCTCGAAACCATCGCCGACAGCTCGCTGGATGCGGTTTTCGCCATCGACCCGGACGGGCGTTACCTGGTTTTCAACCGTGCCGCCAGCGAATTCATCGGCAAACCGGCCGCCGACGTCATCGGCTCGAGTCTGCGCGAGTTGTTTCCGCCCGCCCAGGCCGAAGCCATGCTGGCAACCCAGCGCCGCCTGCTGACCGGGAACCATGTCGAGACCCAGCTCGAAAACATCCAGACCACGATCGGACCGCGCAGTTTTCACGTCACCCAGGGGCCGCTGCATGATCGCAACGGGCAGATCATTGGCACCTTCGGCGTCGCCCGCGACCTGACCGAGCGCGTCGCTTATGAAGAGGAACTGGAACAGCACCGCCGCCACCTGGAAGACCTGGTGAGCGAGCGCACCGCCGATCTGGTCCAGGCCAAGCTCAACGCCGAAAGCGCCAGCATCGCCAAGAGCGCCTTTCTCGCCAACATGAGCCACGAAATCCGCACGCCGCTTGCGGCCATCACCGGCATGGCCGGGCTGATCCGGCGCACGCCCCTCTCGCCCCAGCAGGAAGATCAACTGAACAAACTCGAATCGGCCAGCGAGCATCTTTTGTCGGTCATCAACAGCATCCTCGATTTGTCGAAAATCGAAGCCGGGCGCATGGTGCTGGACACGCGGCCTTTTCGCATCGAAAGCGTGCTCGCCAATGTCGTCTCCATGATGCATGAGCGCGCCGCCGCCAAGGGCATCGAGCTGACGGCCCGGCACGGTGCATTGCCGGCCTGCGTGATTGGCGATCCGGTCCGGGTGCAGCAGGCGCTGCTCAATTACGCCGGCAATGCCCTGAAATTCACCTCGCACGGCAGTATCACGCTGGAAGCCCGCTGCGAAGAAGAAACCGCAGACAGCGCGCTGCTGCGCCTCTCGGTCACCGACACCGGCATCGGCATCGAAGAAGCGGCGCAGGCACGCCTGTTCACCGCCTTCGAACAGGCCGACGGCAGCACCACGCGCCGCTACGGCGGCACCGGCCTGGGGCTGGCCATCACCCGTAAACTGGCCGGCATGATGGGCGGCGAAACCGGCCTGACGAGCGCTCCCGGCAAGGGCAGCACCTTCTGGCTCACCCTGCGTCTGCAAAAAGCGGCGGTACCCGTGCAATACAGCGGCACACCCTCCGAAAACGCGGCAGAAGAACGCCTGCGCGCCGAATTTTCCGGCGCGCGCATCCTGCTGGCGGAAGACGAGCCGATCAACCGCGAAATCACCGAACTCCTCCTCTCCGACGTCGGCCTGCGCTGCGACAGCGCCGCCGACGGCCGTATCGCCCTCGATCTCGCCACGAAAAACGATTACGCCCTGATCCTGATGGACATGCAGATGCCCAACATGGACGGCCTGGAGGCCACCCGCCGCATCCGGGAACTGCTGCGGGGGCAAAACATCCCCATCGTCGCCATGACCGCCAACGCCTTCACCGAAGACCGCCAGCGCTGCCTGAGCGCCGGCATGAACGATTTCATCGCCAAACCCTTCACCCCGGAACAGGTCTACACCACCCTCCTGCACTGGCTCGCGCAAGCGCAGCCCAGTCACCGCCAGCCTTGAGCCGGCCCGTGCATGTACAATCCGCCGCATTTCGTTTGCCATCGCACTTGCCGCCATGACTGAATTCATCGCCGTCGCCGCCGCCTACCTGCTGGGTTCCGTGCCCTTCGCCGTGCTCTCCTCGCGCCTGTTCGGCCTGGCCGATCCGCGCACCTACGGCTCGGGCAATCCCGGCGCGACCAACGTGCTGCGCAGCGGCAACAAGAAAGCGGCGCTGCTGACGCTCGTCGGCGACGCGCTCAAAGGCTGGCTGGCGGTGTTTCTGGCGCAGCGTTTCGGCCTTCCCGAAGGCGTCGTCGCGCTGGTGGCGCTGGCGGTTTTCCTCGGCCATCTGTTCCCCGTCTTTCTCAAATTCAAAGGCGGCAAGGGCGTGGCCACCGCGGCCGGCGTCCTGCTGGCGCTCGATCCCTGGCTCGGCCTGCTGACGCTCGCCACCTGGCTGCTGGTCGCCTACGTGTCGCGTTATTCCTCGCTCGCCGCCATCGTCGCCGCCGTTTTCGCGCCGCTCTACGCCGCCACCCTGCACGGCGCGGATGCCCTGTTCGGCGTGGTCGTGCTGATCGCTCTCGGCCTCATCGCCAAGCACTGGGTGAATCTGCAACGCCTGATGGCGGGCCAGGAAGGCCGGATCGGCGGCAGCAAGGCCGCGCCGGCTGCAGCGAAAAAAAAGAAGCGCTGAAGTCCTACAGCCAGCCGGAGCGCTTGAAGCGCCGGTACAGCACGAAGCAGGTCGCGCCGATAGCCGCCAGCGCGGCCGGATAGCCGTATTGCCAGTCGAGTTCCGGCATCACCTTGAAATTCATGCCCCAGATGCCGGCGAAGGCGGTGGCGACGGCGAAGATGCCCGCCCAGGCGGCCAGACGCTTGCTCACCTCGCTGTCGCCGATCGCCACCATCGACAGATTGACCTGAATCGCCGTGCCGATGGTGTCGCGGATGCTGTCGATGGACGCGTTGATGCGCAGCAGGTGGTCATACACGTCGCGGAAATACTCCCGGCTGGCGGAGCAGCAGGCCGGCCCCCGGCCGCTCGACAGCTTGGCGGCGACCTCCAGGAGCGGCGCTACCGCGTGGCGCGCGCGCATCACCTTGTATTTCAGGTCGTAGAGGCGCTCGATGTTGCTGCGCGCCGCGCCTTCGCTGAAAATGTTTTCCTCGATGCCTTCCAGTTCCGATTCCAGCCGGTCGACGATGGGGAAATAACGGTCGACCACCGCATCCATCAGCGCGTACAGCACGAAACCCGCGCCCTGGCGCAGCAGGTGCGGCTCCCGCTCGCAGCGGGCGCGCACGCCGAGAAAGCCCTGCTGGCTGCGGTTGCGCACCGACAGGATGTAATTGCCGCCGACGAAAACGTTGAGGTCGCCGACCTGGAAATCGTCCGCCGCCGGCTCGACCAGATGCAGCACGACGAACAGGGCGTCATCGTATTCTTCGAGCTTGGGACGCTGGTTGCCATTGCGCGCGTCTTCCACCGCCAAGTCGTGCAGGCCGAATTTCTCCTGCATCTGCGCCAGTTCTTCCGGCGTCGCATCGCGCAGCGCCACCCAGACGAAGGTATCGGGGCGGTTCAGGTAATCGCCGATTTCCCCGACCGCCAGATCGCGCAGACGGCTGCCGTGCTCATAGGCGACGCAATTGATCAGCATGCTGCAACTCCCGCCTGCAACAGGGGCCAGCGCGGCTGCACCGAGAAACCGCCGGCCGCCTTGCCGGCCGCGCCGGCTTGCAGGCGCAGGCAGCCGGCCAGCGCGATCATTGCCCCGTTGTCGGTGCAGAATTCGAGTTCCGGGTAATGCACCCGGAAGCGCTTGCGCCGCGCCATTTCATCGAGCTGTGCGCGCAACTGCCGGTTGGCTCCGACACCGCCGGCCACCACCAGCGTTTGCAGGCCGGTTGCCTTGAGCGCCTTGAGCGATTTCCTGACCAGCACCTCGACGATGGCTTCCTGAAAGGCGCGTGCAATATCGGCCCGCGTCCGTTCGCTCAACGGCTCGCCCTGCTCGCGCACCAAGGTCAGCACTGCCGTTTTCAGGCCGGAAAAGCTGAAATTCAGGTCGCCGGAATGCAACATCGGCCGCGGCAGATTGTATTTTTCCGGCGCACCCGATTCAGCCAGCTTCGACAGCAGCGCCCCGCCCGGATAGGGCAGGCCGAGCAGCTTGGCGCTCTTGTCGAAGGCTTCGCCAGCGGCATCGTCGAGCGTCTCGCCGAGCATTTCGTAATCGCCGACGCCGCTCACCCGCATCAACTGCGTATGGCCACCGGACACCAGCAGCGCCACGAAGGGAAAAACAGGCGGATCGGCGGACAGCAGGGGCGACAGCAGATGCCCTTCGAGGTGGTGCACGGGGATCACCGGCTTGTCCAAAGCCAGCGCCAGCGCCTCGGCAAAGGCGCAGCCCACCAGCAAAGCGCCGGACAAGCCCGGCCCGCGCGTGTAGGCCACCGCGTCGACGTCGGTCAGCGTTTTGCCGGCCGCCGCCAAAGCGCCGCGCAACAGAGGCACCACCCGCCGCACGTGGTCGCGCGACGCCAGTTCCGGCACCACGCCGCCGTACTCGGCGTGCATCGCCACCTGCGAGTGCAAGGTATGCGCCAGCAGGCCGGCGACGCTGTCGTACAGCGCCGCGCCGGTTTCGTCGCAGGAGGATTCAACGCCCAGGATCAGCATGGCGCATATTTTAACTTGATCTATCGCTTGATCCATCGTGGTTTTCTGACATAGAATCTCCCGTTTTCCGCAATCGAAAGCGGAACGTCAATTTTGCGCGCACTGCCCTTGTACTTGACCCGGCAGGCGCCTTACGGAAGGGGGTGAAACTATGCCGAATATTCGTGTCAAGGAAAACGAGCCGTTCGAGGCTGCAATCCGCCGCTTCAAGCGCACGGTCGAAAAGACCGGTCTCCTGACCGAGCTGCGCGCCCGTGAGTTCTATGAAAAACCCACGGCCGAACGCAAGCGCAAGGCAGCCGCCGCCGTCAAGCGTCAGAACAAGCGCCTGCGCAGCCTGACCCTGCCGCCGAAAATGTACTGATCGCTTCAGGTCATCAATGATGCAGCCGCCTGCCTCAAAAGCTGGCGGCTGTTTTTTTGCCGGAATGAGGGAAGGGTGAAAGGGGGAAGGGTAAAACCCTCCCTTTCTTCCCCCTTCCCTCTCCTTCCTTCCCCTTGCCATGATCCCCGATTCCTTCATTCAGGACCTGCTCGCCCGGATCGACATCGTCGAACTGGTCGATGGCTACGTCCCGCTGAAGAAAGCCGGGGGGAATTACGCGGCGTGCTGCCCTTTCCATAACGAAAAAACGCCTTCCTTCACGGTCAGCCCGGCCAAGCAGTTCTATCACTGCTTCGGCTGCGGCGCGCACGGCTCGGCGATCGGCTTCGTCATGGAATACCAGGGCATCGGTTTCGTCGATGCGGTGCGCGAGCTGGCCGGGCGCCTGGGCATGGCGGTGCCGGAGGACAACGACTTCCAGGCCAGGCCGCAGGGCGAGATCCGCCAGTTCACCGAAGTCATGGCGCGGGCCGCCGCCTGGTACAAGGAACAGTTGCGCCGCACGCCGCGCGCCATCGAATACTGCAAGAAACGCGGGCTTTCCGGGGAAATCGCCGCCCGTTTCGGCATCGGCTACGCCCCGGACGGCTGGCAGAGCCTGCAAGCGGTGTTTCCCGATTACGACACGCCGCTGCTCAGGCAGGCCGGCCTCGTCATCGACAACGAATCCGGGCGGCGCTACGACCGCTTCCGCGATCGCCTGATGATTCCCATCGTCAATCCCAAGGGCGACATCATCGCCTTCGGCGGGCGCATCATCGACCAGGGCGAGCCGAAATACCTCAACTCGCCGGAAACCCCGCTGTTCGAGAAAGGCCGCGAACTGTTCGGCCTGCCGCAAGCGCGTCAGGCGCTGCGCGAGAAGAACACGGCCATCGTCACCGAAGGCTACATGGACGTCATCGCGCTCGCCCAGAACGGCGTCGGCAACGCCGTCGCCACCCTGGGCACGGCCACCACGCCGACGCACGTGCAGAAGCTGCTGCGCCAGGTCGACCGTATCGTGTTCTGCTTCGACGGCGACAGCGCCGGGCGCAAGGCCGCCTGGCGGGCGCTGGAAAACGCCCTGGAAATGCTCGCCGACAACAAAGCCATCGGCTTCGTCCTGCTGCCGCCGGAACACGACCCGGACAGCTTCATCCGCGACCACGGCAAGGCCGAATTCGAGCGCCTGATCGCCCAGGCCACGCCGCTCTCCGACTTCCTGCTGCGCGAACTGGCGCTACGCTGCGACCTCACCAGCGCCGAAGGCCGCGCCCAGTTGATCTACGAAGCCAAGCCGCTGCTCCTCAAGCTGCCGACGCCGCTGCTGCGCCTGCAACTCGTCAAGCGTCTGGCGGAAGCCAGCGGTTTCAGCCAGGGCGAAGTCGAGCGCCTGTGCGAACTCAAATCCTACGCGCCGCCCGCGCCGGCCCGCGCCAAGCGCCCGCCGCCCTCGCTGTCGCGCAACCTGCTGCGCCTGATCCTGCACAAACCGTCGCTGGCCGCCGAACTCCCCGCCGCGCTCCTGCCCGACGCGCCAGAACGTCCCGCCCTGCTGCGCCTCAAGGCCTGCCTGGAAAACAGCGACGGCGCAGCCAGCTACGCCCTGCTGCGCGAGCAACTGCGCGGCCAGCCGGAAGAGAACCTGATCGAAACCGCCGCCGCGGAACTTCTCGACCTGCCGTTTGACGAAGACGAAGCCGACGCAGAGTTTCGCGCCACCCTGGAAAAACTGCAGGAAAGCGCGGACATGCGGCGCTTTGCCGAACTGCAGATGAAGGCTCAACAATTTGGCGTCGCCGGCCTGTCGGCGGAGGAAAAACAGGCTTACATCCAATTTCTCACCCGAAAAACGCAAAGCACACCCTGAACCCGGAAAATCCCGGACCGGCACTGACGCAGTACTGCTACGGCGCATGCGCCGGGCGCGGCAAAAACAGGGCTAAGTTATGGTATAATTTGCGGTTTTCCAAATACCCGGACGTGTTCATGGCCAAGGCAAAAGACAGCGCGAAGGAAACCCCAAAGGAAGCACCGAAGGCAACGCCAAAGGCAAGCGCCCCGAAGTCAGCCCCAAAGCCCCCCCAAAAGGCGCGCGCCAGCAGTAAAGCCAAGGATAAGGCTGTCGACAAGGCAGCCCTCAAGGAAGCCATTGCGGAAACCCCGCAGCCGCTCGACGCCGAAGCGCGCAAGATGCGCCTGAAGGCGCTCATCAAGCTGGGCAAGGAACGCGGCTACCTCACCTACGCCGAAATCAACGACCACCTGCCGGACGATCTGGTCGACGCGGAAGCCATCGAAGCCATCATTTCCACCTTCAGCGAAATGAGCATCCAGGTCTTCGACGAGGCTCCCGCCGCCGAAGACATCCTGATGTCCGACACCAACGCCAGCAGCGCCGACGAGGAAGAAGTCGAGGCGCAGGCCGAGCAGGCGCTGTCCACCGTCGATTCCGAATTTGGCCGTACCACCGACCCGGTGCGCATGTACATGCGCGAAATGGGTACGGTCGAACTGCTGACCCGCGAAGGCGAAATCGAGATCGCCAAGCGCATCGAGGAAGGGCTGAAACACATGATCCAGGCGATTGCCGCCTGCCCGACGACGATCAGCGAAATCCTCGACATGGCGAGCAAGGTCGAAAACGAGGAAATCCGCATCGACGAACTGATCGACGGCCTGATCGACCCCAACGCCGTCGAAGAAGAACCGGCCCCAGAAGCCCCGGTCAGCGCCGCCAGCGATGACGACAGTGCCGAAAACGACGAATCCGACGAGGAAGAAGAGGAAGAAGACAACGGCGCAGGTGCTGCCGCAGCCTCCCTCCTGCAACTGAAAACCGACGGTCTGGCGCGCTTTGCGACGGTCCGCACCCTGCATGCCAAAATGCAGAAAACCCTCGCCAGCAAGGGCAGCCAGGACAAGACCTACCTCAAGCTGCAAAAACAACTGCTCGACGAACTGGTGCTGATCCGCTTCACCTCGCGCACCATCGAGCGCCTGTGCGACAACGTGCGCGCCATGGTCGATGAAGTCCGCGGCTGCGAGCGCAAGATCCAGAGCATCTGCGTCGATCGCGTGCGCATGCCGCGCCCGCACTTCATCCAGTCCTTCCCCGGCAACGAAATCAACCTCGACTGGGCCGATGCCGAAATCGCCGCCGCCCCCAAGAGCTACGTCGCCGTGCTCACCCGCAGCGCGCCGGACATTCAGGAAGAACAGCGCAAGATTCTCGCCCTGCAGGAACGCATCGGCATCTCGCTCAAGGAACTGAAGGACATCAACAAGCAGATGTCCACCGGCGAAGCCAAGGCCCGCCGCGCCAAGCGCGAAATGACCGAAGCCAACCTGCGTCTGGTCATCTCGATCGCCAAGAAATACACCAACCGCGGCCTGCAATTCCTCGATCTGATCCAGGAAGGCAACATCGGCCTGATGAAGGCGGTGGATAAATTCGAGTACCGCCGCGGCTACAAGTTCTCCACCTACGCGACGTGGTGGATTCGCCAGGCCATCACCCGCTCCATCGCCGACCAGGCGCGCACCATCCGCATCCCGGTGCACATGATCGAAACCATCAACAAGATGAACCGCATCAGCCGCCAGATCCTGCAGGAAACCGGCCTGGAACCCGATCCGGCGACGCTGGCGAAGAAGATGGACATGCCGGAGGACAAAATCCGCAAGATCATGAAGATTTCCAAGGAGCCGATCTCCATGGAAACCCCGATCGGCGACGACGACGACTCCCACCTCGGCGACTTCATCGAAGACCAGACCACGCTCGCCCCGGCGGACGCCGCCATGTTCTCCAGCCTGCGCGGCGTCACCAAGGACATCCTGGACAGCCTCACCACGCGCGAAGCCAAGGTGCTGCGCATGCGCTTCGGCATCGAAATGAACACCGACCACACGCTGGAAGAAGTCGGCAAGCAATTCGACGTCACCCGCGAACGCATCCGCCAGATCGAAGCCAAGGCGCTACGCAAGCTGCGCCACCCCAGCCGTTCGGACAAACTGCGCAGCTTCCTCGACCCGACCGGAAACTAAAGATGCCGGGCCTCTAGCTCATGTCTGGTTAGAGCAGCGGACTCATAATCCGTTGGTGCCGAGTTCGACTCTCGGGGGGCCCACCAACAAAAAACCCCAAGCCGCAAGACTTCGGGGTTTTTCTTTGCCGGGCTTCGACGCAGCGGGCACGGGGCTCGCAAACCTGCCTGCTTGGGTAGCCCCAAAGATGGCTGCGCAGGGCAGAAGCTATGCTTAACGCAATGGTTCTGTGCGTCTTTGTCGCCCCGTTCATTGCATAAACCTGCCCCTGAACATACTCATGACACAGCCCCGGCAGTGCTTCGCCCGCCAGATAATCCGCTTGCAAGCGTAATGATGCCTGCACGAATCGCCCCCAGCACCCGCTTGGCCAGTACCTAATCCGCAAAAACAGAACAAGGTCAGACACGATTAGCCTGCTGTCTTTGAATACCTGTCCGTATCCCGCCACTTCAGTCCCCTATCGTCCTTCAATTCAGGACTCCATCGAAACGACAACTATTCTGCCCCAGGGGGACACCCATCTGCTACAGGATTTGAACAGCGTTTCAAACCAAAGTTTTCCAATACAGCCAAAAGCTCAGGATTGGCACGAGATTCATTATGAAAAACACTCAGCCCTTCCTCTAACCCATCAACACCATAAATCGACTTCAGCCTATTCAAGTAATACAAGGATTTGTCGTTGTTATTATTTATCGAAAATATATAAGCGGTTTTAATAAAAACAAATCTCCTCGGGTAGCGCGCAGCAAACAACTCGATTTCGTTTAGCAATGGAGCAGAATAATTACGCCCTACCGGCAGATTCACGAACTCCATATACTTTATGAAATTACTGTAAAACGCACTTGAAACCAAGCCCATATCTGCTGATACGTTTTTTTCATTATTCAAAGCAGCCCTATAATCCGCCTCAATTCTTGCATACCCCTGCCACAAAAAAACAACAAAAACCATTCCAAGCAGAAAAACCATTGCCAAAAGCGGCTTTGAGACTACCACCCCTTCCTCTTTTTTTGCACCATCCCCCTCAACAACACCTAACAAAAACCCTGCTGGCAGCAGAATATAAAGGTAAGCATGCGGATACTCGAAGAAAGAATGTGTTATAAAAAACAAGAACCCAATCCATGCAGCAAACCCCGCATTTGTACTGATGCGAAAAAACGCCCTACCAAACCACAACAGCATCAGCAAAACCAGGAGCGAGCCAAGCCACGGCCCATTCCACAAAAGCAGATCCAGAATAATATTGTGTGAATAGTGGTAGAAGATAGGCTGAGGTGCTTTATCCGCCAGCGCACTGTGCGCCGACTCAATTTGCCCCCAACCAAATCCATACCACGGGCCATGCGTTATAAAATAAACAGCCTGGCTATACATTTCCATCCGGTGAGTTTGCCTGGCACGCTCCAGCAGCGGTTCAACCTGAGCACTACCAAACTCCCCAAGCCAAGGGAGAACAAGCACAAATCCCACATAGACTAATACCCAAAGCAGCACATGCCTGGTCTTTGTATATAGGCGAACATTTCTGCTCAACAAATACCAGGAAAAAGGAAGCACCGCAGCAACCACCCAAGTTGTTCTGGATTGGGTCAAAGCAAGACCAAAGATGATTATTATCGCAACAATTCCAGCACAAAGCCGATTAACTATGTTTTTTTCAAACAAATACAACAAACTAGCAACAGAAAACCCTAAAATGGTTGCAAGATTATTGGGTTGACCTATATTAGCGTAAGGGCGCGAGCCCCCTTCAAGAGGCGTAAGCCAAGCAACATCAACGCTCTTGGCCCAACCGAGCCACTGGGCAGCAGCAATAAAAACAGAAAACACGCCTCCTGCCAAAAATGTCAGGCTGACCAGCTTCAGAACATCAAAATCCTGAACCTTGTTGGAATTTCTACCAACAAACAGAGCGATGCCAAACAATAATATATAAGCCAGACTCTGAAGCATATCGCCTGCATATTGGATAACACCGCTGGCGTACTGAGCAAGTGGAATAACAGCCACTGCGATAACAAACAAATCGGTTTTTTTTGCAGCAGCCTTTGAATTACCGTATATGAACGAAAAAAAAGCAACGAGCACGGCGATGGCAGCAAGAAACTCTTGATGCGCCGTTTGCCACGGAGGAAAATGAGCAGGCAAAAGCCAGCTCATAACCATAAAAACAGAATATATTGCGAATATTATTTTCATACAAAAAACAAAAGCGCCTTTCGGCGCTTTTGTTTTAATTTAAATTACCGATATTCACATGCCCCACTACCTGCATCGCACTGAACGTCTTTCTTGATGGTGGCATTACCCTTCGTTGCCGTCGTAAAGACAGCAGAGGCTCCGTTAGTATAGGATGCGCTCGTCAGAGCCTGGTTGATGCCCGTACATGCATTCCCGGCAAAGGGTGCCGGATCTTCGTCATTAGACATGTTCGCTACCGCAGCACCCATATAGGCTTTTGCTTCAGCCATACAGGCACCATTGGCAGACTTCTGCGTGTAGTCGCGGTACTGCGGCAGCGCCACAGCAGCCAGAATACCGATAATGGCCACGACGATCATCAGTTCGATCAGGGTAAAACCTTGTTGCATCTTTTTCATATTGCATCTCCTTGGAGGATAAGGCGGGGAACTCCGCTGACACCCCTCAAGCAATACACATGCCAGAAAAACGATACCACTTGATTTCCCTTGAATTTCAAGTCATTACAGCCATTCCATCGTCACGCATCGGCCCGGAAAAATTCTCCTCTGGTTGACGGAGAATGCCTGACACACCCAAATGGCTGTGCCAAGCCCACCCTGGCACACCACCAACGAGCACGCCGGGTAAAAGGGTGGCTCGGTTTTCCGGGACCACTTGGAGTTTGTTGGATAATTTACCGGGCAAAGAACACCTATCAGGCACGATGAACCGCGCGCCTACAGGGCGCGGAAAGGAACGCACTGCAACCGTCGGGAATAGGGGTTGCGCGACGCTGCCGGATTCAGCTCCTTCCCGGATTGGTCGCCGCATCACCCATTTGTGCCGCCGTTTGTACCACTAATGCTCCCCGATCACGCCTGCGAGCGATTGGGCGGTGAGTACGGCATTGACCCAGGTTTCCAGTTGCGTTTGCGTGGCTTGTTCCAGGCGTTCTTCGGCCCAGGGCGGGAGGGGGCCGAAACGCAAGCGCAGCAGGCGGGACAGCAAGCAGTGCGCGGCGGTAGTTTCGCCTTCTTGGCGGCCTTCTTGGCGGCCTTCCTGCCGCCCTTCCACACGACCTTCCTTGCGCCCTTTCTGGCGCAGTTCCTCACCCCACTCGTCGACTCGTTCAGCCAGCATGGTGTCGAACTCATGTAACACATTGATTTATTTGATAGTTTGACCCGGATTCGGTTTCTTGAAAATGGCCCGGTTGAAAAAAACAACGAAGGTACGGCGCAGGCTGTCGTGGGCTGGGCTTTTGAGGTGGCTGACCAGGGCGGCGGTAGCTTCGCGCAGGGCGTGCGGGTCGGGGGCACTGGTTTCGAGGCGGATGAGCAGGGCCAGCAGGTTGTCGGACAAGCGCCACAGTTCTTCTGCCGGTACGCGGCCTTCGTCGAGCAGGTGGTAGCGGAATTTTGGCTGCCAGCGGGCGAGGCTGCCGGAGGCGGCAATGAGATCGGCGATTTCCTGCTGCGTGGCCTGCCAGCGGGGCTGGCCGTTGTAGAGCACCAGAGGGAAAACCGGCGGCAGTTTTTCGCCGGGGCTGATCTGCTTGCCCTTGAGCAAATCCTGATAGAGCAGGCAGACGTAGGTAAGCACGCGCAGTGCCATCCACGGATCGCTGCGGCTCTGGAATTCGATCAGCAGGTAGAGGTAGAGCTATTCGCGGCGGCCATCTGGCAGGTTCAGACGTACCCGCCAGATGATGTCGTCGCTGCGCTGTTGCAGTGCTTCGCTGATGTACTGGCCGTTGGGTTCTTCCAGGGTGGAAAAGTCGATGTGCTCGACCCACGCCTCATGAACGAAGCAGCGCAGCAGGCTTTCGACCATCGGCGGGTAGGACAAGAGCTGTTTGTAGAGGCCGTCGTAAGGGGTGGGCATGGCATGCTCGGGCTGGGAATCGCCAAAATAATGCCACCGGAATTCATTTTACAGAAAAAAATAGGGGCAGGCGCGTTGGACAAATGGAGTTATTCCCTTTGCCGCTTGCTCGCCCTCAACTCCCTCAAAAATTTCAGCGATGGTCAGTTAAAACCAAGGCTTTCGAGTTGCAGGGTTTCATCGAGGGCGAAGGGGTGCAGCACCTAGTGGCCGCTGGTGTTGCGGCGGAAAACTTCGATGCGCCGGGCTTCGAGGCTGACCAGGACATGTTCCTGCAGCGCCGGAAGCTGGCGGTAGGCGGCAAACTTGTTGCCTCGGTCGTAGGCTTCGGTGCTGGAGCGCTGGCGTCCCGCCGGCACTCCCAGGTGAGATGCAAGGATCTTCATCGTCCACCAAACCGCCTACCCCACGCCTTCCGGTAAAATGGTGCGCTGAATTCAAACCCGAAGCCCCTATGAAACCCTGCATCAGCCTGAATACCGCCACGCTCATCACCGGGATCAGCCGCCGCACGCTGTGGCGCCATGTCGCCAACAGCCTCCTGCAGAAACTGCACACCCCCAGCGGCCAGAGCGCCCAGGTGGTACTGGCGGATGTACTCAAGCTGGGGGAAATCACCTTCACCGAGCGGGAAACAGCCGATCTGCTCGCCGCCGACAAAGGTGAGGCCAGGGCGCAGAACGCCATGGGGATATTCTTTCATCGACGCAAAAACCATGCCGCCGCCTGCGCCTGGTTCGACAAGGCCGCCCGCCAGAACCACGCCGATGCGCTCCAGTGGCTGGCGATCTACCACGCCGCCGGCCACCAGGGTGGCGAGCCGGACGAAGCAGCCGCCCTCGATTACCTGGAAGCCGCCGCGCGGGCCGGCCACAGCATCGCGCAGGCCCAGCTTGAGACTTTGCGCGCGAGCGAGTGAAGCGCCCCAAGCGGCCGGGAGATCGCGGGGCCCGGCCTGAAAACGCGAGCCGGCCGCATGAATGAACGGGCGCGCCCTTTCTGCCAGTTGCGCAGCGCGCCCGCTGCCAAGCCCGTTCAGCCGTCGGCGTTGATGCGGGCAATCAAAGCCTGCAAGACCGCTGCTGCTTCGTCATTCGCAACCTGGCAGGTGCCGGCGTTTTCGTGGCCGCCACCGCCGTATTGCAGCATCAGTTCGCCGATGTTGGTTTTCGAGCTGCGGTCGAGAATGGATTTGCCGGTGGCGAAAACGGTATTCTGCTTCTGCACGCCCCACAGGACGTGGATGGAGATGTTCTGCGCCGGGAAAAGGGCGTAGATCATGAAGCGGTTGGTGGCGTAGATGGTTTCTTCGTTACGCAGATCGAGCACCACCAGATTGCCGTGCACGCTGGCGCAGCGCTGGATCTGTTCGCTGGCCTTGGCGGCGTGTTCGAAATAGAGATCGACCCGCTCCTTGACGTCGGGCAGGCGCAGGATGTCGTCGATGCCGTGGTTGCGGCAGTACTGGATGAGATCCATCATCAACTGGTAGTTGCTGACGCGGAATTCGCGGAAGCGCCCGAGGCCGGTACGCGAATCCATCAGGTAGTTGAGCAGCACCCAGCCCGTCGGCGCGAGGATTTCGTCGCGCGAGAACTGCGCCGAATCGGCCTTGTCGACGGCCGCCATCATGTCGCCGAAGGCGGCCGGGAAGCGCGTCTTGCCGCCGAAATGCTCATAGACGACGCGGGCGGCGGAGGGCGCATCGGGCAGGATGATGTGCTCCGGGCGCTCGCCGGTGTTGCGCACGGTTTCCGAAAGGTGGTGGTCGAACGCCAGATGCACGCCCGGCACGTAGGGCAGGTTGGTGGTGATGTCGCGCCCGGTGATCTCGACCTTACCGTCCTGCATGTCCTTGGGGTGAACGAACTTGATGTCGTCGATCATTTCCAGCTCGTTCAGCAATACGGCACAGACGAGGCCATCGAAGTCGCTGCGGGTGACCAGACGGTATTTGGCTGCGGACATGAAACGTCTCCTGCGTGGGTGTGATTGGGTTGAAAGTCGAGAATCTAAACGATTTTCGGCGTGCCGTGGTAAGCGGCCCAGGCACAGAGGCGCGCAGGGACGCCACTTCCCGCGGCCCGTCCCGGAATTGCGCGCCGGCTGCGTCGGCGCATGCGGCAACGCGGTATAATCGCGCGTTTTTTTCTGCTTTGGGACAATTGCAAGATGAAGATCGCTCAGGAACTGCGCTCCGGTAACGTCATCATGGTCGGCGGCCAGCCGCTCGTGGTGCAGAAAACCGAATACAACAAATCTGGCCGCAATGCTGCCGTGGTCAAGATGAAACTCAAGAACCTGCTCTCCGGCAACCCGTCGGAAGCGGTGTACAAGGCCGACGACAAGTTCGAGGTCGTCATCCTGGAAAAGAAGGAAGCCAGCTATTCCTACTTCGCCGATCCGATGTACGTGTTCATGGACCCCGACTACAACCAGTTCGAGGTGGAAGCCGAGAACATGACCGATGCCCTCAAGTACCTCGACGACGGCATGACCTGCGAAGTGGTGTTCTACGACGGCAAGGCGATTTCCGTCGAACTGCCGACCTCGCTCGTGCGCGAAGTCGAATACACCGAACCCGCCGTCAAAGGCGATACTTCCGGCAAGGTCATGAAACCGGCCCGCATCAAGCCGACCGGCTTCGAACTGCCAGTTCCGGCCTTCGTCGAAATCGGTGACAAGATCGAAATCGACACCCGCACCGACGAATACCGCAGCCGCACCAAGTAAGTCCCGGGCGGCCCCGCCGCCCATCCCTCCCCCCTCCCCCCTTCTCTCCCCCCTTCTCACCATGCCCTACACAGTCTTTGTCGACGGTCAGGAAGGCACCACCGGCCTGCAGATCAATGAATATCTGGCGCAGCGCAGCGACATCGAAGTGCTGCGGATTGCGCCGGAGAAGCGCAAGGATCTCGCCGAGCGCAAGCGGCTGATCAATGCGTCCGACGTCACTTTCCTGTGCCTGCCCGATGCCGCTGCCAAGGAATCGGTGGGTCTGGTGGAAAACCCGAACACCTGCGTCATCGACGCTTCCACCGCGCACCGGGTGAATCCGGACTGGGTGTTCGGCCTGCCCGAACTGTGCCTGGAGCAGCGCGCCAGAATTCGCGCCAGCAAGCGCATCGCCAATCCGGGCTGCCATGCCAGCGCTTTCATCCTGGCCGTGCGCCCGCTGATCGCCAGCGGCTTTGTTCCCCCCGGCACCCCCCCTGCCGCCTGAATTGCGC
>OGQD01000631.1_pt1 | contig 25418 bp, 17 predicted proteins | sample 1553091 | NCBI WGS metagenome assembly OGQD01 (sample SAMEA2580290, study PRJEB22360) | human gut metagenome | biome: human gut; feature: human-associated habitat; material: faeces | place: Denmark | collected 2008/2010
GTAGCTGCAAGGCGGGCGTTCTGTTCGCCGGCGTCTCCCCCACCCTGCCGCAGAGCTGGTCCCTCGGCCAGGGTGGCTTGCGGGCCATCGGCGTTCTGCTGCTGGTGCTGGGCGCGGCCTACCTGCTGGCCTGCCGCTTTGCCCGCCGCCGCGCCTGGGGCTGGAAACGCTACCGGCTCAAGCTGCCGAGTTGGCGGCTGGCCGCCCTGCAGGGCCTTTTCGGGGCGAGCAACTGGTCGATGATGGCGCTGCTGATCTACAGCCTGCTGCCCGCTTCGGCGAGCTACCCGGAGGTGCTGGCGACCCTGATGATCAGCAGCATCGCCGGCGTCGTCCTGCACGTGCCGGCCGGGCTGGGGGTGATTGAGACCGTGTTCATCACCGTGCTGCGCGACCACTTCTCCCGCGGCGAACTGGTGGCGGCACTGATCGGCTATCGGCTGCTGTATTTTCTCATACCACTGCTGCTGGCCTGCGCGGTCTACCTGTGGCTGGAGCGCCATGCGAAGAAGCTCAAGCGCCGGGATGAGCGACGGGAGGCGGCGCGCGCTTCGTGACGCCGTTGCGATTCGACGATACGCAGCCGCCCCAAGGGAGTGGGAGCAGGCCCCGCCGGCTGTCGCCGAAGAGTCATCCTGCCCCACACGAGCCCCTCTCCCGCTTGCGGGAGAGGGGCTCGTGAGCGAACGCTGTCCGCGATCGTTTTGACGCCGCGCTAGGGCTGACCCTGCCCTTCGGGCCGGAGGATCAGGCAGCCCGGCGGCAGGTCCAGCGCCAGGGACTGGGCCTGCCCATGGGATTTCTGCGGATCGCTTTCCACCATCCCGCGACTGCCCGCGGCGGAGCCGCCGAAGGAGTCGGCGTCGCTGTTGAGCAGCACCTCCCAGCGCCCTGGCAGCGGCACGCCAACGAGATAGTGCGGGCGCGGCACCGGCGTGAAGTTGTGCACGACCAGTACCGGCGCGCCGTCGCCGGCCAGGCGCAGCCATGCGTAGACACTGTTGCGCTGGTCGTCGCCGATCAGCCAGTGGAAGCCCTCGGCCCGGTCGTCGAAGGCGTGCAGCGCGGGCTCTTCGCGCAGCAGCCGGTTGAGCTCGCGGATCAGCGCCTGCGCGCCGAAGTGCTCGGCGTAGCGCAGCAGGTACCAGTCCAGTTGGCCGTCGTGGTCCCACTCGCGCCACTGGCCGAACTCGCAGCCCATGAACAGCAACTTCTTGCCCGGATGGGTCCACATCAAGGCCAGGTACAAGCGCAGGTTGGCGAACTGTTGCCAGCGGTCGCCTGGCATCTTGCCCAGCAACGAACCCTTGCCGTGCACCACCTCGTCGTGGGAGATCGGCAGGATGAAGTGCTCGGAGAAGGCGTAGTGCAGGCCGAACGTCAGCTTCTGGTGGTGGTAGCCGCGGTTGATCGGGTCCTCGCGGATGTACGCCAGGCTGTCGTGCATCCAGCCCATGTTCCACTTGTAGGCAAAGCCCAGGCCGCCTTGCTCGGTGGAGCGGCTGACGCCCGGCCAGGCGGTGGATTCCTCGGCGATCACCAGGGCGCCCGGCGCCTCGGCCTGTACCACGCTGTTGAGGTGACGGAGGAATTCGATGGCCTCGAGGTTCTCGCGGCCACCGTGCTGGTTGGGGATCCATTCGCCGTCCTTGCGCGAGTAATCGCGATAGAGCATCGACGCCACGGCATCCACCCGCAGCCCGTCGATGTGGTACTCGCGCAGCCAATGCAGCGCCGAGGCCAACATGAAACCGTGCACCTCGTTGCGGCCGAGGTTGTAGATGTAGGTATCCCAGTCCTGGTGGAAGCCCTCGAAGGGATGTGCGTATTCGTACAGCGCGGTGCCGTCGAAGTGCGCCAGGCCGTGGGCGTCGGTGGGGAAATGCGCCGGCACCCAGTCGAGGATCACGCCGACTCCGGCCTGGTGGCAGCGGTCGACGAAGCGCGCGAAGTCCGCCGGGCTGCCGTAGCGAGCGGTGGGCGCGAACAGCGAAAGCGGCTGGTAGCCCCAGGAGCCGCCGAAGGGGTGCTCCATGATCGGCATGAGTTCGATGTGGGTGAAGCCCAGGTCGCTGATGTAGGGGATCAGCCGGTCGGCCAGCTCATCCCAGGTCGGCGCGCGGTTCTCCACCCATTGCCAGGAGCCGGCGTGCAGTTCGTAGATCGACAGCGGCCGGTCCACGCCCTGGCGCTCGCGGCGTTGCTGCATCCACGACTGGTCCTGCCAGGGCAAAGGCGTCGGGTCCGGCACGCGCGAGCCGGTGGCAGGCGGCATTTCGGTGGCCAGCGCCACGGGGTCGGCCTTGAGCGGCAGCAGGCCATCCGGACCGAGCAGTTCGTACTTGTAGACCTCGCCCGGTTGCAGGCGCGGGATGAACAGCTCCCAGACGCCAGCGGGATAGCGCAGGCGCATCAGGTGGCGGCGGCCGTCCCAGCCATTGAAATCGCCGACCACCGACACCCGCCGTGCATTCGGCGCCCAGACGGCGAAGCGCACGCCTGGCACGCCGTCGATCTGCATCGCCTGGGCGCCCAGGCATTTGCCCAGTTGGCGGTGGTTGCCCTCGGCGAACAGGTAGAGGTCCAGTTCGCTGATCGATGGCCCGAACGCGTAGGGGTCTTCACTCACCTGCTCGTGCTCCGGCCAGTGGATCCGCAGGCGGTACGGTGCCTTGGCCGGCAGGCGGGCGACGAACAGCCCGCTGGCGTCCACTGCGTCCATGGCGGCGAGGATTTCGTCCTGCGGCGACAGCAATTCCACTGCCAGCGCACCCGGCAGCCAGGCGCGCACCTGCTCGCCGCCTTCGTCGCGGTGCGGGCCGAGGAAGGCAAAGGGATCGGCGTGATCGCCACGCTGCAGGTGGTCCAGGTCGCTGCGCAGGGTCATGTGCGTCCTCCGAGTAAGTGTCGTGCCAGTTCGAACAGCCCTTGCAGGGGGACTTCCAGCCAGTCGGGGCGGTGGCCGGCTTCGTAGAGCACTTCGTAGGCGGCCTTTTCCAGGCTGAACAGCGCCAGGGCGGCGCCCTCCCCCTCACGGCCGTGCCATTCATGGGGCAGGCCGGCGGCGGCCGTCCGGTAGGCTTCGAGGAAGGCGTCGCGGGCGTCGCGACGGTAGCGCAGGGCCAGCTCCGCCCTGGCCGCCTGGACCTCGGCCGGCGCCTCGGTGCCCTGGGCGCTGCGCAGGGCCATGGCGGCGGCGTAGTCGAAGGAGCGCAGTACGCCGGTGACGTCCTTCAACGGGCTGTGGCGCTGGCGGCGTTCGACCAGCGGGCGATTCGGCTCGCCTTCGAAATCGATCAGGAAGGCATCGCCCTGCACCACCAGGACCTGGCCCAGGTGCAGGTCGCCATGGACGCGGATCATCACGCCACCCTCCGCCAGCCGCGCCAGGTTGCCGATAGCCTGCAGCAGTTCTCCGCGCTGTTCCAGCAGCCAGTCGGCCATCGCGCCGCCCTGCTCGTCCAGGCTCGCGCGGGCGTGGCGCAGGGTCTCCAGCGCCTGTTCGAGCTGCGCGCCGATGCTGTTGCTCCAGGCCCCGCTGTCGACAGCACCGCTGCGGTGCAGGCCGAACTCCGGCTCGTCGGTGGCTTCGGCCAGTAGCTGGTGCATTTCACCCAGGCGCTGGCCAAGCCGTCCGGCGAACAGGCGCAGTTCCTCCATGACATCGAACTCCGGCCCGGGTGTTTCCACTGCCGGCGACAGGCCGTCGCGCATGGCGCGCTCCAGCTGGTTCAGGGTCCAGCTCCAGGCATCGCCCTGGTTGCTCAGGTAACCCTGCAGCAGCAACAAGGTATGCGGCTGGCCCAGGGCGTCGATGCGGCGCACCTCGCCCAGCAGCGGTGCAATGTTGGCAAAGCCGCGGCGGCTCAGGTAACCGCCCATCTCGGCTTCCGGGTGCACGCCGGGGAACACCCGGCGCAGCAGCTTGAGCAGCAGCTTGTTGCCGATCAGCGCAGAGCTGTTGGACTGGTCGACGCCGAGCACGCGGATTTCCGCTTCATCGTCGATGTCGCCGTACTGCAGCAGCCCCGGCTGTGGCAGGAACTGCAGCTCGCCCGCAGGGCCCTGCATCGTCGAGGTCTCGCGCAACAGGCGCAGCACCAGACGGCTGAACGCCGGCAAGGCGAAGGCATCGGTGAGCAGGCCGACCTTGCGCCCACGGCGCAGCCGGGCCAGGGCCAGTTGCTGGGGCAGATCGTTGCCGGCGGCGCCCTTCTCCGGCACGGCGGCCAGCGGCAACTGGTAATGCTCGGCGCCGTCCGCGCCATTGACTTCCACTTCCGCCAGCATTGGTGCGGCATCGGCTTCGCCCAGCGGCATGGCGTAGAGCAGACGGGCGCTGCCGGCCTCCAGCCGCCCCCTGGCGAACCAGCGGCGCTTGGGCAGGTAGCGTGGCAGCGAGTCGCTCTCCAGCAGCTCGCGCGGCGCACCGCTGGCGATCTCCGCCAGGCGCTGGGCCAGTACCAGGGTCGGCAGTTCGGGCATGCGCTCCACCGGCTTCACGTGCCACGCCGGCATCTGTTGGCTGTCGGCCAGGTAGAACCAGTAGAAGCCATAGGGCGGCAGGGTCAGCAGGTAGGTCATCCGCCCGATCGGCGGGAAGGACGAGCCACCGAGCATTTCCACCGGGACTCGGCCGTCAAAGGCCGACAGGTCCAGCTCGACCGCCTGGGCGGCACTGGACAGGTTGGCGACACAGAGGATGCTCTCCTCGCTGGCACCCTCGCCCTCCGGGCGGTACTGGCGCAGGTACGCAAGAATGCGCCGGTTGGGCGGCGACAGCATGCTGATGCTGCCGCGGCCGAAGGCCTTCTGCTGCTTGCGGACACCCAGCATGCGACGCATCCAGTTGAGCAGCGAGTGCGGGTCGCGCGCCTGGGCCTCGACATTGACGCTCTGGTAACCGTAGAGCGAGTCGAGTATCGGCGGCAGCACGAGGCTGGCGGGGTCCGCGCGGGAGAAGCCGCCATTGCGGTCCACCGACCACTGCATCGGTGTGCGCACGCCGTCGCGGTCGCCCAGGTAGATGTTGTCGCCCATGCCGATCTCGTCGCCGTAGTACAGGGTCGGCGTGCCGGGCATCGACAGCAGCAGGCTGTGGAGCAGTTCGATGCGCCGGCGATCGCGCTCCACCAGCGGGGCGAGACGGCGGCGAATACCCAGGTTGATGCGCGCGCGGCGGTCGGCGGCGTAGTAGTTCCAGAGGTAGTCGCGCTCGTCGTCGGTGACCATCTCCAGGGTCAGCTCATCGTGGTTGCGCAGGAAGATCGCCCATTGGCAATTGTCCGGAATCGACGGCGTCTGGCGCAGGATGTCGGTGATCGGGAAGCGGTCTTCCTGGGCGATGGCCATGTACATGCGCGGCATCAGCGGGAAGTGGAAGGCCATGTGGCATTCATCGCCGGTGCTGCCCTCGGTGGCACCGTCCATTGCGCCGAAATACGGCCTCGTATCCTCCGGCCACTGGTTGGCCTCGGCCAGCAGCATGCGGTCCGGGTAGTGCGCATCCAGCTCGGCGCGGATGCGCTTGAGCACCACGTGGGTCTCGGGAAGGTTCTCGTTGTTGGTGCCGTCGCGTTCGATCAGGTACGGGATGGCGTCCAGGCGCAGCCCGTCGACGCCCATGTCCAGCCAGTAGCGCATGACCCCGAGTACCGCGCGCAGCACCTGGGGATTGTCGAAATTGAGGTCCGGCTGGTGCGAGTAGAAGCGGTGCCAGAAGTACTGCTCGGCCACCGGGTCCCAGGTCCAGTTGGACTGCTCGCTGTCGATGAAGATGATCCGCGTCTGCTCGTACTTGCTGTCATCGTCGGACCAGACGTACCAGTTGCGCGCCTGCGAGCCCTTCTTCGCCCGCCGCGCGCGCTGGAACCAGGGGTGCTGGTCGGAGGTGTGGTTGATCACCAGTTCGGTGATCACCCGCAGGCCGCGCTGGTGCGCCGCGTCGATGAAGCGGCGGGCGTCGGCCAGGGTCCCGTAGTCCGGGTGGACGCCCTTGTACATGGCGATGTCGTAGCCATCGTCACGCCGTGGCGAGGGGTAGAACGGCAACAGCCAGAGGGTGTTCACGCCCAGCTCGGCGATATAGTCGAGCTTCTCCATCAGGCCGCGGAAATCGCCGATGCCGTCGTTGTTGGCATCGAAGAAGGACTTTACGTGCAACTGGTAGATGACCGCGTCCTTGTACCAGAGCGGGTCATCGAGAAAGGGGCGGGTCTTGCGCTTGGCCATGGTCGCGCTCCTGGAAGTCATTGCTCGGGATGCAGGCGCCAGATGCCGAACGGCAGGTGCCAGGGCTCGATGCGCATCCACTGGCGCTTGCCGTGCCAGGTCCAGCGGTGACCATTCATCAGGTCTTCGCCGCCCATGGGCGCGTCATCGGGCAGGCCGAATTCCCACAGCGGCAGCTCGAAGTCCGCCTCCTGGGCGTGCTCCGGATCGAGGCTGACCGCCACCAGGATGAAGTTGGACAGGTCGGCGCTGCGCTTGCCGAACAGCAGGATGTTGTCGTTGAAGACGGGGTAGGCCTTGAAGCCCAGGTGGCTGTGCAGCGCCGGGTTCTCGCGGCGGATGCGATTGAGCCGGGTGATCTCGCCGACGATGTTGCCGGGCGCGTGGTAGTCGCGCTGGCGCAGCTGGTACTTCTCGGAGTCGAAGTACTCCTCCTTGCCCGGCACCGGGTCGGCCTCGCACAGCTCGTAGCCCGAATACATCCCCCACAGCCCCGAGCCCATGGTCGCCAGGGCGGCGCGGATGAGGAAGCCCGCGCGGCCGGAGCGTTGCAGGAAATAGGGGTTGATATCCGGCGTGTTGACGAAGAAGTTCGGCCGGTAGCAGTCGCGCAGCGGCGGCTCATTCAGCTCGGTGAGGTACTCCTCCAGCTCCGCCTTGGTGTTGCGCCAGGTGAAGTAGGTGTAGCTCTGGCTGAAACCGACCTTGCCCAGGCGCGCCATCATCGCCGGCCGGGTGAAGGCCTCGGCGAGGAAGATCACCTGCGGGTGCTCGCGGCGCACTTCGGCGATCAGCCATTCCCAGAACGGCAGCGGCTTGGTGTGCGGGTTGTCGACGCGGAACAGGTTGACGCCCTGCTCCACCCAGCCCTGCACCACACCCAGCAGGCCGAGCCAGAGATCGGGAATGGCGGCGGCGGCGTAGAAATCGACGTTGACGATGTCCTCGTACTTCTTCGGGGGATTCTCCGCGTGGCGGATGCTGCCGTCCGCGCGCCAGCTGAACCAGCCGGGGTGCTCGCGCAGCCAGGGGTGGTCCGGCGAGCACTGGATGGCGAAATCCAGGGCGATCTCCAGGCCGTGCCCGCGGGCGGCGTCCACCAGAGCACGGAAGTCGTCCAGGCTGCCCAGCTCGGGGTGCACGGCGTCATGGCCGCCCTCCTCGCTGCCGATGGCGTAGGGGCTGCCAGGGTCGTCGGGGCCGGCCTGCAGGCTGTTGTTGCGGCCCTTGCGGTGGGTGCGGCCGATGGGATGGATCGGGGGGAAGTACAGCACGTCGAAGCCCATAGCAGCGATCTCCGGCAGCCGCCGGTGAACGTCGGCAAAGGTGCCGTGCTGGCCGGGTGTCGGGCTTTCCGAGCGCGGGAACAGCTCGTACCAGCTGGCGAACCCGGCCAGCGGGCGCTCCACGTCCAGCTCGAAGGTAAGGCTGCGGGTCAGGTGCGGACGGTGTTCGGCGCGCTGCATCAGTTCCAGGGTCCGCGGGGCCATGAACAGGCCGAAGCGCGCCTCCCGCTCGGTGGTGTCCTGCAGGCTGCGGAGGATTTCGCCCAGCTCCGCCGCGCCATCCTGTGGCGCGTGGTGCAGTGCCTCCTGGAACAGGTCGAGGCCCTCGCGGAACTCCAGGTCCAGCAGCTGGCCGGCGGCGTATTTCTTCTCCAGTTCGTAGCGGAAGCTGGCGTAGCTGTCGATCCAGGCCAGGACGATGAATTCCGTGCGGCCAATTCGGGTCGGCGTGATATCGGCTTCCCAGTGATCGTTGCCCAGGTGCTGCAGGGGTGTTTTCTGCCAGGGCTGGCCCTTGCCTTCGCGCCAGGCGACCTCGGCGGCCAGCTTGTCGTGGCCATCGGCAAAGATCCGCGCATGGATGCGCGAGGCCCGGTGGGCGATGGCCTTGGCGGCGAAGCGCCCCCCTTCCAGGCGCGGCGCTACCTCTTCGATGACGATGCGCGCCTCGTTGGCGGCAACCTCGGCCCGGTCGGCCGGATTCTCCAGTTCCATCGCGGCGCCCTCCTCGCTGCGGTGCGCGCCGGATGCGCGCTCGTGGGTGGATTGCTCGCTACAGGCATTGGGAACGGCAGGGCTTCGGCAAGTTCAGGCTAATTGCGCCAGTGGTCGTTTCAGGAGCTCTTGCGTCTGGGCGCGGCCTTGCTCGTGGCACTCTTCTTCGCCGGCGTAGCGGTCGTTTTCTTCGCGGCACTAGCGGCGCTGCGCGGTTTTGCTGCGCCCTTGAGGCTGCGCTTGAGCAATTCGGTGAGGTCGATGATGTCGGCGCCTTCGCTGGCTTTCGCTTGGGCCTGCGGCACGTTCTCCAGCTGGCCCCTGGCGGCCTTCTGCTCCACCAGGCGGTGGATTTCGGCGCTGAACTCGTCCTGGTAATCCGCGGGCGACCAGCGGCCGCTCATGTCCTTGACCAGGCGTTCGGCCATTTCGGTTTCACGCTTGTCCAGCTTGACCTTGTCCAGCGCCAGGCCCAGTTCGTCCACCTCGCGCACGTCCGCCGGCCAGCGCAGGGTCATCAGCAGGATGGCATCGCCGTCGTCGCGCAGCATCGCCAGGTGCTGACGGCTGTGCATCACCAATTGGCAGACCGCCGCCTTGCCGGTCTTCCGCAGGGTATCACGCAGCAGCACGTAGACCTTCTCGCCGCGCTTCTCGGGCGTCAGGTAATACGGGGAGTCGTAGAACGCCACGGGAATCTCGGCGATCTCGATGAAACCGAGGATGTCGATGGTCTGGGTCGCCTCGGGCCGCGCGGCGCGAATCTCCTCTTCGCTGATCACCACGTAGCGGCCCTTCTCCAGCTCCACGCCCTTGACGATGTGTTCCCTGGGCACCTCCTTGCCGGTGATCTTGTTCACCCGTTTGTAGCCCACCGGTTCCAGGCTGCGCTCGTCCAGCCAGTCGAAGTCGGTGGCGCTGGAACGCGCGGCGCTGTTGAGCGCCACCGGGATGTGCACGAGGCCGAAGCTGATGGCGCCTTTCCAGATCACACGGGCCATGGATAACTCTCCTGCAGGATGATGCCGTCGTCGAAATGCACGCGGCCGGCGCTGTCGATGTCGCTGATCCGCTCGAGCATGCGCTGCGCCTGCCACTCCGCCTCCGACACGTTGCGGCTGCCGGGTGCATAGACCCAGAGCACCTCGACCGGCGCGCCCTGGCGGGTTACCTGGTACTCGATCAGGCCGGTGTAGCAGCCGTTCTCCAGCATCGCATCGGTCCAGGCGCAGGCCTGGGCGAATTCACGGAACATCGCGGTCCTCTCTCGCCGCCTGCTCGGCAGGCGGTCGGTTGCGTTCCAGCCAGCGTGGCAGAACATGCAGCACCAGCAGCGCGAGCAGCGTACCCAGCACCGCCGTGGCGGAGTGCCCAAGCCCGACGCTGATCCCGATGGCCGTGCTCAGCCACAGCCCGGCGGCGGTGGTCAACCCCTTCACCTCGGACACCTGGCTGCCCTTGAGGATGGTGCCGGCGCAAAGGAAGCCGATACCGGCGGCGATCCCCTGGATCACCCGGCTGACCGCATCGGCCTGCGCACCGCCCTCATGGATCGCCATCACGAACAGCGCAGCGCCCAGGGTGACCAGCATGTGGGTGCGCAAGCCGGCGGCCTTGCCCTGGCTTTCCCGCTCGTAGCCGACCACGCCGCCCAGCACCACGGCGAGCGTCAGGCGCAGCGAGGCGCGGGTGATCTGCTCGACTTCGCTCAAGTCGGAGAATTCGGCGACCAGCGTCACCCAGATGCGATCCAACGTGTCCATGACAGGCTCCGCAGTCCCTCTTAAGGGTGCAGACCCGCCGACCGCGCAATTGGTTTGCTGAAAATTCGCCGGCGATTCCACCGCCCGGCGGAAAATCCGTGCACCTCGCCACTGGCGCTGTCCATCGCTCATACCCGGCGCAGCACTGCCGGCCAACGTTCCCTCAGCACCGGAGACCGGAATGAGCATCGACCCCAAGCGTTTCGCCAACGACTACCAGAAGGCCCTCGTGGAGGTCGCCCTGCCGGCCTTCGCCCGAGCCGGCGAGTTCGCCCGCGACCACGGCCTGGAGTGCAGCGTCGAGCTGCGGGAGGGTCGGCGCCACCTGCCCGAGCTGGTGTTGTCCGTGCGCGATGCCTGCCAGGCAGCCGACTGCGTCTGTCGCATCAGCGCCGACCCGAGCACGCAGCGGCTGTGCCATGAGAACCGCTGCGGCGAGACCGATGCCGACGTGCAGCGGGTGGTCGGCTCCATCGCTTCGCTCAACGAGAGGGTGCTCGACACCCGCCTGCTGGAATTCTTCCAGGAGGCTTTCGCGCTGCATTTGGACTACGCCTCCCGCCGGCATGCCGGCGGTTTCTGGTGACGGCTCAGTCCTCCGCGGCCTGCACCTTCCAGATATCCCTGGCGTACTCGCGGATGGTCCGGTCAGAGGAGAACCAGCCGACCCTGGCGGTATTGAGCATGGAGGCCTTCCACCAGCGCGCCGGTTTGCGCCAAAGCTCCTCGACCTTTTCCTGGGCGTCCCAGTAGGCGTCGAAATCGGCGCAGACCAGGAAGCGGTCGTCGCTGACCAGCGCATCGACCAGGCCGGTATAGCGCTGCGGATCGTCCGGTGAGAACACCCCGGAGCTGATCGCCCGCAGCGCCTCCTCCAGCCGCGGCGAGGCGGCGATCTCGGCATGCATCGACAAGTCGCCAGCGCGCTTGCGTGCCTCCACCTGCTTGGCCTTGAGGCCGAAGATGAACATGTTTTCCGCGCCGATGCGCTCGCACATCTCGACGTTGGCGCCGTCCAGCGTGCCGATGGTCAGCGCGCCGTTGAGGGCGAACTTCATGTTGCTGGTGCCGGAGGCCTCCAGCCCCGCCGTGGAAATCTGCTCGGACAGGTCCGCCGCCGGGATGATCGATTCCGCCAGGCTGACGTTGTAGTTGGGGATGAATACCACCTTGAGCCGACCGCGCACCGTGGGATCGCCGTTGACCATCCGGCTGATGTCGTTGGCCAGCTTGATGATCAGCTTGGCCACGGTGTAGCTGGGCGCGGCCTTGCCGGCGAAGATCTTCACCCGTGGCACGCGGTCGGTGGTCGGGTCGTTGCGGATGTCCTGGTAGAGCGCCACGGTATGCAGCAGGTTGAGCAACTGGCGCTTGTATTCGTGAATGCGCTTGACGTGGACGTCGAACAGCGCATCCGGGTCGATGCGCACGCCCAAGCGCTCCTCGACCAGCGCCGCCAGGCGTTCCTTGGCATTGCGCCGCTGCTGGGCGAAGCGCTGGCGCACCGAGGACTTCTCCACCAGCTCGGCCAGCGCCGGCAGGTGCTTCTCGGGCTCGTCGAGTACCTCGTCGCCGAGGTTTTCCATCAGCAGCCGGGTCAGTTCCGGGTTGGTCTGGAACAGCCAGCGGCGGAAGGTCACGCCGTTGGTCTTGTTGCTGATGCGCTCCGGGTAGAGCCGGTGCAGGTCGCGGAACACCGTCTCGCGCATCAGGTCGGTGTGCAGCGCCGACACGCCGTTGACGCTGTGCGAGCCGAGGAACGCCAGGTTGCCCATGCGCACGCGGCGGCCGTGGTCCTCCTCGATCAGCGAGGCCGAGCGCAGCAGGGCGAAATCGTGGATGTCCTTGGCACGTAGCGCGTCGATATGGAAGGCATTGATCAGGTAGATGATCTGCATGTGCCGCGGCAGCAGGCGCTCCATCAGGCTCACCGGCCAGGATTCCAGCGCCTCGGGCAGCAGCGTGTGGTTGGTATAGGACAGGGTCGCTACCGTCAGCGCCCAGGCGTCGTCCCAGTCCAGGCTGCGCTCGTCCAGCAGCAGGCGCATCAGCTCGGCGACGGCGATGGCCGGGTGGGTGTCGTTGAGCTGGATGGCCACCCGCTCGGGCAGGCCGAAGACGTCCTCGCCCTGCCCCAGGTGCCGTTGCATCAGGTCCTGCAGCGAGGCGCTGACGAAGAAGAATTCCTGGCGCAGGCGCAGTTCCTGGCCCGCCTCGGTGCTGTCCGCCGGGTAGAGCACCCGCGAGATGCTTTCCGCACGCACCGTATCCGCCACCGCCCCCAGGTGGTCGCCGGCATTGAAGCGGTCCAGCCGCAGGGTTTCCTCGGCACGGGCGCGCCACAGGCGCAGGGTGTTCACGCTGGCGGTGCGCCAGCCCACCACCGGCATGTCGTAGGCCACCGAGCGCACGCGCTCGGCCGGCTCCCAGCGTTGCCGCTCGACGCCGCGGGCGTCGCGCTCGCTGTGGACGCTGCCGCCGAAGCCGACGCTGAAGCTGCACTCGGGCCGTTCGAATTCCCAGGGGTTGCCGAAGTCGAGCCAGGTTTCGGTGTGCTCCTGCTGCCAGCCGTCGCCGATCACCTGCTTGAACAGGCCGTGCTCGTAGCGGATGCCGTAACCGTGGGCGGGGATGTCCAGCGTCGCCATGCTCTCCATGAAGCAGGCGGCGAGCCGCCCCAGGCCGCCGTTGCCCAGCGCGGCGTCGGGCTCCAGCAGGCGTACGCGGTCGAGGTCCACGCCCAGCTCCGAAAGGGCCTGGCGCGCCACCTCCAGCAACCCCAGGTTGCTCAGGTTGTCGATCAGCAGGCGGCCGATGAGGAACTCCAGCGACAGGTAGTAGACGTGCTTGCGGGCGCTGCGGTCGATGGCGCGGGTGGTTTCCTCCCAGTTGTCGACCTGGTATTTGCGTGCGGCCAGGGCCACCGCCTCGAACCAGTCGTGGTCGAAAGCGTCGGCCGGGTCCTTGCCGACTGCGTAGCGCAGGCGGGTGAGCACCGCATGCTTGAAGGTCTCGACTTCCGACTGATCGGGAATGCTGTCCAGGGCCATTGCCGTCTCCTCTGGTTGCCGGTGGCTGCGGGTACGCGAGGTGCCCAGTGCATCAGTCCCCAGTGAAATCCATGAGTTCAGACCTTTTCGCCGACCGGCACGGCCCGTTCATCAGAAACGCCGAACCATCGGCGACGAGCGGTTTCTCCCCTCATGTGGCCCTTGGCAAAGGGCTGCCAGCTAATCAGAGACAGGAGAACCGCCATGCCCCGCGGCGACAAAAGCAAGTACACCGAGAAGCAGAAGCGCAAGGCCGAGCACATCGAGGAAAGCTACGAAGAGCGCGGCGTACCCAGGGCGGAAGCCGAGGCGCGAGCCTGGGCGACCGTGAACAAGCAGTCCGGCGGCGGCGAGCGCAAGGGCGGCTCGGGCCAGCAGAAAAGCGCCACCGCCAAGGCCGCTGCGCGCAAGAGCTCGGCCCGTCGCGCCGTTGCCAGCAAACACGGCGTGCCGCGGCCCGACCAGCCGCTGGAATCCATGACCAAGGCCGAGCTGCTCAATCGTGCGCGCACCCGGCACATCGCCGGGCGCTCCGGCATGCGCAAGCAGCAACTGATCGACGCCTTGCGAAAAGCCACCTGAGCCGGGAGGTGTCGTTTTAGCTTCCTCAGCCGTCCAGTTTGCCGCGCATCCTTGCGCTCAACCGTTGCCGGGTCTTCGCCCAGTCGGCCCAGGGGTCGGCGCCTGCCAGACGCTCGTCGACATTCGCGAGGGTCCATTGGTGTGCCGACTTGAGCCTGGCAAGCTCAAGGCGACTGATCGGCACCGAGACCGGCAGCCCGTCCCGTGCACGTACCGACCACACGCACACCGTGCTGGCGCCCCGGCTGTTGCGCAGGTAATCGATGAAAATCTTCCCGACGCGATTCTTCGGCCCCGATACGGCGCTGAAGCGGTCCGGCATCAGCCGGGCCATGTGTCGGCTGATCGCATGGGCGAAGTCCTTCACTTCATCCCAGCCATGGTGCCGCTGCAGCGGCACGAGGATGTGCATGCCCTTGCCGCCGCTGGTCTTGAGGAAGGCTGTCAGGCCGAGTTCGTCCAGCAGCGTGAGGGTCAACTGGGTCGCCTCGATCATCCGCTGCCAGGGCAGCGCCGGATCGGGGTCGAGGTCCAGGACGAAGCGGTCGGGTTTCTCCAGGTCATCGAGCGCGGCGTTCCAGGTATGCAGCTCCAGCGCACCCATCTGCGCGGCGCCCACCAGCGCCTTGGCCGAGGCGATGCGCAGCAGCGGTGCGTGACCGGGGTCAAGCTGCGGGTCCAGTTGTTCGGCGCCGGGGATCCCGGTACGCGAGGCATGGCGCTGGAAGAACTGCTCGCCCGCCACACCATCGGGCGCCCGCACCAGGGACACCGGACGGTCGGCCAGCCAGGGCAGCAGGGATTCCGCGGCTTTGTCGTAGTAGCGCACCACATCGATCTTGCGCAGCTTGCTGGTGGGATCGACCACTCGCTCGGGATGGGTGATGGTCACGCCCTCCAGGACATTGCCGCTGTTCGAGCGCGACGGTCTGGCAGCGCCGGCACGGGCAGCCCTCTTCGGTTTTTCCTCGACTATCGCCTCAGCCGGCTTGTCACTGCGCAGACCGTGGAACACCGCCTGGCGCACCCTGCCTTCACGGGTGATCTCGGCGAAGGCAACTTCGCCCAGCAACTCCGGACGCAGCCAGGTCACGCCCTTGGCCTCGGCTCCCTTGGGCGGCTCCCGCAGCGGGCAGGTCTTGCGCTGCAGCGGCTGGAACTGCCGATGCAGTCTCTTCAGGCTGGCCGCGCTGAAACCGGTGCCCACCTTGCCGGCGTAGCGCAGCTCGCCATTCTCGTCGTGCAGCCCGAGCAGCAGGGCGCCGAAAGATGAGCGCGAGCCCTTGGGTGCGCTGTAGCCGACGATCACGAACTCCTGCCGGCGCTTGCATTTGAGCTTGATCCAGTCGGAGGAGCGTTTCCCCGTATAGAGGCTGCCCACACGCTTGCCGATCAGCCCTTCCAGGCCGAGCCGGCAGGCGCTGTCGAGGATGCTGCGCGGGTCGTCGGTGAAGTCCTCGGAATAGCGCAGGCGATCATCGCCATTGCCGCGCAGGACCTGTGCCAGCGCCTGGCGCCGCTGCTCCAGGGGCTTGTTGCGGTAATCCTCGCCATCCAGCCAGAGCAGGTCGAACAAGGTGTAGTGGATGGGCGCCGAGACCGCGGCATCGAAGGCATTCTGCAGGCGCTGGAAGTCCGGTCGGCCCTCCTCGTCCATCACCAGTATCTCGCCGTCCAGCCAGGCGGACGTCACCGGCAGTGCCGCCAGCGCCGCGCACAGTTCGGGCAGCTTCTTCGACCAGTCGTGGCCGTTGCGGGTCAGCAACTTGATCTGGCCGCCGTCGAGCCGGGCAAGCAGGCGGTAGCCATCGAGCTTGATCTCGTAGCGCCAGTCGCCTGCCGGTGGCGCGTCCACCAGAGTGGCGAGTTCGGGAGAAATGGCCGCCGGCAGGCTGGCCTTGCCCGCCGCTCTTTTCTTCGCAGGCTGCACCGGCCTGGCGCGCTTTGCCGAAGCCTGCTGGCGCTGCGCAACCTCGCCGGGCAATGCCTTTCCGGTGACGACGCTCAGCGGCTGCTCGGCGAGGATGTCGTAACGCGGGTAGTCCCGTGCCTGGTCATCCCGCCCCTTGATCAGGAACCACTGCGGCTGCCGCCCGGCCATGCGGGTGCGGATCAGGTTCCAGCTGCCGGTCAGCTTGCTGCCCGCCAGGCGGAACTTGAGATGGCCGTTGCCGAGGCCTTCGTGGGGATCGCCAATGGGCATCCAGCGGCCCTCGTCCCAGACAATCACGTCGCCGGCACCGTAATGACCTTCCGGGATATGCCCTTCGAAGCCCGCGTAGTCCAGCGGATGATCCTCCACCTCGATGGCCAGGCGCTTCACGCTGGGGTCGAGGCAGGGGCCCTTGGGCACCGCCCAGCTCTTGAGCACGCCATCGAGTTCGAGGCGGAAGTCGTAATGCAGGTGGCTCGCGTCGTGCTTCTGCACGACGAAGGCAGCCTCCCCTTCCCGGTCCGCCGGCGTTTCGCCCTGTGGCTCGGGAGTGCCGCTGAAGTCGCGTTTGCGCGCGTATTCCTTCAGGGTGCTGTCCTTGACGGCTTTGGCCCCGGCCATGGATCACTGTTCCTCGTCGGGGTCGGAGGCGTCCCAGGGTTTGCCGTCCAGCGGGTGCACACGGCCTTCCTCGGCCTCGTCCAGCCCGCCGCCCGCGCCGATCTCGTTGCCGCGGACGATGCACAGGTCGCGGTCTGCCGGCTTGCCGGACGGCGGATCGAGCGGGGATTCGGACCCGTCCTCGTCGATCAGGGTTTCCGGTGCCAGGTCATCCATGCTGACGCCATCCTCGACGGCGCTGTCGCCCAGCGTCTCGCCGCCGGTCATGCCCATCTCGCGACGGCGCTGCGGCGGGAATTCGCGCTCCACCTCCTGCGGCGAGCGCTCGTCGCCAATGCGGCCTTCCGGCTGTTTCTCGAAGTCGAGTTCGCGCACGCTGCCCATGCGGTCCTCGGTATCGTCGATCTCGATGTGTTGCTGGCGTCGTTCAGTCATGGCGACTCTCCTGCGGTTCTCGGACAAAGGCTGTCGGCCGGTTGAGCCGAACCAGCGGCTGGAGTTCAGGTTGACTGCCCGGTGGGCACGGGGCGGCAGCATCGGCCGCCGCCCCTCCGCTCAGGCGGGGATCTTCCCGGCATGGGCTTCACGACCCCAGATGCGGTGCTGCAGCAAGGCCTCCTGCAACTTGCCGAATACTTCCCTGGCGGACTTGCCGTCGATCACCCCTTCATCCGCGGGCAGGCCGAGCTGCGCCGGCAGCTTCCCGGCGTCGCCGGCGAATGCCAGCGGCTTGAGGTGCTTGTACGCCTCCAGCAGGTAGTGCAGCGCGCGGCCATCGCCACCGATGGCCTGCACGGATTTCGCGCCGCCGGGCACGAACACCGCGTCGAAAGCCACCGACGGCAGGCCGTCCCAGCTGGCATCGGGCACCAGCGCCGAACCCGTTTCGGACTTCACCGGGGCGGCACTGGGGCCGATCAGCTTGGCGCTCGCCCCCGCCTTTTTCAGCGCATCCTGCAAGCCCTTGACGTCGCTTTCCTTGACGCCATCGGCGACCAGGATCGCCACCTTGCGGGAGCGGATATCGCCGGCCAGCAGGTTGGCCTGGCTCAAGGCCGGCGATGGCTTGGGCTGCGGAACCTTGGCCTTCCTGTTGGTGAGTTTCACCCCGATACGCTGGGCCACGCGCTCGGCAAGTTTCGGGCAGATATTGGCGAGAATCTGGTTGACCTCGCGCTCGCGAATCGCCATTCGCTCGACCTTCGACAGCTCGAACGCATAGGCCGAAACCACATGGCCCTGCTCCGCCTCGCTGAGGCTGTGGTAGAACAGCGCGGCCTGGGTGAAATGGTCGGCGAAGGAATCGGCCCGTACGCGGACCTTGGTGCCGGTCATGGTTTCCGGATAGCTGGTGAAACCGCCGTGGCGCGCGGCGGGCGGGGTTTCCTTGGGCCAGCCGTTGTCGATGGAATTGGGTTCGTAGGCGGCGCGGCCCTTGTGCAGCATGTGCTGGTGCAGGCCGTCGCGCTGGTTGTTGTGGAACGGGCACAGCGGCTGGTTGATCGGAATCTGGTTGAAGTTCGGCCCGCCAAGGCGCGACAGCTGGGTGTCGGTATAGGAGAACAGCCGCCCCTGCAGCAGCGGGTCATTGCTGAAATCGATGCCCGGCACCACATGGCCGGGGTGGAACGCCGCCTGCTCGGTTTCGGCGAAGAAGTTGTCCGGGTTGCGGTTCAGCACCATGCGGCCCAGCAGCTTCACGGGAACAAGCTCCTCGGGCACCAGTTTGGTGGGATCGAGCAGATCGAAGTCGAACTTGTCCTGGTCGGCTTCGGCGATCACCTGCACGCCCAGCTCCCATTCGGGGTAGTCGCCGCTTTCGATGTCGTCCCATAGGGTGCGGCGATGGAAGTCCGCATCCTTGCCGGCCAGCTTCTGCGCTTCATCCCAGACCAGCGAGCAGACACCGGACTTCGGCCGCCAGTGGAACTTGACGAACACACTGTCGCCCGCCGCATTGATCAGACGGAAGGTATGCACGCCAAAGCCCTGGATATGCCGCAGGGAAATCGGAATGGCGCGGTCCGACATGGCCCACATGACCATGTGCGCGGACTCGGGCGTCAGCGAGACGAAGTCCCAGAAGGTGTCATGGGCCGAACCGCCGGTAGGAATCTCGTTGTGCGGCTCGGGCTTCACCGCGTGGACGAAGTCGGGAAACTTGATCGCATCCTGGATGAAGAACACCGGCATGTTGTTGCCGACCAGGTCGTAGTTGCCCTCCTCGGTATAGAACTTCACCGCGAAGCCGCGAACGTCGCGCACCGTGTCCGCCGACCCGCGCGGCCCCTGCACGGTGGAGAAGCGCACGAACACCGGCGTACGCAGGCCCGCCTTGCCGAGAAACGCCGCCTTGGTCAGCGGGCTCCAGTCCTCGTAGCATTCGAAATAGCCATGGGCCGCTGCGCCCCGCGCATGCACGATGCGCTCGGGAATCCGCTCATGGTCGAAGTGGGTGATCTTCTCCCGCAGGATGAAGTCTTCCAGCAGCGAAGGTCCGCGCTCCCCTGCGCGCAGGCTGTTCTGGTTATCGGCGATGCGCACGTTGGTATTGGTGGTGAGCGCCTCCCCCGTGGCGTCCTCGCGGTAGGGCTCCAGTTGCTCGATCTTCTCGTTGCGGTTACGGCGGTCGGTGGTGTCGGTGCCAGCCAGATCGCTTCGCTTGATGGTGGGTTTCTTGGCCACGGTAGGGTCCTCCTCATCAGGATGCAGAATGGCGCCCTGTTGGGATGGACGTCGGCGCCGGGTTCTACCTGTTGGGACAGGCCTCTGGCGCAGAGTTCAGATATTTGGCGAAGCAGGCCCGGCGACGCCCTGATCGTTCCGGATGATTTCTTCGCCCTGTGTCGACGCGATACGCAGCTATCCTGAGTCACAAATGCCCGCCGACAGGTCGACGGGCGACAAGGAGACGCTTCTTGAATTGGACTCGGCTATTCATCGCATCCTGCCTGTCGCTGACATCTTTTCCGAGCGTTGCCGAAAATACGCAGGCCTTTCTCCAGGGGCGCGTTTACGAGTTGCGCCGCGATATCCAGCAGCCCTCTTGCGTCGAGTGGCCAGGTGGTCTCCCGGATGGCGTATGGGGCAAGGGCGGTGAGTACATTCCGGATGGCGACCTGGTGAGTACCGACGGCCAGGTACTGATCGCTTCTGCAATCTACAAACCGTCTGGCGTCAGGGTTTCGCACACCTTCTACAAGAGCCGGCAGGCCTGCCAGGCTGAGCTTGCCGGGCAGGCCGCCGATGTTGCGACGGTTGCCACCGCAACGGGTGGCGACCAGGGTTCCTACGTCGACAGGCTTCAGCGCGATTTTGGCAGCCGGTTGTATTTCAGCTCCGCCGAGGCCGAGGCCCTGGTGAAGAAGATCAACATCGACTGCAAGGCTCCGGACGGTCGCTACCTGCCCCTCTATAACGCACTGCTTGCTCGCCTGGATGAAGCCAGTACGCCCGAGGCCTGGATGGAGACCAGCGTGGTCAATACCGGCAAGAAGCTGCGGGTGTTCGACAGCGTCCGCCTCAAGAGCGGCAAGGAGCTGACCCCGCAATTGACCCTGGAAATCAACGAATTCGGCGGCTACCAGACTCACGGCGTTCGCAAGCAGGCGCTATCGAACGCGTGTTTTGGCACCTACGGCCCCATCTGGAAGCTCTAGATTCGCCACCGTCATGTTGAGCCTTGCGCCCTGCTCCGCCGTAGCCCTGGGCGCCGGCTGATCGACAGGCGCCTAGGGCTCCCAGTCCACGCCGGAGTCGGCCAGGTAGGCATCCACGGCGGCGCCCACCGTGGGGTGGAATGCCGATTCACCCAGGCCCTCGAACAGCTCGAACTGCTTCATCTTGTCCTTCACCGGGTCCTTCATCTCGGCGAACTGCAATTCCACCCCGCGTTGCTCCAGGATCTTGTCCAGCTCGGCGAGCATGTCGGCGGAGGTGATATCGATGCTGGTCACCGGGCTGGCCGCGATCACCAGGCGCTGCACGGGCGTGGGGGACTGGTTCAGCGCCGCCAGTACCTGGTTCTGGAACTGCTCGGCATTGGCGAAGAACAGCGGCGCATCCCAGCGCAGCAACACCAGGCCGGGAATGCGCCGCGCATTCGGGTAACGCGTTACGTCGTGATAACCACGCACGCCGTCCACCCTGCCCAGCACGGCATGGTGCGGTCGCCAGCCATCCCAGAGGAACTCGATCACCGCGATCACCACGGCGATGCAGATGCCTGGAATGGCCCCGAATACCGCCACGCCGGCAAAGCAGCCCATGGACAGCCAGAACTCCCATTGTTGCAGGCGGAAGATGCGCTTGAGGTCGGTGAACTCGAACAACCCCACTGCCGCGGCGATCACCACCGCAGCCAGGGCACTGGTGGGCAGGTGCTGCATCAGGTTGGGCGCCGCCAGCAGCAACAGGGTCACCGCCAGGGCACCGACGATGCCGGTGAGCTGGGTCTTTGCCCCTGCGGCCTCGGCGACCGGCGTACGCGAGGAGCTGCTGCTGATGGGAATGCCCTGGAACAGCCCGGAAGCGAAGTTCGCCACGCCCAGGCCGAACATTTCCTGGTTGGGGTTCACCGGCGTCTTCAGCCTCGCCGCGTAGGTGCGCGACAGCACACTGGTGTCGGCGAATGACACCAGCGCCACGGCGATACCGCCCAGCAGCACTTCCACCAGATCGATGCCGCTCACCCAGGGGAACGAAAACTCTGGCAGCCCCTGGGGCAACTCGCCGAGCACCTTGACGCCGCGGCTGCCGAGGTCGAACAGGCTGACCGACAGGGTCGCCAGCACCACCGCGATGAGAATGCCCGGAAGGCGCCTGTAGCGCTTGAGTGCGAGGATCAGCACCAGGCAGCCTCCACCCACCGCGAAACTCGGCCAGTTGGCCTGCCCGCCCAGCAGCGCCCGGCCCAATGACCAGAGGTCCTGCAGCGGCCCCCGGCTCTCGACGGAAAGATCGAACAGTTTGGGCAACTGGCTGATCAGCACCGTCAGGGCGATGCCGTTCATGTAGCCGTAGCGGATCGGCTTGGACAGCAGTTCGGTGATGAAGCCCAGGCGCAGCAGCCCGGCGACCATGCAGACCACGCCGGAGACCAGCGCCATCAGGCTGGCGATGGCGATGGCCCGCTGCGGATCGCCAGCCGCCTGCACCAGCACCACCGCGAGAATCGGCGCGGCCAGCGCGGAGTCCGGGCCAAGCACGAGGATGCGGCTCGGGCCGAACAGCGCATAGGCCAGCAAGGGAATGATGGTCGCGTACAGCCCGTAGATGCCCGGTACGCCGGAAGCCTCGGCGTAGGCGATGCCCACCGGCACCAGCATGGTGGTCAGCACCAAGCCGGCGGCCAGGTCCCTGGGCAGCCAGCTCGCCTGGTAGTTGCACAGGGTGGCCAGCCCTGGCAGCCAACGCTGCCAGTCGAAGCGGGAGGATTGCCGTGGTGAGGTATCGGGCATGGGGTAGAAAGGCTCCGGGTCGCTGCTGCGAAGGCCCGCGCATGGGAGCCTTGTGTCCCCTAGCCTAGATCAGCCACCTGTCCCTTGACGGTGCTCTCGGTCAAGACCGCAGTTTTGCGTTGCCGAGGCGTTTCGCGAAAACCGGCCGACCATGCAGGAGCGAGCAAGCTCGCTCCTGCAGACAGTCGTTCAACCGCCGGCGCTGGCCAGCAGCCGCCGGGCGCGGGCCAGCACCGGCGCGTCGACCATCTGCCCGTCGACCTGGAAGGCCGCCGCGCCGCCTTGCGAGGCCTCCACCACCCGGCGTGCCCAGTCCAGTTCCTCAGCGCCGGGGGCTAGCGCCGCATGGGCCACAGCGACCTGTCGGGGATGGATGCACAGGGCGCCGAGCAGGCCGAGGTCGCGACCATGACGGATGGTCGCGGCGAACCCTTCGGCATCGTCGAAGGCGGGGAACACGGTATCCAGCGGCGGCTGCAGGTCGTTCACCCGCGAATGCAGCAGCAGGCTCAGGCGTACCTGGTCGTAGACCACCGCGGCGGCCTGGGTGCCGCTGCTCATGCCGATATCCAGCGCCAGGTCGAGGCCGCCGAAGGTCAGGCGCTCGACGCCCTCGCAGGCGGCGATCTCCCCCAGCGCGAGCAGGCCGCGGGCGCTCTCGATCAGCGGCCACACCGGCTTGCCGGAGGCAGCGGCGATGCGCACCTGCATGGCGCGTTCGGCCTTGGGCAGCAGGATGCCGGTGACGCCCGGCAGGCGCCCGCAAAGTTCGAGGTCGGCCGCCTGCTGCGGATCGCCGGCGGCGTTCACCCGTACCCGCACGCGCGCCTCCGGGTTGGCGTCGAGGAAGCTTTCGAGGTTTTCCCGCGCCCGGGCCTTGAGCGATGCCTCGACGGCGTCCTCGAAGTCGACGATCACTGCGTCGGCGCCGCTGGCCAAGGCCTTGGCGAAACGCTCCGGGCGGCTGCCGGGAACGAACAGCGCGGTCCGTACGATGGAATCCGCCGGGGTGTCCTGAATCATTGGGCTCTCCTGGGTCATACCGCGCCCTGCTCGTGCAGGCGCTGGATATCACCGGGGGTATACCCCAGTTCCCGCAGCAGGTCATCCGTCTGTTCCCCCAGCGCCGGCACGGCGTCCATGCGCGGGGCATAGGCGTTGCTGTTCACCGGCGGCAACAGCGCCGGCAGGCGGCCGGCCGGGCTGTCGATCTCGCGCCAGCGGTCACGGGCCGCCAGTTGCGGGTGCTGCCAGAGGCCGCGCATGTCGTTGACGTGGGCATTGGCGATCTGCGCCTGTTCCAGGCGTTCGACCACCTGTTCGGCGCCCAGGGCCGAGAAGGCCTCGACTATCGATTCGCGCAGGGCATCGCGGTTGGCCACGCGCAGGCTGGTCGCGGTGAAACGCGGATCGGTTGCCAGCTCCGGGCGCTGCAGGACGATCTCGCAGAACAGTTTCCACTCGCGCTCGTTCTGCACGCCGAGCATCACACTGCCGCCATCACCGGTGGGGAACGGCCCGTAGGGGTAGATGGTGGCGTGGGCGGCACCGGCACGCGGCGGCTGCGACTGGCCTTCGAAGGCGTAGTACATGGGGAAGCCCATCCACTCGGCCATGCCTTCGAGCATCGACACCTCGACGCGGCTGCCCTCGCCGGTCCTGCCACGCAGCAGCAGGGCCGAAAGGATGCCGCTGTAGGCGTACATGCCGGCGGAGATGTCGGCGATCGAGCACCCGGCCTTGGCCATCTCGTCGGCGCCGGGGCCGCCGGTGACCGAGAGGAAGCCACTTTCACTCTGGATCAGCAGGTCATAGGCCTTCTTCTGCTCGTAGGGGCCGCCTTCGCCGTAACCGGAAATATCGCAGACGATCAGCCGCGGGAAGCGCTCGTGCAGCGCTTCGAACGACAAGCCCAGGCGCGCAGCGGCGCCGGGAGCGAGGTTCTGCACCAGCACGTCGGCCTGTTCCAGCAACTGCTCCAGCACGGCCTGCGCCGGCTCCTGCTTGAGGTCCAGCGACAGGCTTTCCTTGGACCGGTTGGTCCAGACGAAATGCGAGGCCAGGCCGCGCACGCGCTCGTCGTAGCCGCGGGCGAAGTCGCCGACGCCGGGGCGCTCGATCTTGATCACGCGGGCGCCGAGGTCGGCCAACTGGCGGGTGCAGAACGGTGCGGCGATGGCGTGTTCCAGGCTGACGACGGTAATCCCGTCGAGGGGACGCGAACTCATGGGCAACTCCAGACGCCGGCCGGGTGGCCGACGCTACGATTCGGTGGGATCGGGCGGCCTAGGCGCCCGCGAGTCTGTTTCAGTGGAAGTCGTCGAGGTTCGACAGCTGGTGCAGCCGCCAGCTGGCCTGCACCAGTCGATCCGCTTCGGCGCTGCCGCGCTGGCCGGCGAAGGCCAGCAGGCGGCGGAACTTGTCTTCCAGTTCGGCACGGCTCAGGCCATTGCCCGGATCGCCCTTGGGCTCGTCGATGGCGCCGTGCAGCTGGCGACCGTCGGTGGTCAGCACGTCGACGCGGCCCAGCCAGCGTTGCGGGTAGGCGCCGTCCACTTCCGCATCGAGCTGCATGGCGACCTTCTCGCGGAAGGCCGCGACGTTTGAATCCTTCAGGGAAAACTCCTCGAACTCCACCAGCCCGGCCTTGCCGTGCACGGCGATCAGGCCCAGCACGGTGCCCATGGAGAATTTCGCCTGGTGCACCGTCTGTGGCACCAGCACACGGCCGAGCACATCGATGGCGCCCTGGTGCACGCGGGTGGTGACCTTGGCGATATCGCCGTGCGCCAGCCCTTCGCGCTGCATCAGGCCGAGCAGCGCGTCGGCGGCCGGATGGGTATGGCGGCAGGAGGCGTGGAACTTGTAGGAGGTCTCGCACAGTGCCCAGCGGGTGCCCAGGCCGTCCACCAGACGGCTCGGGTCGGCGTCGCTGGACATGCCGGCCGCCATGCCCTGCTCGCCTTCGAGGATGTTCTGCGCGCCGCTCAGGCCATCGGCCGTCAGGTAGGCGGCGAGCAGGCCGTCGGCAGCCGCCTTCGCGGTGTGCAGCTGCTTGGAATCGGCAGCGTCGCGCAGGAATTCCCAGAGGCCGGCGGCCTGGGTACCGGCGCTGCCCAGGCAGTTGACGAACTGGCGACTGTCCAGCCCCAGCAGCTTGCCCACCGCCACCGCGGCGGCCAGGGTGCCGACCGTGGCGGTGGTGTGGAAGATGCGGTAGTGCGAGCGGCCGAGGAACTCGCCGATGCGGATGCCCGCCTCGTAGCCGGCGACGCTGGCGAGGATCAGCTCGCGGCCGGACTTGCCCAGTTCCTGCGCGGCCGCCAGGGCCGCCGGGAAGACCACGGTGGCCGGGTGCAGCACGGAGCTGTTGTGCAGGTCGTCCTGTTCCACCAGGTGCGAACTGGCGCCGTTGACCAGCGCGGCGAAGTAGGCGGAAGTCGAGCTGCCGTCCACCAGTACGCGGCTCTTCCCGCTCGCCGGGCCCATGCGCCGGGTATAGCGCTGGAACAGCGGGATCGGATGGCGGTTCTGGCTGGCCAGGGCCGAGCCGAGCCAGTCGAGGAACAGTTCTTCGGTGTACTCGACCACTGCCGCGGGCAGGTCTTCGTAACGCAGGCCGGCAAGGAACTCGGCCAGGGCGTGGGTATTGTTCATCGCTTGTCGTCCCGGTTCGTCAGAAGGAGCGCGGCAGTTCGAGCAGGTGCTCGGCCACGTAGGACAGGATCAGGTTGGTGGAGATCGGCGCCACCTGGTACAGGCGCGTCTCGCGGAACTTG
>OGQD01000633.1_pt1 | contig 25352 bp, 24 predicted proteins | sample 1553091 | NCBI WGS metagenome assembly OGQD01 (sample SAMEA2580290, study PRJEB22360) | human gut metagenome | biome: human gut; feature: human-associated habitat; material: faeces | place: Denmark | collected 2008/2010
CAATTAAAGATATATAAATAAAATATTAAAAGATAAAGAGTTTTCTTAAAATTTATTTTTTTAATCGAAAAAGAAAACTCTTTAGGTCATTTTAAGATTTTTTGTTTATTCTCCGCCTAATGAACATTCAAAATTGGTACGCTCTACTGTACAGCGCGCCCGCTTTAATACTGTCATCATATTGGGATCATAAATTCCCTGTTTTGCCAAATCGATACGCCCATCTCGCAATAGTTTTTGATATTTGACTTTTTCCTCATTACTTAAATTAATTTTGTATTTATCTGGGATACCTGCCTCTAAACGGCGTACCATCGCAAAATTTTTCGGTAATTGATTTAGAAACCAATGACGTGATTGTTGACCAAAATTGGTCGGAAATTTATTTTGTCGAATAATCAGATCGGCCGTAATATTTGCGACAGGAAAGTTAATCATCGCCCCATTATTGCCTAAGCCTTTTTGAATTTCGAGAGGTTTATAGGCATAGGCAGGTGCGGGGACAATATCGACTTGTCCGCTGTTAAATCGAGCGACAAAATTGGAAATATCTGAAGCGACAGGAACAGCACCCACACGCTGACTCATAATTTTTTGGGCTTCATCATAATGCAAGATTGCAATTTTTTTGCCTTTGACTCGTTCAAGATTATTAATATTGCGATCACGTACAAACAAATACGCCTGACCAATCTGAACAATTCCCGCTACCTCATATTTATCTCCATCAATCGTGGTGGTTAAACGATGATTATTACGTTTGTCCAAGACGAAACTAATGGCTTTTTGTGCGATTGAGTTATTTGGAACTGCGCCTAATGCATCAACTGAGCCTGCAAATTTATTGTAAGGACGTGCACGCATGGAAGTTATATAAACAGCATCGCACTTGCCTTCGCGAAAATCTTTTTCTGCTTGGGCTTCATCCTGACGCGGTATGAGATTAATATCTGCATTCCATGCTTTGGCCGCTAGCGCCCATTCCTCTAACATTTTGTAGGAGTCACCTGCTTTTCCCAACAAATCAAAAGCACAGACATTAATTTGAGCATGAGCAGTTGTCATCCATCCAGACAACACGGTCGCCCCCAGTATCGAAAGTCCTTTATTCATCATCGCATTCCTTATCCGACTTTTTTGCTTAGTTTTTGTTCTCTATTGATTACTATACTCATTATCTTAAGCCTGACTCAATCAAAAATAGAGCTTTAGCTCTAAAAAAGCGTAAATCCTGCCAGTTTTCTGACGAAATGCATCATTTTTTCGACACAATTCAAGTTTCTGTAAAATAGATAACACTGACTAAAACTTTGTCTTATTTTGCATATCCCTTTAAAATGGTCGCCTTTCTTTATGATGTAGCGTGTTCATTTCCATGATTCAGCTTGACCAGTTTTCAATTCGCCGCGGCGGACGTGTTTTATTTCAAAAAGCATCGATGCAACTGCATCCAGGCTGGAAAATTGGTTTGACTGGCGTCAATGGTGCAGGAAAATCCACTTTATTTTCCGCATTATTAGGGGGAATGGAAGCAGATAGTGGCAGCTTAAGCCGCCCGAATGTATGGACTGTGGCTCACATGGCACAAGAAATTAAAGCCTTAGACATGAAGGCGATTGATTTTGTGCTATCGGGAGATGAAGAATACTGGACAATTCAGCATCAGCTCGATCATCCAGAACAACTCAGCAATGATGAATTGGCGCATCTGTATAGTCGATTTGATGAAATTAATGGCTACTCTGCCTCAGCCAAAGCTTCACAATTAATGGCAGGTCTGGGTTTTTTTGAACACCAATCTCAACTGGACGTTTCCAGTTTCTCAGGGGGTTGGCGCATGCGCCTGAATCTGGCACGAACCTTGATGAGTCGTTCAGATTTACTGTTGTTAGATGAACCGACTAACCATTTGGATTTAGATGCAATTTTATGGCTGGAAGACTGGCTTAATAGCTATGAAGGCACATTAGTACTGATTTCACATGACCGTGATTTTTTAGATGCAATTACCGATCATATTTTACATATTGAAAATCAGGAACTAACGCTTTATACAGGCAATTATTCGACCTTTGAAACCACCCGTGCCGAACGTTTAGCGCAACAACAACAAGCGTTTGAAAAACAGCAAGAAACTCGCGCACATTTGCAAAAATATATTGATCGATTTAAAGCACAAGCCACCAAAGCACGTCAGGCACAAAGTCGAATCAAGCAACTGGAAAGAATGCAGGAGCTAGCGCCTGCGCATGTGGATACGCCATTTACCTTTAGTTTTCGTGAACCAAGTAAAATGAGTTCACCACTTTTGGCTTTGGAACATGCGGATATTGGCTATGCAAGCAAACTGATTGTGACCAATGTTAATTTACAAATCACCCCGACCAGTCGAATCGGTTTATTGGGGATGAATGGTGCTGGAAAATCCACCTTAATTAAATCTTTAGTGGGGGATCTTCCTTTGATTCAGGGGCAACGCTACGCCTCAGAATTACTCAATATTGGTTACTTTGCTCAGCATCAGATGGATGCACTAGATGGCAATGCCAGCCCAATGCTACAACTATCACGTATTGCCGATAAAAAAATCAGTGATGCGACTCTACGTGCCTTTTTAGGTAGCTTTGGCTTTAGTGGCGAACGCATGGACACGCCAAGTGAAAGCTTTTCTGGGGGCGAACGGGCGCGTTTGGCATTGGCACTGATTGTCTGGCAGCGTCCGAATGTGCTGATTTTGGATGAACCGACCAACCATTTAGATCTGGATATGCGCCATGCCTTAACCATGGCCTTGCAAGATTTTGAAGGCGCGGTGGTGCTGGTTTCACATGAACGGCAGTTAATTGCCAGCGTCTGTGATGAGTTGATTCTAGTTCACAATGGTCACAGTCAAAGTTTTGATGGTGATCTCAATGATTATGCTAACTGGCTACGTCAGGCACGCAACGACATGATCAAAAAAGGCCAGCAACCTGCTGCCCCTGTGATTTCAGAAGTGACTGCCCCACCTACAACCTCGAAACTGGATAAAGAAGCCTTACGTAAAGAAGCTGCTCAACGTCGGGAACAAACCCGACCGATTCGTAAAAATATTGAAAAATGCGAAACTCAGATCGAAAAATTTCAATCACGTTTAGTTGCCATTGAAACATTACTTGCAGATAGTTCACTCTATGAGGCAAATCGTAAGGATGATCTGCTTAAACTCATGAATGAACAAACTGAACTTAAACAAAAACTAGAACAAGCGGAAGAGCAACTTTTGGAACTCATGATGCAATTGGAAGAACTGGAAAGTTCTTTTGATTAAGATATGCTCTGAGCATTTAAATATTGGGCTGTAGCTTTACAGCCCGACACATTCATTAGCCTAATCTTACAAGTCGACTATTTTTTTCAGTCTTTTAAAAAAATATAGCGTTCTCTTTTTATTAAATTTTTAATTTACAAAAAAATTAATGCCTTGATTTTAAATAAAAATATAAATTAACAGACCTCACCAGCAAAGCTTGATCTTTTGATGAAATCGCTATAAAGGCTTACATAAGCACTGCACACTTGTTTAAAAAAAACCTTAGGCTGGATGTTAAGGCACAGCACTGATGCTGTTTTAAGTTTGATTTAATGACTTGCCTGCTTGATACAAAGATCAAGTCAATAACATGAAACATCATGAAAAATATGAGGGACAATACTCATGGCAACTATCAATGTACAAGATATTCAACAACATGCCGAAGTCGTCGGTTCAGATCATCAACATGTCGGTACAGTCGATCATTTAGATGGTCAGGACAAGATTAAATTGGCTAAAAATGACCAATCTGCAAATGGTCAGCATCATTATATTCCAACTCAATGGGTACAACAGATTCAGGGTAATCAGGTGGTACTCAATAAAACAGCAGATCAAGTGTTCCAACAGTGGCAATAACAGGTTCAGGGAAGTCGGGTTGAATAAGGACATTCAAAAAAATAGGCGCATAAAGCGCCTGTTTTTTCATGAATTTTTACAGATTAAGCATCAATATCTGCATTTAATGCATTTTCTTCAATAAAGGCACGACGTGGTTCGACATCATCGCCCATTAAGCAGCTAAACATACGATCTGCTTCAATTGCATCATCGATGGTCACTTGTAACATGTTACGATTTTCAGGATCCATCGTGGTTTCCCAAAGTTGCTCTGCATTCATCTCACCCAGCCCTTTATAGCGCTGAATCATCATGCCGCGACGAGAATCTTGCAAAATTTGCTGCCAGACCTGATGGAAATTAGTGACATTGATCTTGCGCTCACCTTTTTGCAGATACGCGCCCTCTTCCAATAACTTAAACCAGCTCTTCGAGTTTTTCAGTAAACGGGCATATTCAGCCGAATTCAGCAAGCCTGCATCTAACAAGTAATGGTGCGGCAAGTTATGCACATAAACCGTCACACGAGGCCAGCAGTGAATCGATTTTTCACCTGTCGGTATTTCACGCTCAAAGCTTTCTAAACTAATCTCTGGACGTAAACTTGGCTGCAACTTTTCAATGGTTGCGCGTAATTGTTCAGCCCATTGTTCCACATAAGGACGATCCTGACTTTGATCTGCCTTAAACGGTTCAACTTCAAGCAAAGCATCGAGCAAACTTGCAGGATAACGCTGAGTCAGACGCTGTAAGCTTTTTTGCGAGACTTGATAATCTTCAATGACTTTGGCCAAAGCTTCGCCATTGATTGCAGGGGCATCGGCACTAATATGCAATTCAAGATCATCAATCGCATTGGAGATCAGGAAGCTTTCTAAGGCCTCATTATCCTTGATATAGAGCTCTTGCTTGCCTTTTTTCAGCTTATACAACGGCGGTTGTGCAATATAAATATGACCGCGCTCGACCAGTTCTGGCATTTGACGGAAGAAGAAGGTCAATAATAAGGTTCGAATATGAGAACCATCGACATCCGCATCGGTCATAATGATAATTTTGTGATAACGCAATTTATCAGGATTATATTCTTCACGCCCAATACCACAGCCCAATGCGGTAATCAGTGTACCGACTTCCTGACTAGAAATCATCTTGTCAAAACGCGCACGTTCCACGTTCAGAATTTTACCCTTCAGCGGTAAAATCGCCTGCATTTTACGGTTACGACCTTGCTTGGCACTACCACCCGCAGAGTCACCCTCGACCAGATACAATTCTGACAATGCCGGATCTTTTTCCTGACAATCGGCCAATTTACCCGGTAAACCTGCAATATCCAGCGCACTCTTGCGACGCGTCATTTCGCGGGCTTTACGCGCGGCATCACGGGCACGTGCGGCATCAATAATCTTGCCTGCAATCGATTTGGCTGCCTGAGGATTTTCCAGCAAATAGGCTGAAAATTCTTTATTCATCGCCTGTTCAACCGCAGGTTTGACTTCACTCGACACCAATTTTTCTTTGGTTTGTGAAGAAAACTTCGGATCTGGGACTTTGACTGAAATAATCGCGGTTAAACCTTCACGCGCATCATCACCCGTAACGGCAACTTTTTCTTTTTTCAGTAAGCTTTCATTTTCCATGTAGCTGTTTAAGCCACGAGTCAGTGCTGCACGGAAACCAGCCAAGTGCGTTCCACCATCTTTTTGCGGAATATTATTGGTAAAGCAGCGTACATTTTCCTGATAGCTATCATTCCACTGCAATGCCACTTCAACACCAATGCCGTTATCAGCATCCACGGTAAAGTGAAAGATGTCATTCAGATGAGTTTTGCCTTCGTTAATGTATTTTACAAACTCAGACAAACCACCTTCATAATTGTAAATGTGTTCCAGATTAATCCGTTCATCACGTAAAATAATCTTCACACCCGCATTTAAGAATGAAAGTTCACGCAAACGACGCGCCAAAATCTCCACATGAAAAATGGTTTGACTAAAAGTCAATTCACTTGGCCAGAAACGTACCGTGGTCCCTGTGCTATCCGTTTCACCGACCACACGCAATTTGTATTGTGGATCACCATGATGATATTCCTGCTCATGGATTTGTCCGGCACGATGAATCGTCAGTTGCAATTTGCTGGAGAGTGCATTGACCACAGACACCCCCACACCATGCAGACCACCTGAAACCTTATAACTGTTGTCATCAAACTTACCACCCGCATGTAGAATGGTTAGAATCACTTCTGCGGCAGAAACACCCTCTTCTGGATGAATATCAGTTGGGATACCACGACCATTATCTGAAACACTCACCGATTCATCTTCATGAATCGTGACAATAATCTCATCACAATGCCCTGCCAAGGCTTCATCGATTGCATTATCGACCACCTCAAAAACCATGTGGTGCAAGCCTGTCCCATCATCTGTATCACCAATATACATACCTGGACGCTTACGCACTGCATCCAAACCACGTAATACCTTGATACTAGAGGAATCATATGCCTTTTCGTTTGATTGTTCTGTTGGAGAGGCAGATTGAGACTCTGAACTCATGGTTTCTCCCTAGCAAATTATGGATCAATCCCCAGTGGGGAAAAAATCAAATGGGGACAGCCCGAACCTGACCATGTTCCACGTTGAACAATTGATAAGATAAAGCCAGATCTTGTAGGTGATGTTGTACCGCTTGTTGATCTAAAGTGGTCATAAAAACCTGACTACCTAACTGGCTTAATCGTTCAATTAATCGCCGCTGTGCGGCATGGTCTAATTCTGCTGTCAAATCATCTAATAATACCACAGTTTCCTTATTACTCGCATGTAACATTGCAATCTGTGATAGTTTTAAAGCCATCATCAGGAGCTTTTTTTGCCCGCGTGACAGCACATCATCCGCATCGCCCAACGGCGTTTTTAAACGCAAATCGGCACGATGAGGACCATATTCGGTATATCGCCGTTCAACATCTTTGGCATGATATTGAATCAGATCATTGAACAGTCCATGCTCTTGATGAAATCCCGCCTGATAATCTAATTCAATACGCAACTCAGGTAATAATTGCTGTAGATCCTGTTGCAAAAAAACCTGCCATTGCTCGATCATCAATGAGCGCTGGTTATGCAACATCTCTCCATAAGCTGCCAGAAGTTTGTTCCATGGTTCCAACTCTGCCAGTGAAATCTGGCGAGAATGCTTCAGCAAGCTATTGCGTTGTTTCAGCGCTCTGGAATACTGCTGCCAAGTGGCATAAAACTCAGGTTCCACGTGAAACATGAGCCAATCCAACATTTGTCGGCGTGGTTTGGCACCATGATCCAAAATATCGGTACTTTGTGGATCAATATGTTGTAAGGGCAACAGTTTGGCCAATTGTCCCTGCGTCGCCACAGGATCACCATTCACTTTAATCAACTGCTCACCTGTGGCAAGTTTACGCATTCCCACTTTTTCAACGGCAGATTGAGCAAATACAATCGCATCTTGTGCGCCATGCTGAATATAATGCTTGGGCGTATAAGTTCGAAAAGAACGTCCAGTCGAAAGCAGATGGATGGCTTCAAGCACTGAGGTTTTACCCGAACCATTGGCGCCGTAAAAAACATTAAACGGTTGCAACCCAGACAGTGCAACCGTTTTTAAATTGCGCACACGCTCGATATTTAAACGTGTTATATGCATAATCGAATCAGTTCTTTAGACACGCATTGGCATCACAACATAAGTTTGATCGGTATGCGTCGGATCCTGTACCAACACGGATTGATTGGCTTCAGTCATGGTCATACTGACGTCATCACCATCCAACACATTCAATACATCCAGTAAATACTGTGCATTGAATGACATTTCCATCGAGGTATTTTGATATTGAATGGCCAAATCTTCAATCGCCTCATCCTGTTCAGGGTTATTGGCACGTAGTTGTAATACATCAGGATTAAAGTTTAAAAATACACCACGTAATTTTTCATTGCTCAGAATCGCGACCCGTTGCAAAGACTGCTTAAACACATCATGCGCAATTTGAGCCAGTTTATCGCCACCACGTGGAATCACACGGCGATAATCTGGGAATTTACCATCAATCAGCTTGGTGGTAAAACGAACGGTAATATCACCCTGTTCTTTATCACGACTTGGGGTGGTAATGGTCACATTAAGCAATTCTCGTCCAATCAATAGCCGTAATTGCTCATCTTCGATACTCAGTAAACGCTGTAATTCGCCCACGGCTTTACGCGGTACAATAGCTTGAACCAGTTGAGTTGCATTGGATGAGGCTAAAACTTCACACAAAGCTAAACGATGACCATCAGTCGTCACTGCACGAAGTTGATTTTCATCAATTTCCAGTAAAGTTCCAGTCAGATAAAAACGCACATCCTGAACTGCCATCGCAAAGGCTGTTTTTTCAAACAAACGTTTAAGTTCACGCTGCGTCACCTGAACCTGTGTACCCTGACTATTTTCAGTATTCAGCAAAGGATAATCTTCTGCGGGTAAAGTCCCTAGCACAAAACGACTATTGCCTGATTTTAAAATACAACGCTGGTCTTCTGTAATTTGCAGATCAATCAATGCCGCTGTAGGCAATGATTTGCAGATATCCATCAATTTACGTGCAGGCACGGTCGTTTCGCCAGATTGCAAACAAGCCCCCTCAGCCAACGTCGTACTGGCTACCAGCTCTACTTCCAGATCAGAACCAGTAATGGTCAAAGCCTGATCAGTCGCCTGAATTTTAACGTTTGAAAGAATATTTAAGGTATGACGACGCTCCACCGCACCTACAACATGAGACAGCACATTGACTAAACTTTCTTTAGCGATTTTCAAACGCACAATTCATTCCTCTAACAACTGAAAGCCATTATTTCATTTTTTAGCAGTGTACTATGCGGGAGTTGATACGACTTTGCAACTGCCCTGATGCTTAACTTTGCAGCAAGCGCAACAAGTTTTTATAGTCCTCATTAAAGATCGGATCTTCATCTTTTAAACTTTGTACTTTTTCACAAGCATGCATGACCGTACTATGGTCACGCCCACCAAAAGCCATACCAATTTCAGGAAAACTATCGCCTGTAAGCTCACGTGCCAAGCCCATCGCCAATTGTCTTGGTCGCGCATAAATACGAGTACGTTTTGGCCCGATCAGCTCTTTGAGTGGAATACGGAAATATTCACTGACCACGCGCTGAATATTTTCGACACTAATGGTTCGCGCGCGAATGGCTAGCACATCTTTTAATGATTCTCGAACCACATCTAAATCAATTTGCGATCCCTTAAAACGGGCAATCGCCACCACTTTGTTTAAAGCGCCTTCAAGTTCACGTACATTGGCCACCACTTGCTGGGCAATGAATAAAGCGCAATTCCGCGGCAAATCAACGCCACTGTTTTCAGCTTTTTTCAGTAAAATTTCGATACGGGTTTCGATATCTGGTGGTTCTACACCCACAGAAAGCCCCCACGAAAAACGCGAGACCAAACGTGGATCAAGTTCCGTTAATTCTTTAGGATAGCGATCTGAAGTGAGAATAATTTGCTTGGATTCATCCAACAAGGCATTAAACGTATAAAAGAACTCAACCAGACTGGCTTCTTTACCTGCCAACAAATGAATATCATCAACTAACAATAAATCTAATGAACGGCAATTTTTCTTAAATTCTTCGACTTTGCCTTTTTGTAAAGAAGAGACAAAATCCTGAACAAAACTTTCGGCAGTCATATACATAACGCGCGCATTGGGCTTGGCCTGTAATAACGCATTGCCAACTGCTTGCATTAAGTGCGTTTTACCTAAACCTGTCGGTCCATATAAAAATAAGGGATTATGCTGCGAAGCTCCCAGTTGGGTTAAAACCTTACGACAGGTTTCAGCCGCCATTTGGTTAGAACGACCTTCAACAAAAAGTGAAAAAGTAAATAAAGGATTGAGTAAACGTTTTTTTGAATTTAAATTTTTAGCTGTGGCTGTCGATGCTACCTCAGCAACTTCTTTTTTTACTCGAGTCGGTGCTGCCACCGTATTTAAGGCAGCTGTAGTGGTTGCTGGCTGTTCCGTTGGGGATAAAATCGCGCCAGGACGTGAATCCACTAAAATATCCACCTGACGAACACGACCTTCTGATAACTGCTCCGCCAGAATTGAGATCAATTCCAGATGATGTTCCTGAATATAACGTGTCCAATATGGATTTGGCGCATATAAACGTAAGGTATCCTCCGCTTCCTCAGCAACCAGAGGGCGGATCCACATCGCAAAGACATTATCAGAGAGCTCTTGTCGCAAGCGATTTAAGCAGTCTGTCCACAGCATGTGATTCCCCTATCTCTTTTTAAATTCAAAAAATAAACTGCCCTTCCAACAGAAAGGGTCGCCATTCTAACCAAGTTATCCACATCTGTCATGAACGAAACCATCATGTTTGTTCAAAAAGAATCCTTTCGCGCTTTAAATTTAAATTCAAAGCACTTGTGGATAAGTTTCACCATAAGCTGGGGATAGTTTTATAAGATGAGTTATCCACAATTTATAAGTTTTATAAAAACACAGTTATTCACAACTCAACAAACTGTTTTTTAAATTTAAATCATCACTTTCCACAGAAAAAACGCGCCCTAATAAGAATAAATTTAAATTTTAAAATTTGAATTTATTTAATAGCGGCTCAGTCGCTGTGGATAATTTAACGATTTATGAATTTAAATTCAAATGTGCAACGCAATGACCAAATCCATCTTAAGCTTGTTGATAAACATGAGAATAAGCTGTGGGTATATAAAAAACAAGAATAAATTTAATAGATTAGATTGTGTATAAAATTTGTAGGCTTATTTCTAGTGAAAGGCAGAATAAATCTAAGGATTTTCAAAAAATACTGAATAAAATGTAAACTTTTTGATTTTTCATTGACAGTAGGGTCGTTGCACCATAAAATCGCGAACCTTTACAGAAAGATCATATTTTGGGAGTTTCGATATGAAACGTACTTTTCAGCCCTCTGAACTAAAACGTAAACGTGTTCATGGTTTCCGCGCTCGTATGGCAACTAAAGCTGGTCGTCAAGTATTGGCTCGCCGTCGTGCTAAAGGTCGTCATAGCCTAACTGTTTAATTTATTTAAATCGTTATTACTACACGATCGGGTGTTATGGCACTTTATAGTTTCGGTACAAATGTACGCTTACATTGTGCTGCTGATTTTAAAAGTGTGTTTGATGGTGCGCTTTTTAAAGTGCATCAACCCCATTTTTTATTTTTGGCAAAACCTTCTGAACAGCCTAAAAGCCGTTTAGGATTGGTTGTTGCCAAAAAAAAAGTGCGCCGTGCGCATGAAAGAAATCGAATAAAACGACTTGCACGTGAAAGCTTTCGTTTGCATCAACAACAATTAGCACTGATTGATATTGTGGTTATGCCTAAACTTGGCATTGAAACCGTATCTAATGCTGATCTGACTCAGCAACTTCAATTGGCTTGGCGTAAGTTAAATCGTCTTGCACACAAGCATCAAAACACCATCTCTCCCTCAATTGAAAAATAGAGATGACCAATGGTATCTATCCTGCATTGGTTGATTCGATTTTATCAAATTGCCTTGAGTCCTTTGCTCGGTCCGCGTTGTCGCTATATACCCACCTGTTCGCAATATGCGCTGGAAGCTGTTCATCGCTATGGTGCAATCAAAGGTAGTTGGTTGGCGGTGAATCGTGTCTGTCGATGTCATCCCTGGGGAGGGAGTGGGTATGATCCTGTACCTGCTAAAGCAATTCGTTTTATTTCATTTCAGCAAATAGATTCTCAAAAGCCTCACGTTGCTGTACCCTTTCGTGAGCGTTTATTAAACCAAAATCACTTTAACCACTTGGGATAATTGATATGCAACAATGGGCCAGGTTTGCGATTCTCGGAGCCATGTTTGTCACCGCATATTTGCTTATCTTGGCTTGGCAAAAAGATTATGGTCATAGCACTACTTCTACTCAACCTGCGCCTGCCGCTGTGGTTGAATCTCATGAAGTGTCTGCCGACCTGCCAAATAGCCAAGCTACTGCGACATCAACAGATGTGCCACAAGCAAATATTGCGACGCAACAAGTTACAGATGCGACAGCACCTGTGAATCAACAGCTTATTTCAGTACAAACTGACCTCTATCACCTTTGGATTAATCCTAAAGGTGGCGATATTGTGCGTATTGAATTACTCAATCATGATAAAGACAAAAACAGTGACCAGCCTTTTGTCATGCTGGAAAGCGATGCGAAGCGGACCTATGTGGCACAATCTGGTTTAATTGGATTGAATGGCCCAGATAGTAGTCGCCAAGGTCGTCCACAGTATGAAGTTGAAAAAACAGCTTATACATTAGCGGATGCCAAGGATAGCCAAAACAAAGACGGTAAAGCTGAAAAAGTTCTGACGGTCCCGATGGTTTACAAAACGGCTGATGGTGTTGAAATTATCAAGCGTTTTACCTTTAAACAGGGCGATTATCCAGTTCAGGTGAGCTATCAGGTCGTGAACCGTAGTGCGCAAAACTGGCAAGGTCAAATGTTTGGGCAGATCAAACGCGATAACTCTGAAGATCCAGGTAAATCTGATCAAGGTATCTTTACCTTGGGGACTTTCCTTGGGGGCGCATGGGGAACGCCTGATGAGCATTACAACAAGCTGAAATTTGCTAATTTCTCTGATGAAAAACTAAATGTGGATGCCAAAGGCGGCTGGGTCGCGATGGTACAACATTATTTCGTCAGTGCATGGATTCCAGGTCATTTTGGTGATCAGGCTTATACCGCCAAGTTAGAGTCGCGTAAATCTGCCGATAATATGAATATCATTGGCTTCACTTCTCCGACCATCAATGTGCCTGCTGGCAAAACCATGACGGTCGATGCGACGTTCTATTCTGGGCCAAAAATCCAGTCTGAATTGAAAGATCTCGCGGTTGGTTTGAATCAAACCGTTGACTATGGTTGGTTGTGGCCAATTGCTAAACTGTTGTTCCTTGGTTTGCAATTTTTCCATAGCATCGTAGGAAACTGGGGCTGGTCAATTATTCTTTTGACGATTGTGGTGAAATTGATTCTGTGGCCTTTATCTTCAAAAAGCTACCGTTCAATGGCCAAGATGCGTGTGATTGCACCTGAAATGCAACGTATGAAAGAAGAGTTTGGCGAAGACCGTATGCGTTTCTCTCAGGAAATGATGGCGCTTTACAAACGTGAACAGGTCAATCCACTTTCAGGTTGTTTACCGCTGTTACTGCAAATGCCAATTTTCCTTGCCTTGTATTGGGTCTTGATGGAAAGTGTGGAATTGCGTCATGCGCCGTGGATGCTTTGGATTCAGGATTTATCTGCAATGGATCCATGGTTTATCTTGCCGTTGTTGATGGGCGCAACCATGTTTATCCAGCAAATGCTAAACCCGCAACCTGCCGATCCAATGCAGGCCAAAGTGTTCCGCATTATGCCAATCATTTTCACCGTATTTATGTTGTTCTTCCCGTCAGGTCTGGTGTTGTACTGGATCGTGAACAACAGTATTACGATTCTTCAGCAATGGTTTATTAATAAAAACGTTGCAAAAAATCGTCCAGCTGCGCCAGAAGTAAGTTCTTAACTGACTTTCTGACTCATAAGAGCTGATAAAATCCGCTCAGGATGCTAATCTTGAGCGGATTTTCTATTTCTGTTTTTTTGCAATAGTTAGGTTATTGTTATGCTTGCACAAACCACCATCACTGCAATTGCTACCCCTCCTGGACGTGGTGGTGTGGGTGTGATTCGTCTTTCTGGCCCTAGAGCTTTTACGATCGCAGAGGCATTGACGAAAAAAATACTCCCTGAACCGCGTATGGCGGGTTTCCGTCAGTTTTATGATGCGGCTGGTGAGGTGATGGATGAAGGTTTGGTTTTGTGTTTCCCTAATCCGCATTCATTTACGGGCGAAGATGTGGTGGAGTTACAAGGACATGGCGGCCCTGTCATTCAAAATGCATTACTGGCGCGTTTATTTGAATTAGGCGCTAAAGCCGCGAAAGCGGGTGAGTTTTCCATGCGTGCCTTTGAAAATGGCAAACTGGATCTGGTACAGGCAGAAGCGATTGCAGATTTGATTGATGCCACCTCGCAAGCGGCTGCACGTTCCGCTGTACGCTCATTACAAGGCGCTTTTTCCACTAAAATTAATACCGTTTTAGAAAAACTGATTCATTTACGCCTACATGTTGAAGCGGCGATCGATTTTCCAGAAGAAGAAATTGATTTTCTGGCAGATGGTAAAATTTTAGCTTTGCTGGATGAGGTAAAACAATCAGTACAGGCGGTACAACAATCTGCACGACAAGGTCAGTTGTTGAGAGAAGGCTTACAAGTCGTGATTGCGGGTAAGCCTAATGCTGGCAAATCAAGCTTACTCAATGCTTTGGCGGGCAATGAACGTGCGATTGTGACGGACATTGCAGGAACCACCCGTGATGTACTGCATGAAAAAATTAGCTTAAATGGCTTACCGATCACGTTGACAGATACTGCGGGATTACGTGAAACAGGTGATATTGTCGAAAAAGAAGGGATCCGCCGCGCGATTAAAGAAATTGAACAAGCTGATCTGTTGCTGTTGGTTTATGACTTAAGTCAAGGTAACGATCCTTTACAACTTGCTCAGGAGTATTTTAAAGATCATCTTGATCCGAAACGTTTGATTCTGATTGGAAACAAGTCGGATTTGCTTGAACAAAGCGCAGTGAACGACCAATATCAGGGATTTCGTCATGTTAGGGTTTCGGCCAAGCAGGAAACTGGCGTAGACAGCCTCATAGAGACGATTACAGCGCATGCGGGCTTTCAGCCTGAGGAAGACACCTTTATTGCCAGAACACGTCATTTAGACGCAATGAAGCGCACTCAGCACTATCTGGATGAGGCACGCGAACAGCTTGTGGTTTTCCATGCTGGTGAGTTGGTCGCTGAATCTTTACGTTTGGCGCAAAATGCACTCGGTGAAATTACAGGGGATTTTAGTGCGGATGATCTGCTCGGCAAGATTTTTGGTTCATTTTGTATTGGAAAGTAATCAAACAAAATAAAAAAACACTCATGATCTTTCGGTCATGAGTGCGTGGAGAGTTCCAGAATCTAATCAGCTTAAACCTATTCCAATAAGATTGCGTATAAGTTATGTGAAAATGATTTTAATTTAAAAAAACTATGTTTAAGCATCGCTAGTTTTTATAAAAAATGTTTCACGTGAAACATCTGATTCAAGGTCTAAGATTCAAAGAAAATATAACAGAGCTGAGCTGTATTTCTTTTACAATACGGCTTTGTTTAGGTTGAGTATGATGCAATGTATAAAATTTTACTGGCAGCTTTAATAAGTGCATGGGCTTTTTCAAGTCAAGCCAGTGTGGAAAGTGTGCAGATTCAACTTAAACAAAAGTATCCCAAGTTAAATATTGAAAATATCCAGAAAACCGAAATGCAGGGTTTATATAGTGCGACACTCGATAATCAGATTATTTATATTGGCGAAAATACAGAACATATCGTGATTGGTTCGATGATTCGCTTAAACGATCAGCATAATTTAACGAAGGATCTGGTGGTCAAAAACAAAAGCATTGACTGGAAAAGTTTACCTTTACAAGATGCCATTAAAATCGTGAAAGGCAATGGCAAACGCCAGATAGCAGTTTTCTCAGATCCCAATTGCCCTTATTGCAAACAACTCGAAAATCAGCTCGATCAATTGAAAAATGTCACGATCTATACCTTTATTTATCCCATTCGCAGTCAATCGGTACAGCCTTCCAAACAAGTCTGGTGCGAAGCAAACCGTACTTATGCATGGAATAATTTGATTCGTAAGGGCATTGTTCCACAAACACTGACGGCTTGTGCAAACCCAATTGATCGCAATTTAAAGTTAGGTCAAACCATAGGGATACAGGGAACTCCAACGCTAATTTTTTCAAATGGCTTTAAAGCGGCTGGCGTGGTTTCGGCTGAACAAATTGAATCGTTGTGGAAAGAATTTAAACTGGATTAAGCTACAAATTTAGTTTTCAACTGTTAAGGCTGATAGCGATATCAGCCTTAAATCAAATTTAAAAGATGAGTAGTTTATGTAGAAAAATTACCACTTTTATTTAGATCTTATAGCAAATTTAGGTGGTTTTTTTGCTAATCAGATTATAAATAAACAGAATAATAATGGCGCCTACAACCGAGGCGATAAAACCCGCACTAGAGTTTTCGGGATAAAGTCCTAAAGCACGTCCGCCATAGGTTGCTAAAAGTGAACCTGCAATCCCAAGTAGTGTGGTAACAATAAAACCCGCTTTATCTTCACCAGGATGAATCGCGCGGGCGATTAAACCTGCAATAAAACCGACGACAATGGCAACAATAAATGACCACATAAGACGTTCTCCTTGTTTTGCTTATTCTGGTTTTAAAACTGCTTGTTTTATTATAGTGAACGCTTTCAAATCAGGCTGATAGTCACGGATTGCTAAATCATGTTGCGTTTTTGTGTGATCGATATCGTGTAAAACATCCATAAAAAATGACGCGAAAGCGCCATTTTTTTGATTACAGACCAATTTCACCAATAAAGGGTAAATGACGATATTTTTGATCGTAATCCAATCCATAACCCACAATAAAGCGGTCTTCAACTTCAAAACCCAAAAACTTAACTTCAAGTTCAATTTCACGGCGTGAAGGTTTACTCACCAGCGTACAAAGTTCGATAGAATTGGGTTCGCGCGTTTGCAAAATTTCAAGTACTTTGCTTAAAGTGTTGCCAGAATCAATAATATCTTCGACCACGAGCACATCTTTGCCGCGAATCTCACCATCCAGATCTTTTAAAATTTTAACATCACGACTAGACGTGGTACTGCTGCCATAGCTGGAAACCGTCATAAAATCCAGTTCATGTGGTTTTTCGATGGCTCGGCATAAATCTGCCATAAAAATAAAAGAGCCGCGGAGTAAACCAATCAACACCAGATCTTTTTGGCTATTGGCATAGTGAGCATTGATTTGTTCACCGAGTTGTTTGACTTTGGCTTGAATGTCTTCAGTTGAGATCATCACGCTCATTGCAACGGTCATGGGGTAGATACCTAAAACGCAAAAGTTAAAAATAAAAAAGGTGTTGACCTGCAACACCCTGAAATCTTCAATTCATCTGTAAATTTTAAAACAAAAAAGCAGATGATGCATCCCTTCTCAAATGATTAACTGTAACTATGGCTTCTTTTTGTCAGGTTGATCACGTTTGAGCAGTAAGCCACATGCTACTGCGAAGATCGTCCATTTTAGCCATGGTCTGGGTTTCACTTTTGATTTATTCGGTTTTTTGGTAGGCACATTGTCCATAAATATACGTCGCCTCGATATTACGATCATCGCCCATAGTAAACAGTGCAAATAAGGCATCATCAAGCGATTTCGCGCGAGACTGACGCAGACTTTGCAAAGCAGTGGCTTGTAAATTCAGTACCACAAAATCAGCTTCTTTACCGACATTAAAGTTACCGAGTTGATCCTGTAAATCCAGTGCTTTTGCACCGCCTATCGTGGCATGGTAAAGCGCTTCATAAGCAGACAGTTTATCGCCTTGTAGCTGTTGAACTTTATAGGCTTCATTGACGGTTTGTAACAGACTAAAGGATGTTCCTGCCCCAATATCAGTGCCTAAGCCCACTTTAACGCCTTGTTCCCAAGTCTTTTTCAATGGAAATAAACCACTACCTAAAAATAAGTTTGAGGTTGGGCAAAAGGCAATCGCTGAATCTGTTTGATGCATACATTGCCATTCATCTTGTTCTAAATGAACACAGTGCGCAAATACAGAACGTTGACCTGTCAAACCATAATGATGATATACATCGAGGTAGCTTTTTTGTTCAGGATAAAGCGATTTTACCCATGCAATTTCATCTTTATTTTCACTTAAATGGGTATGCACATAGACATCAGGATATTCCTGTTTGAGTTGACCTGCTTTTTCTAATTGTTCTGGCGTCGAGGTTGGTGCAAAACGTGGGGTAATCGCATAGAGCGCCCTGCCCTTAGCATGCCATTTTTCGATGAGTGCTTTCGAATCGTCATAAGCGCTTTGTGGCGTGTCACAAAGACCATCTGGTGCATGACGATCCATCAGCACTTTACCTGCAATCAAACGCATCTGGATGCGTTCTGCGGCTTCAAATAAAGCATCAACAGATTCACGATGGACCGTACAAAATACCAATGCAGTGGTCGTACCATTTTTTAATAGTTCTTGCACAAAAAACTGGGCAATGTTTTGTGCATAGGCTGGGTCTTTAAATTGAAGTTCAGTTGGAAAGGTATAAGTATTTAGCCAACTCAGAAGCTGTTCACCGTACGCACCCACCATTTCAGTTTGGGGATAATGAATGTGAGTATCGATAAATCCTGGAACAATCAGTTGTTGTGGATAATGTTGAATTTCAATATTTTCAGGAAGATGAAGCTGTGCATCTTGCCACGTGCCAAACCATTTGATTTTACCGTTTTCGCTAATCAGAACGCCGTCTTCAAGATAACGAACTTGTTCAGGAATCTGTTGAGCCTGTTGAACCAAAGACTGGATATCTAAAAATCGACCACGAACAATGGTGGTTTGAGCGGAAGATGACATCTAAAAAACCTTTAACTTGTAATTTTTTCGATTGATTGTAACGTATTTACCTAGAATTGCAGTGTTTATATGAAAAGCAAAACAAGGATTATCGTGAATTAGAGATAAGAAATTTAAGGACTCGAAGATGAGTCCTTAAATCTCAGTTTTTTTCTTAAAATAATGCAAAGAACTTGCCAAATGGTATAAATTTAACGCAATAGAATAATGGATATGACAACATTGCACCATATTTCAGGGGCTTATGATGATCAAATTCAATCATGGATTTTACATCATGCTGCACTTGTTCAGCGTTTAAAAGTATTACGCACCATCAATGCACACTGTTATCTGAGTGCAGGTGTGATTCGGCAATTGATCTGGTCTGCGTTACATCATCAGAAATATGAGATTGAACAGGTAGAAATCGATGTGATTTTTTATGATCCTGATGCAGATTCACAACAACAGCAGCGCATTCAACAGGCATTACATAGACAATTTCCTTTAAACGACTGGGATGTGGTCAATCAGGCGACTGTACATCATTGGTATTTAAACGAAAATGCTGAGAAGATAAAAGCCTATAGCTCTTTATTCGATGCAATTTCTGCATGGCCTGAAACCGCGACTGCGATTGCAGTACGCCTCACTGAAAATGATCTGCTTGAAATCATTGCACCCTTTGGATTAACAGATTTATTCGAGCTGAAACTACGTTGGAATCCGCGTTTGGTGAGCTATGAGACTTTTTTGAATCGCGTCATTGAAAAACAATGGCTACAACGTTGGCCCAAGCTTAAATTGATTGAATCTCGCCAATAAAAAACCCTTTTATCATCAAGACAAAAGGGCTGGATCAATCAGAATTGAGATTAGGATTGAGCCTGTTTTTTATTGTGGCGAATCGATAACCACGCGGTAATCCCCAGCACCAACACAATAAAGCTCAAGGAAATCCAGATTGGCATATGGAACACATCAAGCATCAACATTTTAAAGCCGATAAATAGCAAGATAATGCCTAAACCATAGGGCAGATAATGCATTTTTGATGCTGTTCCTGCCAATAAAAAGAACATGGCACGCAAGCCCAAAATCGCCATCAGATTTGCAGTAAGGACAATAAACGGATCGGTTGTGACTGCAAAAATGGCAGGAATAGAATCGACCGCAAAGATCACATCGGAGAACTCTACCAAGATCAGTACAATAAACAACGGCGTTGCCCAAAGAACGCCTTGCTCTTTGACAAAGAAACGATCACCTTTAAAACTTGGCGTGATACGCATATGTTTACGTAACCATTTGAGTAATGCCATATCTTCGATATTCGGGGTTTCTTCGCCTTGACCTTTTAAGAACTTAAAGCCTGTATAGACCAAAAACGCACCGAAAATATATAAAATCCAAGAGAACTCTTGAACAAACCATGCGCCAATAAAAATAAAGATCGTTCTTAAAACAATCGCGCCTAATACGCCGTAAAGTAGGATTTTACGTTGTAACGAAGGTGGAATGGCAAAAGCAGCAAAAATCATCAACCAGACAAAAACATTATCAATCGCTAATGATTTTTCCAGTAAATAACCTGCCAGATATTCCATGGTTTTTTGGTTGGCAAGCGCAAGTCCTGCGGTTTGTTGTAGGTATAGCCATAATCCACCTGCAAACAGCATCGCCACGGTCACCCAGGCAATACTCCACATCAATGCCTGTTTAATAGGCACGGACTGGTCTTTTTTCTGTTTAAAGCCGAGAAAGTCGATTAATAGCATCGCAAATACGATGCCAAAAAAGACCAGATACAGCCAAATATTACCGATAGAGTCCATAAATCTCTCCACATCTGGCAATTGGCCATAAAAAAACCTTGACCTGTCGCCAGATGAATAAAAAAACATCTGTATCAACATGATCAAGGTCTTGCCTACATCAAACTATATTTGATGCTCAGATACCGACTTTTTGCAAAGTGTATTGACGATATCTGACACGTTGTAAATTAACTTTTGATATTACATTAGTTTACAATGCTTGGAGGAGGCTACTCCCCTTGTCTACTTAAATTGAGTTTTGGAATAGAATCCAAATGTGTCTCTAGCATCGCATATTTATGCTGTTTAAGCAAATCGGATTTTTTCAATCTGCCTAGATCTAAAAAAGTCATTAGAAGATTTCATAATCATCCTTGCCCTACCGCCACACATCAAGGCAAGGGCTTGATCACGATCAAAATTTTATTTAAAAAATCACGTTTTAAACATTATGTTGCTAGATCATTTCTCAAAATATGGTGTTCAGTATCCTTTATCTTATAAATCTATTCAGATCTTTGGGTTAAAACGATAAATTGACATACACCATATCACGGTAAGTACCTGCTGGAACCTGTATGGACGGACGATCTTCTAATCTGACTGAAATGATGTATTTATTATCTTTATGGGTGTTGGCGGTTAATGGCACATTCCATAAATTATCCACCGGCCCTGCTACGGTTAAACGGGTTCTTAATTTGTAGGGACCATTGGTCACAAAACTTGAACCATCTGTGCTACGCAGATTCATACTATTAAAACGAATGGTGTAAGCACTATCACAATTGACGTGAAACGATGTCGCAGCTTGGCTTTGATAGTAACTTCCCAAACGCATACGTGGTTCGGTAATTTGTCCCATAGAACACTGGCCTGCATAGAGAGTGCCTAAAGCACAGTATGCAATGATGCCAAGTAATATTTTCATTGCCTTTCTCCTTATTTACAAGTCAACTCAATGACTTGACTGGATGTGGTGGTACTGGTTTTTTCTGGAATTTGTAATTGGCTATGACAAGCCTTGTCTCCTTGAGTACTGAGTTGATAGGTTTTAGGTAAAAGACCGTAGAGATAAACGTTACCTTGTTGGTCGACTGGATAGACTTGATCTGTATTTTGATCCAGATAAACAGGTGTCGCTCTGGCCAATAAATTTCCATTTTTATCGCGTAATTTTACGATCACTTGTTGGGTATGAATCACTGGAAAATCAATGTAATAGCCGCGTTGATTCAGTGCGACCATTTTTTTGGATGAGTAATCAATTTTATCTTCAATCGGAAGTTGATCCTGATCAAAAGATAAATCGTAAGAAATATAAGGCAAAATATCATGGATAAAGAAATAGCCATTTTTATTGGTTCGACCAACAGGCGATAAAGAACGCATCACATCGACATCTTTATAATCACCAACTTTGACCAAAGCGAAGGCGCTATCGACAGATTTTGTTAGATTCACCTGATGATTCAGCCAAACTAGTGCGCCACGATAGGACACTCGTGAATCATAAGAGTCAGAATTTTGAGTATGTTGTAAAGTCAAATCACCAACATCAGTTTTAAATAAACCAAATCCGTTATAAGTCATTTCACCATCACGACGTTCAGCACCTACAGAATAATCAAAGCCTGTCTGTTCAGGAGAACTTTTCGCAAAGGTTAAACGTGTATCTCCATATGTAGTTTGATCCAGATAAATATTTTTATTGTCATCCCAATTAAAAATAAGGGAGAAAAAAGCGCCAGAATCATTAAAATCCCCAAAATCTTTAAAATAGGACGCCGTAAAAGATAAACGTCTGGAAAAGCTTTTGGATATTCCGACTGTTAATAATTTTGAGTTATTTCGAGGAACTTCATCATCTGGATAATAACGCCGTTCGACATAGTTTAAATTAACACTATTGACATAAGGCACTTTAAAGAAGGATAGATACGCCAACGAATCGATACGAGGGTTTCGAAAATCTTGAGTATATCCAAGTGATTGATAGTCTTCAGAAGAGTAACGCGTGCTCAGTCCCATCGAAAAGCTATCAAAACTATTGCTTACAGAAGCACCAACCGAATAACCATCATTCCCATAAGCAGAACTTCCTGCTGCATTTACATCTAATAAGGCATAACGCCCTAATGATTGTGTCCACATCAATCCTAAATTTTTTACATCATCACTATATGATCCATTAAAACCGAGGGTGGTATCGGTGCTAAAGCCACGACGAAAATAGACATTGGTAAAGAAATCACGATAGTCATTGCTGTCATAATCGTAATTAAAACGTAATTTACCTAAAGAGACGTTATATTCATTGAGTCCAACTTTGAGTAAACGATTGTTAATCAAAACAGGAAAGTTTTGCACGGAGCGGTTGCCTAAAATATCTTCAACCACAATTTGGGCATTGCCTGATTGTTGGATGTTTGCACCCGTTTGTAAGGTATAGTCTCCTGGAGTCACATTTTGTCGATAGATACTTACGCCATTGATATATAAATCAATAGTTGAAGGAACAATTGCACTCCCTCGTAAAATAGGTGTGTTCCAGTAAATAAAATCAGAACGTTCGCTAAAATTAGTCCCGAAACTAATCCCACCGAAGCGAAATGAATCAATCAGTGAATTATATATACTGGTATTATCCCCCAATGTCAGTCTGGTGAAATGCTGAGGAAAATCAATACTCAAAGAACTATTTAGACGAATCACTCCTGTACTGTCATCGTCTGCATCATTTTTTCTGTATATCAATGAGTTATTGAGTAACCAATAATCCTTGAAAATCCCTAGTTCGTAAAAATTATTAAATTCATAGCCTTGATCAAATTTGTCATAAAAGAAGTCATAATTGAGAAATGCTCCTAAAGATGCTTTGTCAGGTTGTAGCATGGTATTTTGATTGGAATAACCGAGAAAATATTCAGCCGGAAAATCAATCTTGAGTGACTGACTTGCGTTATCAAAGCTGGAGTGGATTTGATCACTACTTACTAGACAATATTGTTCTTGAGTGGCGTGTTTTTTTAATAAAAATACTTTTAAATTAAGTGAATTAAGAATCTGACATTCAACATAATATTGATTATCCTGCTGTAAAACTAACGCCTCCGTATTCCGATCGAGTCCATTAATCCAGAGATTGGATAAGATGACATTGTCTGCCGCATGAACATGTGTAAATGCACATATCAAGCAGATATGTGCAGAAAGTGTCGATATTTTCATACAGATCACTCCTTAAGACTATATTCATAAGGCTGATCTTGTTTGTCGGTCAGAACGAGAAGTTTATATTGATTATTATGCAGATTAATTTTCTCAAAATTAAAATCTTGAGCTGTATTTGGAAGTAAATATTTCATTTGGCTTAAGTTTGCGACTTCTTTTTTTGAAGCATCTACCAACGTTAATTTTAAAATCTGAACATGTGAAGGAGAATTGTTCTTAATATTGACGACTAAATTGTTATTAATCGTTTTCGGTATGACATTGATATTGACTGGATTGAGCTTACCCACAAATAAAGGGACAGAAATATTAAATAAAAACGTTACTGAATCCGTTTCAACAGGCGGAGCTACTTCTTGAAAAATAATACGCCAAGTTTTTTCATCATTGGTGGTGATTCCTGCTAAAGGTTGGTTAAATCCAACACGAATGACCTGTTTTGAATTAGGCGCAATAATAAAGTTTTTGGGGTTAATAATGATATTGGGATCTGGCTCGTAGACATCCTCTCCTTTGTCATTTTGTGACCATTTCACGGCAGTTGCTTCAAAGGTTTTAGTGTCCTCCATGTCTTTTGAGTCCATGGTGACTGTTGCGCTACGTTGTTTGGTTTTATCGGTAATATAGAGTTGGATTGGACTAATTGATAAACCTGCCCATACTATATGGGTATACCCACATAAACCAAGTATTAAGATTAAAACTTTTCTTTTCATAACCCACCCGTATATTATTTATAAGTAATTAACTTTTGTATTCAATGGTATTTTTTATAATGTGATTGGATTTGAAGTAATGAAGTTGGCTCCATTGCTAGAATAGAACCAACTTTTTGAAACAGTAAATAAAATGGATTAGAAATAAACTGAAATATTATATTTATCAGTATAAGTTCCAGCGGGTTTGCTAATACCTAAAGAACCAGAGGTTTGTACTGTAATGCTATAATCGTTAAGTGAAGAAGTACCAGCAGTCATTGGTTCATTATATTTGATTGAACCTAAATTGACATTATTGGAGCCACGTTTAGTAGTAACAGTTGTTGGAATAGAATAAGTTCCATATTTTAATGCAGAGTTATTAGTTCCTGAAGTACGATTATCGGTATCAACCAATAGGTTATATGCTGCATTTGCACCTACACTAAAACCACCAGTACCAGTGCCTGTAGTGCTATTTAGGGTGATTTTTGTAGTGACATTTTTGAGTTCGCATACTTTTGGAATTGTGATTTCAATAGGAATAGACTTGCTTCCGCAGAGTTCTGTACAACCTTCAGGGTGCTGCGAACCGCCTCCGCCACCCCATAAGCTCGCCGTTTCTACCTCTGCATGAGCAATACCAACCACTCCACCAAAAGCCATCACTGACAATATTGTTTTTACAAGCTTGTTCATAACGTATCTCCCATCTTTTATTATTAAGATGCTGTTTGTTATTTATAAATTTACAATTATGAGATCTGGATTTTGAAAAAATCTTCTATTCATAACCGCTCTTTAAGCATAGTTTAATCACACTAATAAACAATAATGTGATTTATTTCACATAAAATAAAATACTTTGATTTTTTATTTGGTTTAAGTTGTTGTTATTTATTATTTTTTAATTTTTATTCAAGCCAATCAGCATCTGAAATAAATTTGATTAATTTATTCATAAAAAATAGTTGATTTTTCATTTAA
>OGQD01000635.1_pt1 | contig 25347 bp, 20 predicted proteins | sample 1553091 | NCBI WGS metagenome assembly OGQD01 (sample SAMEA2580290, study PRJEB22360) | human gut metagenome | biome: human gut; feature: human-associated habitat; material: faeces | place: Denmark | collected 2008/2010
CACGGCCAGCTCGCGCCGGGCGCCAAGGTGGTCGCCGCCGGCATGATCAAGCACCTGCCGCGCGCCGCCGGTGATCTGCTGGAGAAGTACATCGGCCCGATGCAGGCCTCGCTGGCGGTGAAGAAAGCCCGCCTGCTGGTCGCGACCGCCGAACCACGCCCGGCCCCCGCGTCGCCCTACCCCACGCGCTACCGCCTGGACAAACCGGCACTCACGCTGGTCAACCACGCCAACGTGTTCTGCCGCGACGGCCTGGACATCGGCACCCGCGCCTTCCTCCCGCACCTGCCGCAGACCCACCACACCGTGCGCGCAGCGGACCTGGGCTGCGGCAACGGCGTGCTGGGCATTGCCTTCGCCCGGCTCAATCCGCAGGCCGAGCTGACCCTGGTGGATGAGTCCTACATGGCCGTGCAGTCGGCCCGCGAGAACTGGCAAACGGCCCTCGGCGACCGACCTGTGGATATCCATCCCGACGATGGCCTGGCCAGCCAACCTGCCGACTCGCTGGATCTGGTGCTGTGCAACCCGCCCTTCCACCAGCAGCAAGTAGTCGGCGACTTCCTCGCCTGGCGCATGTTCCAGCAGGCCCGCGCGGCGCTCGTGACGGGTGGCGAGCTGTGGATCGTCGGCAACCGTCACCTGGGCTACCACGCCAAGCTCAAGCGCCTGTTCCGCGGCGTGGAGCAGGTGGCGGCAAATCCGAAATTCGTGGTGCTGAAAGCGACCAAATAAGCGACTGGCATTGCTCCGGCCCGCGCGCCGGAGCAGCATGGATCGCCTTCGCCAGGACGCACGCCATGACCGCACAAGAGCCCTCCCCCTCTACACCGGAACTGATCCGCAGCGCCGACGGCGTCAACCTGGCGCTGCGCCTCGTGGGCCCTGCGGATGGCGTGCCCGTCGTGCTGACCCACGGCACCTTTTCCAACCATCGAAGTTGCCAGGGGCTGGCCAACTACCTCGCCGGACAAGGGTTCGCCTGCTGGCTGTTCGAATGGCGCGGACATGGCGACAGTGAGCGCAACGGTTTTATCCACAGCTTCGATGATGTCGCCGAGCAGGACGTGCCGGCGATTCTCGATGCGGTGAGCCTGCGCAGCGGGCAAACGGCGCTGCACTGGATCGGCCATTCCGGCGGCGGGCTGATCGTCTCGATGTGGGCGGCGCGCCATCCCGAACTGGCGCAGCGGCGGCTGCGCTCGATGGTGCTGATCGGCTCCCAGGCCACGGCGGCCGGGGCCAGTCTTTCTCATCGGCTGGCCGTGCTCGGCTACGACTGGCTGCTGCGCTGGCGGCGCGTCGCGCCGAGCCGGGCGAAGAGCGTCGGGCCGGAGGCAGAGAGCGCACGGCTGATGCGCCAGTGGTGCCAGTGGAACCTGCGGCGGCGCTTCGACTCGCTGGCGGGGTTCGACTATCTGGCGGGACTGGCGAACGTCGATTTACCGGTGCTGGGCGTGGCAGGCAGCGGCGATACCTTCATCGCTCCGGTTGCCGGGTGCGAGGCCCTGGTGGAAGCGTTCGGCGGCAACGACGCGAAGCTGGAGCTGTTCGGCCTGGCGACCGGCGCGAAAGAGGATTACAGCCATAACCGACTGCTGCTGTCACGCAATGCCAGCCAGGAAATCTGGCCGCGTATCGCGCAGTGGCTGGAACAGCGCTGAAACCGCGAGATTCGGTGCTGCCGGGACTCGCGAGCAAGCTCGCTCCTACAGGAGAACTCCAGCGCCACCTTGCAGGAATGAGGGGGACGCCCAGTCCTTGCTCGCGAACCCTTCAGGAGCGCAGGACTTCCGGCGTGTCTACGTCTCGCAAGACACCCGCGTCTTTCACTTCGACGACGACGCAACTGTCACGATGCGCCTGCACCACCGCGCGGGCGCCTTCATCGCCAGTGAGCTGCGTCAGTTCCGGCCAGAAGTCACGACCGAACAGCACGGGGTGGCCACGCTGGCCATCGTGAAGCGGAAAGAGAATGGTCGAGGCACCGGCCGCATCGGCCAGCGCACGCAGGGTTTCCGGTGCGATCCACGGCATGTCGCCAAGCAGGATGGCCACGGCCTGGGCGTCGGAGTCCAGCAATGAGGCTGCACCCGCGGCGAGGCTGTGCCCCATGCCAAGCGCTGCGTCCGGGCTGTGGATGACGCGGCAGCCGGCTGGCAGGCCGAAGGCATCCGCCTGCTCGCCAGCACGCAGCACCACCCGCACGTCGTCGAACACGGCCTGGGCCCGCTCGACGCTCTGCGCGAGCAGGCTGCGCCCATCCGGAAGAACCGCGCGGCGCTTGTCCGCGCCGAAGCGCGAGCCCTGGCCGGCGGCCAGGACCAGCGCCACCACCGTCACAGCGCCTCGCGGGCAATGCCGCTGCGCGTGCGCAGGATGTCGGCGAGCACGGCCAGGGCGATTTCCGCCGGGGTCTTGCTACCCAGATTGAGGCCGATGGGCGCGTGCACGCGCGCCAGCTCCGTCTCGTTCAGGCCACCGATGCGGTGCAGGCGTTCGCGGCGTTTGTCGGAAGTGGTGCGCGAACCCATGACGCCAATGTAGAACGCTTCGGTGCGCACCGCCTCGAGCATCGCCAGGTCGTCGATCTTCGGATCGTGGGTCAGCGCCACCACGGCGGTGTCCGCGTGGCAGCCGCCGTTGGCGATGAAGATCGACGGCAGCTCGCGGCGGATTTCGATGCCGTCCAGCACCACGCCATCGAGCGCCTCTTCGCGGGGATCACAGAGGATCACTTCGAAGCCCAGGCCCTTGCCGAACTCCGCGCAGAAATGCGCGACGCTGGAATAACCGGCCAGCAGCAGACGCTGTGCCGCACCCACGCGCAAGCGAACACTGGCTTCGTCCCGCTCCACGCGCGGGCCGTGCTCATGGTCGTCACTCAGACGGCGGCTGCCGTCCTGCAGGTTCACTTCGCGCAGCAGGCGACGCTGGCCGAGCAGCGCCGACTCCAGCTCGCGCAGGTGGGCCTGCACGTCGCAATCGGGCGCGAGGTTTTCCACCAGGACGTCGAGGATGCCGCCGCAGGGCAGGCGGATATTCGTGCGGGTATCGGTGCCGTCACCATAGCGCACGACGACTACCGGCTCGCTGAACTCGCCTTCGGCGACGCGTTCGAGAAAGTTATCCTCGACGCAGCCGCCGGACAGCGAACCCACCCACTGGCCGCTGGCGTTGACCGCCAGCAACGAGCCCGGCGCGCGGGGCGCCGAGCCATAGGTGAAGAGCACGCTGCACAGCCACACGCGCTGGCCGGCGTTGGACCACTGGAGCGCCTGCCGGACCACTTGCAGATCGAGATGCTGCACGACTCACTCCGCTTTGAGTTGAGCGATCTGTTGTACGCCCATGTCGCCCGGCAGGCCACCCCAGGCCTGGCGCAGGTAGTTGATCAGGTCCGTGAGTTGCTCGTCACTGAGCTTGTCGGCAAAGCCCGGCATCGGCTGCATGCGCTCGAAACCGGTGAACTGCTGCTCGCGGATGCCTTCGACGATGACCTTGGCCAGGTTGCGCGAATCGGCCAGGCGCAGGGTGGTGTTGCCCTGCATGGCCACGGCAATGTGCGGCTTGCCCTCGCCATCGTTGCCGTGACAGCCGGCGCAGACGTTGAGGTACTGCTGGCGGCCGCGCTTGGCGCTGTCGCTGAGCTGATCCTCGGCCACCGCCTGGACCACCTTGGCCTGCGGCGGCTGTTCGCCGAGCAGGTAGGTCGACATGGCGGCGAGGTCCTCGTCACCCAGGTGCTGGGTGCTCAGGTGCATCACCGGGAACATCTCGTTGAACATGCTGCCTTGCGGGCTCATGCCGTGCTTGAGGAAGCCGGTCAGGTCGGCGCTGGTCCAGCCGCGCTCGGCCAGGTCCTGGGCCAGCAGGCTCGGAGCGCTGTAGCCGTTGAGCAGGCCGCCGGTCAGGCGCTTGTCCTGCTCCAGGGCGCCGATCTGGTTGCGCGGGGTGTGGCACTCGCCGCAGTGGCCGAGCACTTCCACCAGGTACTGGCCGCGCTTGTAGGGCTCGCTCTTGCCCTCGGTGTTTTCCAGCTGGACGCTCTTGCCGTAGAGCATGTTCCAGCCACTCAGGCCCATCCGTACGTTGAACGGGAAGCTCAGGCTGGTTTGCGGCGCGGCACGGTGCACCGGCGTCTGGCTCATCAGGTAGGCGTAGAGGGCATCGCTGTCCTCGCGCTTGATGAGGTGGTACGAGGTGTAGGGCATGGCCGGATAGAGGTTGGCGCCGTCCTTGCGCTTGCCCTCGGTGAGGGCGGCGAAGAAGTCGTCGGCGCTGTAGTTGCCGATGCCGAAGTCCTTGTCCGGGGTGATGTTGCTGCCATAGATGGTGCCGAACGGCGAGTGGATCGGCAGGCCGCCGGCGAACGGCGCGCCGCCCTCGGCGGTGTGGCAGGCCATGCAGTCGGCAGCGCGGGAGACGTACTCGCCGCGCTTGATCAGCTCCTGGTCAGCGGCTTGTGCGCTGAGCGCTAGACCAAGGCCAATGGCCAGCGCGAGGCCGGAAAGAATGCGCTGCATGCTCAACCCTCCTTGACCAGGCCGAGATCGGTCAGCACTTCGCGGGTGGCGTCGTAGTAACGCACGTACCCGGTGCAGCGACAGATGTGGTGGCCGAGGCTCGCCTCGATGGTCGATTCCAGTTCGCTCTTCTTCAACGGCTGGCGCTGGGCCTTCTCCACCAGCACGGTGGCGGCGTTGACGAAGCCCGGTGCGCAGTAGCTGCACTGGAAGGCGAAGCGGTCGACGAACTTCTGCTGGATCGGGTTCAGTTCCTTCACCGAACCGTCTTCCTCGCGCTTGGCGTGGCCCTCGATGGTGCGCACCTTCTTGCCTTCGAAGTAGTGCGCGCCGGTGATGCAGGTGCGCACTTCCTCGCTGGTGCCGTCGGGGTTGTCGACGATCACCACGCAGGCATGGCAGATGCCCTGGCCGCAGCCCAGGCGCGAACCGGTGAGATTCTGGTATTCGTGCAGGTAGTCGATCATCGGCAGGTCCTCGGGAACCTCGACCGGACCGACGGTTTGACCATTGATGGTCAAGTTGAGCGGACGCTTAGCCATTGAGGGCCTCCTTGATGCGAGCGGGGGTGATGGGCAGGTCGCGGACGCGCTTGCCGATGGCGTGGGCCACGGCGTTGCTGATGGCGCCGACCACCGGGATCATCACCACTTCGGCGATGCCCTTGGACGGGTCGCTGGGCGAGAGCGGCGGAAGGATTTCCGAGCTCTGCTGCCAGACGGCCACGTCCTTCGCCTTCGGGAGACGGTAGCGGTTGAAGTTCCAGTCGCCCTCGCCCGGGCCACCCTCGTACAGCGGCATGTCTTCCAGCAATGCGTGGCCGATGCCCATGGCGGTGCCGCCTTCGATCTGGCCTTTCACCAGTTCCGGCACCAGCACGCGGCCACACTCGATCCAGCTGTGATGGTTGAGCACACTGACTTCGCCGTTGCCCTTGTTCACCTTCAGCTCGACGATGGTCGCCACCGGGCTGTAGTAGGTCACGGCGGCGTTGTTCAGCTGCACCGGCGGATAGGCCACGTTCTGGCGATCCAGCAGGTGGAAGCCGGCGCTGTTCATCTGCGCCTTCTTCACACCCGGCGCGCCGTCGCCGTACTTCACGGCCAGGGCGTCCAGCGGCAGGCGGTCGCGCACGCCATCGATGACGTAGTCGCACTCCGCCCAGCTCCAGCGGTTGAAGCCGTGGACGGTGGCGCCAGTGACCAGGCCCTTCTCGTGGGCGACCTGCGCCAGTTCGGCGAACGACAGTGGCTGCAGGCCGTTGGCGGTGAGCTTGCCGTCGACCCAGTGGGCGTCCTCGCGGCGCACCACCAGCGGGTTGGCGGCGCCGTTGAACGGGCCGCGACGCCAGATTTCCAGGGCCGCCGGCCACAGGCCGTGGTTGAACAGCACGCGTGCCGCTTCGCGGGTGGCGTGGCTGAAGTAGTAGGCCGAGTTGGTCGCCGACGACGCCGAGGCGTACTTGCCGACCCAGCGCGGATTGCGCAGCTTCTCGTCCTGGGTCGGCTGGCTCATGGTGTAGGGGTCTTCACCGCTGATCAGCTGCAGTTCCGGCCACTCGGTTTCGGCGGTCTTCATCTCGTCCGCCGGCTTGCCGAGGAAGTCGGCTACCACCAGCGCCTGGGAAGTGGACATACCGGTACCGATCTCGATGCCGATGTGGCGCATGTGCACCTTGCCGGTGGCATCGAACTCGATGCTCGCCATGGGCGCTTCCGAGCCGGTGCCGAAGTCCTTCTGGCAGATGGCGAAGCCGACGCCGTACCAGTGGTCCGGGTCCTTGGCGTCCATCGACTGCTTGCGTGCGTCGCGGGTCTTCCACCACTCGTGGGCAGCGGCCTTGTCGAGGATTTCGTGCAGGCGCAGCGCACCGGCAGGGATCGCGCCCTGGGTGTTCTTCATGCCCGACTTCAGCGCGTTGACGCGGCGCAGTTCGATGGCGTCCACGCCCAGGCGACCGGCGATCTCGTCCACCATCATCTCGGTGGCGGCCATGCTCTGCAGGGTGCCGTAGCCACGCATGGAGCCGGCCTCGACGGCGCGGGAATGGTAGGCGGTCACCTGCAGGTCGTTCTGCGGCATGTAGTAGATCGACTGCGCGGCGGTGGCGCCCACGGCGGCCACGGACGGGCTGTAGTTGATGCGGCCGCCGCCGTCCACGCTCATCTCGGTGCGGAAGATCTTGAAGGTCATGTCCTTCTTGTCCACCGCGAGCTGGTAGCGGATGTCGAACGGGTGGCGCTTGATGCCGCTCTGGAACTGCTCGTAGCGGTCATTGGCCAGGCGCACCGGTACACCGTTGCCGTACAGCGCAGCGAGGGCCGCGTAGTAGACGAAGATGTTGTGGTCCTTGGAGCCGTAACCCACGGTGTAGCCGGGGTGCATGTTCAGTTTGGCCAGGCCGAAGCGCGACGGGGCGATCATGTGCGCCGTCTCGTAGGCCGCCTCGAACGGGCACTGGGTGGCGACCACGAAGTGCAGGGTCTTGCTCGCCGGGTCGTACCAGCCGTTGCCGTTGTCCGGCTCCATGGCGGCCGGCTCGATGGACGGGGTCTTGTAGCGTTCGTCGAAGACCAGCCAGTTCTCCGGCGGGTTTTCGATCTGGTCCTTGATCTTCTGCGCGTAGAACAGGCCCTGCTCGGTGAGGTCACCGTGCTGGTTGGGCTGCTGGTTCCACACCGGTTTGCGCTCGCGGATCATCGGGAAGAGGATCGAGTCCTTGAGGCTGGAAAACTCGTCCGGATCGGCCGAAGTCGCCCCGCCCACACGCACGTAGCGGAAGCTGCCGTAGGGGTCGCCCTGGTACAGCGGGGCCTGCGCACCGTAGCGGATCGCCTTGTCGTTGAACTTCATCTTCAGCTTGGCCTGACGGAAGCGCTCGAAGTCGTTCCAGATCAGGATCGCCACCGGGTGGCCAATGAACATCGGCACCTTGCCGCGCGGCAGCAGCGGGTCCGGGGCATGGGCTTCGGGGAAGACGATGCCGTCCTTGTCCAGGTCCTCGGCGGTGACGATGCGGTCGGGCTGCAGCTCGGCGCCCAGCCAGGCGAGGTCGATACCGTCGAAGATGCGGTCGGCCTTGATGGTCTTGAGCAGCATGGCGTGGCCCTGCTGCTGCGGCCAGCCGGGCATGTCCTTGGAGCGGATGTCGCGGGCGAACACCTTGTTGCCGCAGACCTTGGACAGCGCATCGTTACGGAAGCGCGCCTTGCCGTCGTGGCCCATCCACTGCTGCGGGGAGACGGTGACGGAGTTTTCCATCAGGGCAGCGAAGGCCCGGCTGCCGAGCGGCGCCATGGTCACGCTGACACCGGCAATCAGCCCGCCCTGCAGGAAGGCGCGCCGGGAAATATCACGGTTGGACATGGTTCATCCTCTGGACGGTGAAGGCCCGCCCATGTCGTTTTTTCGGTGCTGGAGAGAGTTCGGAGGCCGCGGAATCGCGGGCGTCTCGGGGATGGCGCCGGAGGAAAGATCCTGCAGGAAAACCTGACTCTTCTGTCAACTTTAACGCACCTCAATAGTGCGAAGCAAAGTCAATCGGACAGCTTGTCGCGGAGATGAAAATTTTAGTCGACGGGTCGAGACTATTCGCCAATAGCAAAAACCCTCGGCGACAAGCGGGAAAGTGTTACGCCGTGCTACGCTGCATGGCCCTTGCTTAGCCTCCTAACGAACCTTCCAGATAAGCCTCCAAGATGACCGCCGAAGCCACGTCCCTGCTGCGTCACCGCCCTTTTCTCGCCTTCTGGCTGGCCCGCGTCTGCACCGCCAGCGCCTTCCAGATGATCACCGTGGCCATTGGCTGGCATATCTACGAACTGACCCACAACGTGCTCGACCTGGGCCTGGTCGGATTGGTGGAATTCACCCCGCGCGTGCTCTTCATGCTGCACACCGGTCACGTCGCCGATCGCTACGACCGCCGCCGCATCGCTTCGCTCTGCCAGGTCGGCCAGGGCCTGATCGCCGTGGCGCTGGTGGTGGGCGCCAGCACCGACAACGTGACCCGCGAGATGATCTTCGTGATGGCCTTCCTGCTGGGCACCGCGCGGGCCTTCGAGATGCCGACCACCCAGGCGCTGCTGCCGAACATCGTGCCCACGGCACTGTTCCCCCGTGCCGTCGCCGCGTCCGCCTCGGCCATGCAGGCGGCGACCATCGCCGCGCCGGCGTTCGGCGGCTTCCTCTATGCCTTCGGCGCCTTCTGGGTCTACACGCCCACCGCAGTGCTGTACTTCATCGCCTGCACCCTGGTGCTCACCCTGCCCTCGCGCCAGGCGCCGGCCGCCCAGGGCAAGGCCACGCTGGAGTCGCTGCTGGCGGGCATCCGCTTCATCCGCAGCCGCCCGGACATCTTCGGCGCCATCTCGCTGGACCTGTTCGCCGTGCTGCTGGGCGGCGCCACCGCACTGCTGCCGGTGTTCGCCAAGGACATCCTACTGACCGGCCCCTGGGGCCTGGGCCTGCTGCGCTCGGCCCCGGCGGTGGGCGCACTGCTGATGTCGTTCTGGCTGGCGCGCTTCCCCATCGAGCGCAACGTCGGGCGGATCATGTTCGCCGCCGTGGGCGTGTTCGGGGTCACCACCATCGCCTTCGGCCTGTCGACGTCCTTCTGGTTCTCCCTGGCGGTGCTGGTAGTGCTGGGGGCGGCGGACATGATCAGCATGGTCATCCGCGGCGCCTTCGTGCAGCTGGAAACCCCGGACGAGATGCGCGGCCGGGTCAGCGCGGTGAACGGCCTGTTCATCGGTGCCTCGAACCAGCTGGGCGAATTCGAATCCGGAGTCACCGCGCACTGGCTCGGCACGGTGCCGGCGGTTGTACTCGGCGGCGTCGGCACACTGGTCGTCACCGGTGCTTGGATGAAGCTGTTCCCCACCCTGGCCAAGCGCGACAAGCTGCACTGAAAAAAATCCCCCGCTGGAAGCACCGGCGAGGGATGTGGGAACGGGCGCCGGGGGACGGCGCCCGGATGGGATCGATTGCGCGGCTAGTGCGGCGTGCCCAGCCCCGCCGCGCTCATGAACAGGCGCATCAGCCAGGCTGCGACGCCCAGGCCGGCGACGCTCAGCGCCCAGATCAGTACCAGCCAGCCGAGCCGCTTGCGCAGCGGCGCCTTCTCCTGCTCTTCATGGGTCATCACGCGCACCTCTAGTGGTAGCCGTCGCCGTGCTTCACCTTGCCGCGGAACACGTAGTAGCTCCACGCGGTGTAGACGAGGATGAAGGGAATGATGAACAGCGCGCCCACCAGCATGAAGCCCAGGCTCTGCGGCGGCGCCGCGGCGTCCCAGATCGACATCGACGGCGGGATAATGTTCGGCCACAGGCTGATGCCCAGCCCGCTGTAGCCCAGGAAGATCAGCGCCAGGGTGAGCAGGAACGGCTTCACATGGTCATTGCGCGCCACCGAGCGCAGCAGGCTGTAGAAGGTCAGCAGCACCAACAGCGGCACCGGCAGGAACCAGAACAGGTTCGGCAGGCTGAACCAGCGCTGGGCGATGTCCTCGTGGGCCAGCGGCGTCCACAGGCTGACGATGCCGATCACTGCCAGCAGCACCAACGCCAGGGGCTTCGCCAGGTCATGCATGCGCTGCTGTAGAGGCCCCTCGGTTTTCATGATCAGCCAGGTGCAGCCCAGCAGGGTGTATGCCACCACCAGGCCCAGGCCGCAGAACAGCGGGAACGGTGCCAGCCAGTCCAGCGCGCCGCCGGCGAAGGCGCGGTTTTCCACCGGGATGCCCTCGATGAAGGCCCCCAGCGCCACGCCTTGGAAGAAGGTCGCCACCAGCGAACCGACGATGAACGACTTGTCCCAGATGTGCCGTTTCGCCGGCCGGGCCTTGAAGCGGAACTCGAAGGCCACGCCGCGGAAGATCAGCCCCATCAGCATCAGGATCAGCGGCAGGTACAGCGCCGAGAGTACCGCCGAATAGGCCACCGGGAAGGCGCCGAACAACGCCGCGCCGCCCAATACCAGCCAGGTCTCGTTGCCGTCCCAGACCGGCGCCACGGTGTTCATCATGACGTCACGGTCGCCCTCGTCCTGGCAGAACGGATAGAGCATGCCGATCCCCAGGTCGAAGCCGTCCATCACCACATACATCATCACGCCGAAGATGATGATGATCGCCCAGATCAGCGGAAGGTCGATGCCCATGCTCAGTTCCTCCCTGCCGGACTGTCGGTTTCATCGTCGTCGAGGCCCTCGGCGGTCGCCGACAGCGGCCGCGCCGGAGTGCGTTGCTGGCCGGCGCCACCCTGGCTGGTTTCGCGCCCCTCATGGGTGATCGGGCCCTTGCGCACCAGGCGCATCATGTAGCCGATGCCCACGCCGAACAGCGAGAAGTACACCACCACGAACATCACCAGGGTGATGCTCATCTGCGTCACGCTGTGGTTGGACACCGCGTCGCTGGTACGCATCAGCCCGTAGACCACCCACGGCTGGCGACCGATCTCGGTGGTGAACCAGCCGGCGAGGATCGCGATCAGGCCGGACGGCCCCATCCACAGCACCAGCTTGAGGAAGGCGCGACTCTCGAACAGCCGCTTGCGCCAGCGCAGCCAGGCGCTCCACAGGCCGACGAAGATCATCAGCATCCCCAGGCCGGCCATGATGCGGAACGACCAGAACACGATGGTGGAATTGGGCCGGTCGGCCTTCGGGAAATCCTTCAGCGCCGGGATCGGCTCGGTCAGGCTGTGATTCAGGATCAGGCTGCCGAGTACCGGAATCTCGATCTTGAAGCGGGTTTCCTCACGCTCCATGTCCGGCCAGCCGAACAGGATCAACGGGGTCGGTTCGCCGCTGCTGTTATCCCAATGGCCTTCCATCGCGGCGATCTTCGCCGGCTGGTGCTTCAGCGTGTTGAGGCCGTGGGCGTCACCGACCATGGCCTGGATCGGCGCGACGATCAGTGCCATCCACATCGCCATCGAGAGCATCTTGCGGATCGCCGGGTTGTCGCGGCCACGCAGCAGGTGCCAGGCCGCCGAGGCGCCAACGAAGAAGGCGGTGGCAACGAACGAGGCGATCGCCATGTGCAGCAGGCGATAGGGGAAGGACGGGTTGAAGATGATCGCCACCCAGTCCACCGGCACCACCACGCCATTGACGATCTCGTGGCCCTGCGGGGTCTGCATCCAGCTGTTGGAAGCGAGGATCCAGAAGGTCGAGATCAGCGTGCCGATCGCCACCATCACCGTGGCGAAGAAGTGCAGGCCGGGGCCGACGCGGTGCCAGCCAAAAAGCATGACGCCGAGGAAGCCGGCCTCGAGGAAGAAGGCGGTCAGCACTTCGTAGGTCAGCAGCGGGCCGGTGACGCTCCCGGCGAACGCCGAGAAGGCGCTCCAGTTGGTGCCGAACTGATAGGCCATGACGAGGCCGGAGACCACGCCCATGCCGAAGTTGACGGCGAATATCTTCGACCAGAAGTGATAGAGGTCGCGGTAGACCTCCTCCTGGGTCTTCAGCCACAGCCCTTCGAGCACTGCCAGGTAGCTGGCGAGGCCGATGGTGATGGCAGGGAAGATGATGTGGAAGGACACGGTAAAGGCGAACTGGATCCGGGCCAGGTCGAGCGCCTCTAATCCGAACATGACGATTCCTCTTCAGGCTGACGCCCACCCCACGGAGGGTCGGCACCGTACCTTGCGCATGCGCAGGGCGTTCTTGCGTGATGTCTGTGTTGCTTGATGGATCTTTTTCGAGCCGCCGATCTCCTGTCGGTTCGGGTTTCTTTTGCCGCCCAATCAGAATGGACCGCCATCCGCATTGACGCCGCTCAAGAAAACGACTCGATTTTACGCGTGCCCGCGGCGCGGGCTGGAGTGGTGGGTTGCCGCGCGACGGGGTGTCGCGCGACAGGATGTCTCATCCGATCAGGCCGTTCGATATGAACAAAATCGAATATGAAAATGAAAAATTAATATTTTATTGGAATAAAAAAGCCGGGTAACTTTCGTCTCAACCGCTGCCAAGTGAGCTGCGGAACTAGAATCCACCGCCCGTACGAAGGCCCCATCCCGGCCGGCCCGGACGCCAGCGGTCATCTGCCCCACAAGGACATCGCAATGAAAAAGCTGCTGCTTCTGACCGCCCTCGCCGCTGCCTTCAGCACCTCTGCCTTCGCCAACGAGAAGCTCGTTGTCGCTGCCACCCCGATCCCCCACGCCGAGATCCTCGAGCTGATCAAGCCGACCCTGGCCAAGGAAGGCGTGGACCTGGAGATCAAGGTCTTCACCGACTACGTGCAGCCCAACGTGCAGGTCGCCGAAAAGCGCCTGGATGCCAACTACTTCCAGACCAAGCCGTACCTGGATAACTTCAACAAGGGCAAGGGCACCAACCTGGTCACCGTGACCGGCGTGCACGTCGAGCCCTTCGGCGGCTACTCGAAGAAATACAAGTCCATCGGCCAATTGCCGGACGGCGCCACCGTCGCCCTGCCCAACGAAGGCAGCAACAGCGGCCGCGCCCTGCTCCTGCTACAGAAGGCCGGCGTGATCAAGCTCAAGGACCCGAGCAACGCCCTGGCCACCCCGAAAGACATCGCCGAGAACCCCAAGCACCTGAAGTTCAAGGAGCTGGAATCGGCCCTGCTGCCGCGCGTGCTGGACCAGGTCGACCTGGACCTGATCAACACCAACTACGCGCTGGAAGCCAAGCTCAACCCGGTGAAGGACGCGCTGATCCTCGAAGACCGCAACTCGCCCTACGTGAACTACCTGGTGGCGCGACCGGACAACAAGGACAGCGATGCGCTGAAGAAGCTCTCCGCCGCCCTGACCAGCCCGGAAGTCAAAGCCTTCATCGAGAAGAAGTACAACGGCGCCGTGGTGCCAGCCTTCTGATCCGTCGCCCGGCCATCCGCCGGGCGCAACGACTCCCACGCTGGGCGCGCCCTTGGCGCACCCGCTTCAACGCCGGTGGGCAGGTTCCACCGGCGTTTTTCTTTCCCAAGGACTTGCCATGAGCGACCACGCCAAAGGCCCTTCCACCCGCGCCGTACACAGCGGCCACGACGCCGACCGGCGCATGGTCACCCGTGCCAAGAGCCAGCCGATCTACCAGAGCTCGGTGTTCGTCTACGACTCCCTGGAGCAGGTCGACGACTTTCTCGCCGGCAACCCCGACAACTACATGTACACGCGCATCGGCAACCCCAACCACAGCGCCGTGGAGGAATTGCTGCGCGACCTGGAAGGCGGCGAGGACGCGCTGTTCTCCGCCTCCGGCATGGCGGCCATTTCCGCCGCGCTGCTCGGCGTGCTCGGCGCCGGTGATCACCTGATCGCCAGCCGCGAGCTGTACGGCACCACCCAGAGCCTGATCGAGAAAGAGCTGACACGCTTCGGCATCGCCTCCACCCTGGTCGACCTCAACGACCTGGCCGCGGTGAAAGCGGCGATCACCCCGACCACGAAACTGATCTACACCGAGACCGCCTCCAACCCGCTGGTGCGCGTGAGCAATGTCCCGGCGCTGGCCGATCTCGCCCACCGCCAGGGCCTCAAGCTGGTGGTGGACAACACCTTCCTCTCGCCGGTGCTCTACCAGCCGCTGCGCGATGGTGCCGACCTGGTGATCCACAGCACGACCAAATACCTGAACGGCCACAGCGACGCCATGGGTGGCGCACTGGTCGGCGACGCACAATGGATCGCCGCGGCGCGGCGTTTCCAGATCAACGCCGGCGGCAGCGCCAGTCCCTTCGAGAGCTGGCTGAACTTCCGTGGCGCGAAAACCCTCGCACTGCGCATGCGCGCGCATTCGCAGAACGCCCAGGCACTGGCCGAGGCCCTCGAGGCGCACCCGCAGGTGGAGCGCGTCTACTATCCCGGCCTGCCCTCGCACCCGGACCACGCACTGGCGCAACGCCTGTTCCGCAAAGGCCACTCGGGCATGCTCAGCTTCACCCTGAAGGGCGGCCTGGACCAGGTCGACGCGCTGATCGGCGCGCTGCAACTGGCCGCCTTCGCCCCGTCGCTGGCCGGTGTCGCCAGCAGCATCACCCACCCCGGCAAGACCTCGCACCGTGCGCTGTCCGCCGAGGCGCTGACCGCGCTGGATATCCACGACGGCACCATCCGAGTCTCGGTGGGCATCGAGGACAGCGAGGACATCGTCAGTGACTTCCTGCAGGCGCTGGACGCGCTGTAAGAGCAGAAGGAGATTTTCCATGAACGCCCCCCACGCACCGCTACCACTGCTGACCTTCCCCGACGCCGACAAGAGCCCGCTGAGCATCCGCGCCAAGGCGCTGGTGTTCTTCGACCCTCGCTCCCACGAAGTGCGCGACGAGGTAGAGCGCCTGGCGCCATTGCCGCAACCGGTGCTGATCCATGGCGAGACCGGCACCGGCAAGGAGCTGCTGGCCCGTCACATCCACCGCGCCAGCGAGCGCCCCGGCCTGTTCGTCGCGGTGAGCTGCAGCGCGCTGAGCCGCAACTACGCCGACGCCGAGCTCTTCGGCTACGCGCCAGGCGCGCACAACGGCCCGGTGGGCAGCCGCGCCGGCTGGTTCGGCTCGGCCAATGGCGGCACCCTCTATCTCGACGAGATCGCCGACCTGCCGCTGTCGCTGCAACAGAAGCTGCTGCGCGTGCTGCAGGAACGTGAAGTGCTGCGCGTCGGCGCGCGCGAGCCGGTGCCGGTGGACGTGCGTCTGGTCGCCGCCACCAGTATCGACCTGGGGCAGGCGGTGAAGGCGGGGAAATTCCTCGAAGGACTGCAGCAATACCTGCACGACGGCAACCTGACCTTGCCGCCGCTGCGCGAGCGCATCGGCGATATCCAGCCGCTGGCCGAGTACTTCCTAGGCGTGCACGCGCAACGCCTGGAACTGTCGGTGCCACAGATCGCCAGCGACACCCAGCGCGCGCTGGAAAGCTATTCGTGGCCGGGCAATATCCGCGAGCTGGAGAACGTCATCCACTTCGCCTTGCTGGTCAGCCCGGACGAAGAGATTCGCCCGGAGCACCTGAATTTTTCGGGCGGCGCGGCCGGGTCAGGCGGCGTAGCGGGGCCAGGCGGGAAAACGGAAGTGAACGAAGCGGCACTGGAGCGCCTGGTGCGCCAGCCCGGCGTCGAGGCGCAGTTGCGTGCGCTGCTGCAACGCCTGGAGCGCGAGCGCGGCTGATGCCGCGCTGTAGTCGCCAGCGCGACCCGAAGGGCCGCGCACGGGCGACGGGGCAGTCTTACTTGGTGGCGGTGTTGGAGTGCGCGACCACTGGAGTGCACGACGGGTTGGTCAGCTTGGCCGGATCGGTCAGCAGGCCCGGCATCATGCGCGAGGTGCAGTTGAACACGCGGCCTTTGGTGGTGGTGGCGACGTAGGAGAGTTCCTGGCCACCCAGGGCGTCCGGCTGACCGGCTTTGACGTCGCTGACGACCAACTCGTCGGAGGAAGCCAGACCGATCATCTGGGCGGTGGCGGCCTGCAGCGGAACGATGGCCTGGTTGGTGGTCATGGTCTGGCAGCCAGCCAGCGAAGCGAAGAGTGCAGTGGCAAGGGCGATGCGTTTGAAGTCCATCTCGATGATGCTCCCTGTTGGTGGTTTTTTGTCCTGCCGGGGGAGACTAACGGAATCAACAAGTCAATCGCCATAGCCGATTCACAAGTTTTTCACGAAAAACTGCACACTCGTTCAAGCTTCCAGACTTGAACCCGCTCTATTTCGGCGATTGTGCTAAGGGAATACCTGTTTCTCGCCGTTGACAGCCGTCTATCGCGTAAAAGCCAGAGCCTGCGCTGAACCGTTTCACCTTTGGCGACGAATGGTCGCAGTGAAAGGCCGGGCCGACCCGCAGGTCGGCAGGAGGGAATCCTGAGCAAACAGTCAAAAACATGACTATTACTCGCAAATATCGTAAAAATCAGTCTCATCGACCATATCAATACCTGCCATCGAGATCATTCACTTCTTTTTGTCACAATCTTCAGGGAAAATGGCTAACAGGCGGTCGGGACCCATTTTCCCCGGCGCCATTGGAGACTATCGTGACCAGCTTTGCCGCTCTTGCTAACTTCTTCGCCGCCACCGCTTTCCTGACTGCGCCCGCGAAGGCCGACCCGGAACGCCGTGAGATCCGTGAGGCGAAAAAGAACCGCCGCAAGTAAGCAGTACCCGCTCCGCTCGGCCCTTTTGACAGGGCCGGCGGCGGGACCATCGGTCCCGCCGATTGGCTTTCCAGGGCCATCCCGTGTTTTCATTGAATGCTTGTTCAAGGAAAAGTCAGAGGGACCCCGCCCGTTTTGTCCGTTGCACAATCGCCCCCGTCCGTAACACCCTCACCCTCCATGCGCATGAACCCACCGGTCTTCTACGGTGCGGCCGCGCTGATCCTTCTCTTCGCCCTGATCGTCATCAGCCAGCCCCAACGGGCCGGTGAATGGCTGCTCGCCGCACAGTCCTGGGCCGCCGATACCGTCGGCTGGTACTACCTGCTGGCGATGACGCTGTACCTGATCTTCGTGGTGGTCACCGCGCTTTCCGGCTACGGAAAGATCAAGCTCGGTGCCGACCACGACGAGCCGGAATTCAGCTACCTGTCCTGGGCCGGCATGCTCTTCGCCGCCGGCATCAGCATCACTTTGTTCTTCTTCTGCGTCTCCGAGCCGCTGACCCACTTCGCCCAGCCACCGCAAGGCGAAGCCGGCACGCCGGAAGCGGCGCGGCAGGCGATGCAGCTGCTGTTCCTGCACTGGGGCCTGCACGGCTGGGGAGTATTCGCCCTGGTGGCGATGGCCCTGGCCTACTTCGCCTACCGGCACAACCTGCCGCTGGCGCTGCGCTCGGCGCTCTACCCGCTGATCGGCAAGCGCATCAACGGCCCCATCGGCTACACCGTGGACTGCTTCGGCATCATCGCCACGGTGTTCGGCCTGGGCGCGGACATGGGCTTCGGCGTGCTGCAACTCAACGCCGGGCTGGACTTCCTGTTCGGCATCGCCCACAGCCATCCGGTGCAGATGACGTTGATCGCGCTGATGATGGGCGCGGCGATCCTGGTCGCTGTATCAGGCGTGGACAAGGGCATCCGCCTGCTCTCTGACATCAACATGCTGCTGGCCTGCGCGCTGCTGCTCTTCGTGCTGTTCGCCGGCCCCACCCAGCACCTGCTCAACACCCTGGTGCAGAACATCGGAGACTACCTCGGCAGCCTGCCGACCAAGAGCTTCGACCTCTACGCCTACGGCAAGGACGGCAGCGACTGGCTGGGTGGCTGGACGGTGTTCTACTGGGCCTGGTGGATCGCCTGGGCGCCTTTCGTCGGGCTGTTCATCGCGCGCATCTCGCGCGGGCGGACGATCCGCGAGTTCGTCTTCGGCGTGCTCTTCATCCCGCTGGGCTTCACCCTGGCGTGGATGTCGATCTTCGGCAACAGCGCACTGGATCAGGTACTCAACCATGGCTTCAGCGAACTGGGCCGCGTGGCCATTGCCGATCCGTCCATGGCGCTGTACCAGATGCTGCAGAACTACCCCGCGAGCCGTGTAGTGATCGCGGTGACGGTGCTGGTCAGCTTCGTCTTCTTCGTCACCTCGGCGGACTCCGGCACCGTGGTGCTCTCCACGCTCTCCGCCCACGGCGGCAACGCCGACGATGACGGCCCGAAGTGGCTGCGGGTGTTCTGGGGCGTGGCCACCGCGCTGGTCACCGGCGGCCTGCTGTTCGCCGGCAGCATCGATGCGCTGAAGTCCGCAGTGGTGCTGACCTCGCTGCCCTTCTCGCTGATCCTGCTGCTGATGATGTGGGGCCTGCACAAGGCGTTCTACCTCGAATCCCAGCGCCAGCGCGCGCGCACCCACTCCCTGGCGCCACCGCCCTCGGCCAAGCCCGGCGGCTGGAAGCGGCGTATCTCCCAGGCCGTGCACTTTCCCACGCGGGATGAGGTGTACCGCTTCATGGTCGATGTGGTCAGCCCGGCGATCGCCGAGGTCTCCGAGGTCTTCCGCGAGAAGGGCCTGCAGGTGGAATCCGATCTCGACCTGGGCAACCTGGAGCTGGTCCTGGAAATCGGCCACGGCGAGCAGCACACGTTCCTCTACCAAGTGTCGATGCGCGGCTACTTCACCCCGTCCTTCGCCCGCGCCGGCATGGGCGGCCTGCACCTGAAGAACCGCCGCTACTTCCGCGCCGAGGTGCACCTCTCCGAAGGCAGCCAGGACTATGACCTGATGGGCTACAGCAAGGAGCAGATCATCAACGACATGCTCGACCAGTACGAGCGGCACCTGCAGTTCCTGCACTTGGTACGTTGAACCAGGCTGAAACGAGAAAGGCGCCCACAGGCGCCTTTTTCACATCACGGCGATGGATCAGCCGCGTGCGCCGCCCAGCACCTTGCGGTAGAACAGCACGCAGATCGCCACGAAGACCACCAAGCCAAGCCACTGCGCGGTGTCCTCGAAGCCGCCGCCGACCAGCGCCAGCGGTGCGTCCGTGCCAGTGGTGCCGATCACGGCCGCCAGCAAGATACCCATCAGGCTCTCGCCCACGATCAGGCCCGAAGCCAGCAGCACGCCACGGCGCTTGGGCTCGTCGGAGTACTTCTCCACATCCTTGCCGGCGGCTGCCGCGCGCTTGGCCAGCGCCGTTTCCAGCAGCCAGGCGATCACCGCGCCGACCACCAGGGTCATGCCGATGGTGGGCGGCAGGTAGATGCCCAGGCCGACGGCGAGCACCGGCAGGCTGGCCTTGCCGGTGCGGCGCAGCAGCACATCCACCAGGATCAGCGCGATGCCCAGCGCCACGCCGATGAGGATCATGTTCCAGTTCAGCGCGTTGTGGAAAATCCCGCTGGCGATGGCGGTCATCAGCGTTGCCTGCGGTGCAGCCAGGGCGGCGTTCGGGTCCATGCCCTCGCGCGGCAATGCGCCGGTGAAGCCATAGGCGTTGAACAGCAGCTCCAGCACCGGCGGGATCACCAGCGCGCCGACCAGGCAGCCGACGATCAGCGCCACCTGCTGGCGCCACGGCGTGGCGCCGACCAGATAACCGGTCTTCAGGTCCTGCAGGTTGTCGTTGGAAATCGCCGCGATGGCGATCACCACCGAGGTGGTGAACAGCGCCAGGGCAATGGCGAGCTTGCCGCCCTGCTGGTCGAGGAAACCGGTCTCCAGCGATCCGACGCCGAGAATCAGCAGCGACACCAGGATCACCGCGATGATGCCGATGCCGGAGATCGGGCTGCTCGACGAGCCGACCAGGCCCGCCATGTAGCCGCAGGCGGCGGCGATCAGGAAGCCGAAGAAGAAGGCGAAGATCACGCAGACCGCCACCAGTCCCCAGAAGCCGACGCCCTTCAGGTCCGGCGCGGCGTCGCTGAGGAAGTAGGAGAAGACCACGAACAGCGCTACCAGCAGGAAGCCGGCGATGGCGACTATCCATTTGGCGGAGAGGTCCTGCTCGGTGCGCAGGTCGCTGGCTTCGCCGCGGCCGCGCACGGCACTGAGCGACGACCAGACGCCCTGCACCATGGGTTTGAACAGCGTCGCCAGGGTCCACAGTGCGGCGATGCCGATGGTGCCGGCGCCGAGGAAGCGCACCTGGCTGCTCCACAGTTTGGTGGCCAGCTCCGGCAGCGTTTGCCCCGCCGCCAGCACGCTGTTCACCGAGAGCAGCGGCACGGCCACGCCCCAGGCGATGACCACGCCGATCAGGATGGCGATGCCGGCGGTGATGCCCATCAGGTAGCCGGCGCCGACCAGCGCCAGGGAGAAGCCGGTGGACAGGCGGAACGCCGCCTGCCCGGCGGTGATCCAGAAGCTGAAGCCTTCGGCGAGCACCTTGAAGCCACTGCTGAACAGGCTGAAGGCCGCCGCGACCACGCCGCCGGCAAGGATGTCGCGCAGGCCCGGGCCGCCGGCTTTCGCGGGCTTGCCGGCCTTCTCCTCTTCCTCGTCCTGGCTGCCGACACGGAGGATCTCCGCCGCCGCCACGCCCTCGGGGTAGGGCAGGCTGCTCTGCACCACCATGACCCGACGCAGCGGGATGGTGTAGAGCACGCCGAGGATGCCGCCGATGGAGCAGATGGCCGCCGTCTGCCAGAACGGGAAGCCGCTCCAGTAGCCGATCATCAAGAGGCCCGGAAGGATGAAGATGATCGAGGACAGGGTGCCGGCCGCCGAGGCCTGGGTCTGCACCATGTTGTTCTCGAGGATGTTGGAGCCGGAGAAGTAGCGCAGCACGGCCATGGAAATGACTGCCGCGGGAATCGACGAGGCGAAGGTCAGGCCGACCTTGAGGCCGAGGTAGACGTTGGAAGCGGTGAACACCACGGTGATCAGCGCGCCGAGGATCAGGCCGCGAACCGTCAGCTCGGCGAGGTTGGACTCGTCGGGAATCCGTTCTTGCATGTAGGCAGTCTCTTCATAAAGCGCAACTGCCAAAGCGTAGGACAGTGCGCCAGCCGCCGCGACCCAGAATGGCGACGAATGCGGTCTGCCGTGCGGCTTTGTTGCCTTAAGTCACGGGGATGAAGGGAAATTGCCCCTGCAGGAGCGAGAGGGACGCCCAGTCCTTGCTCGCGAACCGCACAACACCGACACACCGATGAAATCCGTTCGCGAGCAAGCTCGCTCCTACAGAAGAGCCGGTCAGAACGGTTTGTCCCCGAGAATCGTCGCCCGGTGCATCACCCGCCGCTGCGGGCGGTAATCATCCACCGCGTAGTGCTGGGTCACGCGGTTGTCCCAGAAGGCCACGTCGTTTTCCTTCCAGCGCCAGCGCACGGTGAACTCAGGACGCGCGAAGTGGGCGAACAGCAGGTCGAGAATGGCGCGGCTTTCCGCCGGCTCCAGCTCGTTGATGCGGGTGGTGAAGCCGTCGCTGACGAACAGCGCCTTGCGCCCGGTGACCGGGTGCGTACGGATCACCGGGTGGCTGCGCGGCGGGTTCTTCCTCCGCGCCTCTTCCAGCCGCGCGCGATCCGCGTCGGTGGCACCGAAGCGCTCCTGCGGGAAGGACTTGCTGATGTCGTGGGTCGCGGTAAGGCCGTCGAGGAGTTGCTGCAGTGGCTTCGACAGCGCCTCGAACGCCGCGATGCCGCTGGCCCACAGGGTATCGCCACCGTAGGGCGGCAGCTGCTTGGCGGCGAGCACTGCGCCCAGGGCCGGGGTTTCCAGGAAGGTCACGTCGGTGTGCCAGATAGCGTTGTCGCGCACATCGGTGACGGCGGTATCGAGGACGATGACTTCGCGCTGTTCCGGCGAGCTGGGGTAGATCGGGTGGATGTGCAGGTCACCGAAGCGCGCGGCGAAGTTCGCCTGCTGGCTCGGCGTCAGCGGCTGATCGCGGAAAAACAGCACGTGGTGATCGAGCAGGGCCTGCTCGATCTGGCGCTGCGCCGCGTCGTCCAGCGGATCGGCCAGGCGCACGCCGGAAACGACGGCGCCCAGGGCCGGGCTGATGGGTTCGATGCTCAGGGTGGTCATGTTCGTGTTCTCTCGTGAGGTTCACGGGAAGAGGCGTGCTCTGCCCTGTCCCTCACCTGCGTGGTGAGGGCGTCGGATCAGTGTTCTCGAAGAAGGAAGCGGTTATTCCCAGGAAGCAAACCGTTTCTGCAGCCAGCGCAGCCCCAGCTCGAAGCTCAGCGCGATGGCGGCGATCAGCAGGATGCCCAGCACCACCACGTCGGTGGCGAGGAACTGCGCGGCGGACTGCACCATGAAGCCCAGGCCGCGGTTGGCGGCGATCAGCTCGGCGGCGACCAGGGTCGACCAGCCCACGCCCAGGGCGATGCGCAGGCCGGTCAGGACTTCCGGCAGCGCGCTGGGGAGGATGACGTGACGCACCACCTGCAGGCGGCTCGCGCCCAGGCAGCGCACGGCCTGGATGCGCGACTTGTCCACGCGGCGGACACCGGCGGCAGTAGCGATCAGCAGCGGGGCGAACAGGGCAAGGTAGATGAGCAGCACCTTGGACAGCTCGCCGATGCCGAACCAGATGACGATCAGCGGCAGGTAAGCCAGCGGCGGCACCGGGCGATAGAACTCCACCAGCGGATCGAACGCCGCGCTGACCAGCGGATTGAGGCCCATCAGGATGCCCAGCGGAATCGCCGTCAGCACCGCCGCGCCCAGCGCCAGCAGCACACGCATCAGGCTGGTGCCGACGTGTTGCCACAGCGAGGCGTCGACGTAACCTTCGGCCAGCACGCGCTGGAAGGCCTCCACCAGTTGCTCCGGGGCCGGCAGGAACAGGGTGTCGACCCAGCCCAGATGCGTGGCCAGCCACCAGAGCACGAAGACGCCGACGATGCTGCCGGCGGCAGCCCAGCGGCGGTAATCACCCGGTACGCTGCGGGATTTCGGCGCGGCGGCGGGGAGTTTGGCGGCGAGGGTTTCAGTGGGCATGCTCGGCCTCCGGTTCTTCGAGGAACTCATCGAGAAGCAGTTGGCGCAGACGCGCGAATTCCGGGTCGGACTTGATGCTGCGCACCGGCTCGCCGGCGGCGTAGCGGCGGGCGAAGTCCAGCGACAGGCGCTTGACGATGCGCGCCGGTGGCCCGTCCATCACCACCAGGTCAGTGGCGAGGAACAGCGCTTCGTCGACGCTGTGGGTAATCAGGAACAGGCCCTTGCCGGTCTTGCGCCACAGGTCGAGGGTCAGCACCTGCATGCGTTCGCGGGTCAGCGCGTCGAGCGCGCCGAAGGGTTCGTCGAGCAGGAGGAAATCCGGTTCCACCGCCAGTGCGCGGGCGAGGCCCAGGCGCTGCCGCTGGCCGCCGGAAAGTTGCGAGATGCGGTAGTCCGCGTGCTCGCCCAGGCCCACCAGCTTCAATACTTCGTGGGCACGGGCATTGCGCTCGGCAGCGCCGACGCCGCGAATGCGCAAGCCCAGGGCCACGTTGTCCAGGGCGTTGAGCCAGGGCATCAGGGCGTCATCCTGGAACACCACGCCGCGTTCGCCGCCAGGACCTTCGAGGGTCCGGCCATCGATCTGCACGCGACCGCTGTCAGGCGCCTGGAAGCCCGCGAGCACGTTGAGCAGGCTGGACTTGCCGCAGCCGGACGGGCCGAGCACCACCAGGGATTCGCCCTTGGCCAGGCTGAGAGTGAGGTCCTGCAGCACGACGCGCTCGCGTCCGCGCTGCTGGAAAGTGAGGCTGACCGCCTCGGCCGTCAGACGGCTCATGTTCTGCCCTCCGTAGGGTGAGAAAGGGATGCTGCGGTGCCAACCCTCCGCCCAACCCTCTTCCTGGAAGGGAGAGGGTTGGGGAGAGGGTGCCCCGCTGCAGGTCGATCAGCGCTGCCCCACCTGCACGCTCTCCGCCTGGCGCACGTATTCCGCGCTGACGTAGGGCGAGTAGTCCTTGAGTACCGAAGGCACGCGCTTCTGCTCTTTCAGGAAGGCAGCGGTGCCAGCGATGTCCTTGGCGGTGCCACCACCCAGCAGCGCGGAAGACAGCTGCGCCTGGGACTCGGGGAAGGCCGAACCGGCCAGCAACTCGGGCACGTCCTTCGGATCGGCGCCGGTCAGCTTGGCGATCTTCTTCACCTGTTCGGAATCGGCGGTCCACTCGGCCTTGTGGGCGTTGTAGTCGGCGAAGGAGTCCAGGCTGACCTTGGCGAACTTGGCGATGACTTCCGGGTGCTTCTCGGCGAAGTCCTTGCGAGCGACCCAGACCTCGAAGGTCGGTGCGCCCCACTTGCCGACTTCGGCGGCGTCGGTCAGTACCTTGCCGGATTTCTTGATCTCGCCCAGGGCGGGCGACCAGACGAAGGCGCCATCGATGTCGCCACGGCGCCAGGCGGCGGCGATCTCGGTGGGGTTGAGGTTGACGATCTTCACTTTGCCGGGGTCGATGTTCCAGTGCTTGAGCGCGCCCAGCAGGCTGTAGTGCGAGGTCGACACGAAGGGCGTGGCGATGGTCTTGCCGACCAGGTCCTCGGGCTTCTCGATCTTGCTGCCGTTGCGCACCACCAGGGCCTCGGCGGCGTTGATCTGCGCGGAGACGATGAAGGCGACGATCGGCAGGCCACGGGAAGTCGCGGCGGCCAGCGGGCTGGAGCCGAGGTTGCCCAGTTGCACGTCGCCCGAGGCAATGGCGGCGACCACTTCCGGGCCGCTGTTGAAGCGGCGCCAGTCGAGCTTCTCGCCGATGACTTTCTCGTAGGTACCGTCGGCCTGGGGCACCTTGGTCGGGTCGATGCCGGTCTGGTAGCCGAGGGTGATATCGGCCTGGGCGGCGCCAGCGACGCCGACCAGGGCAAGCGCGGCCAGCAGGCGGCGCAGGCGTTCGCGTTCGGGCAGGTCGCGGGACAGGTCGGCGACCAGCGGAATCACGGCATTGAGGATGTTGGATGTAGTCATGTTGACAGCAATCTATGTCAGAAAGTCTACGCCTGATAGCTGTCTATATGACTGCTTATTTCGCAACGCATTGATTTGGAACAAGCCAGTGTCTGGCACGGGTGTTGCGTCAGCCTGGGGCAAGCCGCCATCCGGCGGATTCATACCAAGGAGTTATCTGTGCTGACCGAAAGCCAACGCGCCATTGTCAAATCCACCGTGCCTTTGCTCGAAACCGGCGGCGAGGCCCTGACCACGCATTTCTACAAGACGATGCTGGGCGAATATCCCGAGGTGCGTCCGCTGTTCAACCAGGCCCACCAGCAAAGCGGCGCCCAGCCGCGCGCGCTGGCCAACAGCGTGCTGATGTATGCCAAGCACATCGACAAGCTCGATGCCCTGGGCGACCTGCCCGCGCAGATCGTCAACAAGCACGTGGCGCTGCAGGTGCAGCCCGAGCATTACCCCATCGTGGGCGCCTGCCTGCTGCGCGCCATCCGCGAGGTGCTGGGCGC
>OGQD01000637.1_pt1 | contig 25295 bp, 20 predicted proteins | sample 1553091 | NCBI WGS metagenome assembly OGQD01 (sample SAMEA2580290, study PRJEB22360) | human gut metagenome | biome: human gut; feature: human-associated habitat; material: faeces | place: Denmark | collected 2008/2010
CGTTTGGCGTTCCGTAGGAACGCTATCTTTATAAAATGTATCGTATTATAGATATCAATCCTACGGATTGATTAATAGGCTTATTCTTATTTCTACACAGATTCTGCTCCTAAAGGAGCAAGCTCTTTACTATAGATTTTTATTATTTGAGAGCTAAAATGCAATAAGAAGCAGAAATAAAAAAAGCCTCCTTCAAACTGAAAGAGGCTTTATATAAAATTGTAATTCAATTATTTTCTTACTCCGATCTTGCTCCATGTATTCATTACAAAAAGCAAAATGAGACCTATCGCCGCTGAAGCTATTGAGAAAACAAACTTCAGGTTATCCTCGGATAAAATATCCGATTGCCAGTCTAAAGCATAAAGATTAATTGCGATAAACACGATAAACAGTACCAAAAATACTTTATAAAACTTCTGCATAACTCTTAAAAATTAATGTAATTCTGCACCAGCTGCGCAAAATTTGCGGTGAATAATTTAATTGAAATCGCCAACAGGATAATTCCGAAAACTTTCTGTAAAATGGCAAGTGTTGCATCGCCCATTTTCTTCTCCAGCCACGTTGCAGATTTCAGCACCAAATATACGAAAATTGTGTTGAGAATAATTCCAAAAATAATGTTAATGTCATGAAACTCCGCTTTCAGAGAAAGTGTTGTTGTTAAGGTTCCTGCTCCTGCCACCAGCGGAAACGCGATGGGAACGATGGATGCAGCCTTTGCTTCAGAAGTTTTATTGATCTCAATCCCCAGAATCATTTCCAGTGCTATGATAAAAATCACAAAAGCTCCAGCAATTGCGAATGAATTAACATCCACACCAATAAATTTCAGAATTTTGTTTCCCACGAAAAGAAAAACAAGCATAATGGCTCCTGCGGTAATGGATGCTTTTTCAGCTTCAATCTGCCCGAATTTCTGCTGTAAACTTACCACAATCGGGATAGAACCAATGATATCAATCACTGCAAAAAGAACCATAAAACAGGTAATAATCTCTTTTATCGAAAAATCATTAAATATTTCCATTTCCTTGCAATTAATAATTTCGCAAAAATATGAAAATAAATTGATTATTTGCTAATCTTAGAATACAAATTAACGATGGAGGATAAAAGTTCGTCCATTCCTTCCGAAGATTTTATCGGAGCATATTTTTCAACCTGCACTCTCTGAATAAGATTCCTGTATTCTTCGGCAATTGCTGAACCTTTTTCTTTTTCCAGCAACTCAGCGAAATGATCAGCCAGATTTACAGAATATTGGCTTTTCACTTCCTCATCAAGCTCATCGAAGGTTTGAAAAAACTTTTGATAATCTTCATTATCTTTAAGATTTTCCAAATACCCGAAGTAATCATTGATGTCTGTTTTAAACTTTTCACGGATTTCATTTTCTGTTTCAGCAACAGAACCTAAAGCCATCGGAGTCTGAATTTCTTTAGATAATCTGTTTTTTTTCTGCCACGTTTTAAACAGAAGATACATTCCGAATAACGAAAGTAAAATCGCAATATTGATGAAAAGAATATTCCAGTGGAATTTCTTTTTTTCTTTTACTTTAAATGATGTTGTTTTTAAAACCGGCGTATTTACCGTTTCTAGAAAAGTATTGGTATACTCATTCACTTTCTCAACCGCAGTGCGGGATTCAAGGATCTGATCATGAGAAAAAGCATTTACGGCTAAAGACTGCTGTCCTAGGTCTACATACTCTTTGCTTGAAGGATCGAAAAAGGCAAACTGCTCTGTTTTAATGGTTATTTCTCCCGCTTTTTTAGGAATCACAAGATAATTGGCCAAAACCTCCCCTTTCATTCCTTCTGTTCCCACCGTCACACGTGAAGTAATTTTGGGTGCAAAAACTTCATAATCCGGAGATTCCGCAATTTTGGGAAGTTCCATGCTTTTAAGATTCCCTTCTCCGCTTACTTTTATAAGAACATTCATCGGTTTTTTAACCTCAACTTTTTCTTTTGAAGTATTGGCAACCGTTACATTGAAGTTTCCTACTGCATTTTTAAAGCATTCCGGAGAACCTTCAGGAAGCTTTTTAACGTTGATCTTTACCTTATTGGAAACAATTTTATTTTTATTCGCATAGGAATTTAAAGAGGCAGAAACTCCCGGAATATCCACATACCCCGCTTCATTCGGGAAAACCATGAATACAGCCAGAATTTGGGATGCCATATTTCCTGCGTCTGAAGGATCAATCTCAGATTTGGTAAAGCTTACCGGAAAAACATCCAGATTATCCTGTTCGGGAAGATGAATATTTCTTACTCTTCTGAAGTTATCCATGTTTTTTGAATACACCTTCAGAACAGCAATGGTAGGCTGATCCTGATACACTTCACGGTCATCAATCTCCATATTGAGATACACGTCTTTTGAAGCATTATTTGCAGCCACCGGTTTCTTTTCTACATCTTTAATAAAAATGTCAAAAGGTTCCGTCTTATAAATTTTATTGTTGATGGTAATCAGGAAAGATCCGATCTTTACTTTTCCTTTCTGTTTGGGTTCAAGAGCAAGTCTTGTGATGGTCTGTGAAACGGCAACGTTACTTTCGGGATCTATAAATCCATTGCTCAGTGAACCGGTACCAATAAGATTGAATTTGGAAAAATCAGGAAGACGAAGTTTTGTCTGCTGATTATATTCGGCTCCTTCTACCTCAAGAACGATGCTGAGATTTACAATTTCTTTGGAGCTATAAGTTGTTTTATCCGAAGTTACAGAAAGATTTACCTGTCCGTAAGAAATTACGGAAAACATTAAAAGTAATATGTAAATAATTCTGTTCTGCATCACCAATCTTTCTCGTTGCTCTCGGGCATCGAATAAGAATTTTTATTCAAAATTCTTCTGGCGGTTTCTTTTTCCTTGTCGCTTACTTTGTTGAGTATTTGATTTTCGAGACCTTTAGGGATTTTGCCTTCATTATTCTGGTTACGGTTGGGATCATTTCCCTGTCCGTCTCCTTTATTCTGCTGACCTTGTCCCTGATCCTGCTTTTGATCTTTTCCTTTTTGATCATCATTTTGCTGTTGGTCTTTACCACCGCCTCCTTTACCGGAGTTATTTTGCTGTTGTTTTTTCTGTTGGTTTTCTTTATCCTTCAGCTTGGCAATTTCGTAATTTTTTCTTGTTACTTCGCTGTAAGGATTTTGTTTCAGGGACTGTCTGTAAAATTCTGCCGCTTTTTCCGGCTTGTTCATCTGCATGTACGTGTTCCCCAAATTATGAAGAGCTGCTGCTTTATCCGGAAGCGTCTGAGAAAGTTTCTGAGCCGTCTCGAATTCCGCTTTTGCCTCTTCGTATTTTTTACTCTTATATAATGCGTTTCCTAAATTGTAGTGCGCTGTAAAATCTTTGCTGTTGGTTCTTATCGCTTCCAGATACTTTACAGACGCTCCATCATAATCTTTACCGTTGAATTTTTCATTGCCTTCATAGACCAAAGTCCTGTAATTTTTCTGCCCGAAAAGATTTCCCGGGAAGATGAAAGCAATTATAAACGATAAAAAAATGATTTTAGTATTCATTATGTGCAAAATTATTCCTTTAAATGTTAATAAACAGTGTCTTATTTGTTAAAATTGGGTTAAAGTAATAGTCTGATTCTGAGACAATGTATCCGGATTATTATAAATTAAAGTCTCTTTTAGGATTAAATAAATAAATCAGAAAGAAGAAAAACAGAGAAACTGCCAGAAAATACTGATAATAATGATTGGCATTTTGTGATTTCACCATGGTTTCGGATGAACCGGTTTTCTTTCTTAATGCGTCTAAAATTCTGTCCGGTGCTTCATTGATGTTATTTCCGTCAATATAGCTTCCTCCTGTTGCATTAGCCATTTTTTTGAGCGCTTCCGTCTGTCTTTTCGAGATAACGGTCTGTCCGTTGATATCACTTTTATATCCCATTAACTGTCCGAAAACATATTCCGGAACCGGAGCTCCCTCTTCTGTTCCTATTCCGACGGACGTAATCATTATTCCCTCTTTTTTAGCCAGTCGTATCGCTGCTTCGTCATTTCCTTCGTTGTCTTCCCCATCACTCAGCAAAACAACTTTTCTTCCGTCTTTGCTTACATTTTTGAATTTTTCGGCAGCAATTTTCATCCCGTTCAGAAAATCTGTCCCCTGAATCTGCATGGAGTTTGTTTCGATTCCGCTGATGTAGGTTTCTGCTGAACTGTAGTCTGTGGTTAAAGGCATGATGGAGGTTGCCTGTCCTGCAAAAATCACCATCCCCACTTTATCACTTTTCATCTTCTGCATCGTCTGAAGCATGAGATTCTTTGCTTCCGTTAAACGGCTCGGATTAATATCTTCAGCATTCATCGAGTTGGAAACATCCAGCATGAAAATGACATTATTTAATTTCTGACTGGTTTTAATTTCTTCTGAACCGCTTAACAAATCGATAATCGAAAATATTAAAAACAATGTTCCGAAAAGATACAGGGCCGGAAAAAACTTGGTAAAACCGGATTTTTTTTCAAATAACTGCTCATGGAACTGGCTGTCTGCAAAAATTTCTCTTTTCTTTTTTTTCCATTTCAGAAAACGGATCAAAAAGGAAGCTAACAGCGGCAAAAGCAACAGCAATAATAAAAACCAATAATTCCCTAAATACCAATCCATTAACTTAAAATTTTATAAAACACCCATCTCAGTAAAGCGTCTAAAAACAGCATACCCAAAGCAATCCACAGGAAAATTTTAAAATATTCCTGATAATTGAAAAGCTTTGCCACCTTTACATCAGATTTTTCCAGTTGGTTAATTTCGTCATACACTTCTTCAAGACTGCTGTTTGATGTGGCTCTGAAATATTTTCCGCCCGTCATTTGTGCGACTTCTTTTAAAACAGGCTCATCAATTTTCACTTCGGTTTCCGTAAAAACAAGATCTCCGAAAATATCGGTCTGTGTAGGCATTAAAGCGTATCCGTTCGTTCCGATTCCAATGGAATATACTTTAATTCCGTTATTTTTAGCCAGTTCCGCAGCAATTGCAGGAGGCATTGCATTTTCAATGGTATTCACACCATCCGTCATGAGAATGATGATTTTACTTTTCGCCTTGCTGTTTTTCAAATGGTTAACCGCAACGGAAAGTCCTTCTCCGATGGCTGTTCCCGGCTGTAATTCCAGAGGATTAAGATTATTGAGTTCATCCACAACAACTTGATGATCGGAAGTTACCGGAACTTTGGTAAATGCTTCTCCGGAATAGGCAACGAGACCAATTCTGTCATTCGGTCTTTTATTAACGAATTTAATCGCAATATCTTTTAAAGCCGTTAAACGGTCGGGCGTTAAATCTTTTGCCAGCATACTCAGGGAAACATCCACAGAAAGCATGATATCGATTCCTTTGGTGTCGTCTCTGTCCTGAGATACCGTAAAAGTTCTCGGTCTTGCCATGGCAATAATGAGCGCAGAAAGAATAATATACTTCGATATTCGCAGGATAAACATAATGAAATGAATTCCGCCGCTTTCCCCCATATTTTTTACCGTAGGAACTTTTATTCCTTTTCTTTTCTGTCGGCTTGCATCCCTGAATAACAAAGGGATAAACAGCGCGAAAAGCAACAGAAACCACGGACTGTAAAATTCAAAATCAGGCATCCTTTCTCAAGTTTTCAAATTCAAGATCTTTTGAGGATCTTTTTACAAAATCTCTGATGTCGGCAAAATCTTTTTCCATAGTTGCCTGATCCGGGAATGTTTTCGCAAATTTCACCAGATCGCCTCTTAAAAATACGTCTTCCACTATTTTTTCATTTTCCTGAGAAATGGTATTGTTCTTCTTCATCACATCAATAAGGTCATCCGTTAGTAAAACATCTGCCGGAACGCGGTATTGTTTTGCGATGAATTTTCGGGAAATATCGATCAGTTCAACATAAAATGAACGATAATTTCCACTTTCCACATATTTTTTCTTTTTTAGAGAATCCAGTTCCTTCAAGGTCTGATTTGTGGCGACAACCGGCGAATCTTTTGGTTTTCGTCCGTATTTTATGAACATGATGACCGCAATGATGAGACAGATGACCGCAATGGCGGCTAATATGTAAAATTTATACAGTTCCCAGTAATCGGTGGCTTCAAGTTTTACTTCTTTGTTGTTCATAATGTCATTAATCTGGTCAGTCTTCTGAGCCGTATTAATGACATCAATTTCGTAAGGAATTGTTTTCAGAACTTTTCCGTTGACTTTGAATTCCAGTTCGGGAATGGTAAATTTTCCTTCATCAAAAACAGCAAATTCAATCCTTCTGTAATAAACATCCTGAGTCTGCGCAATACTGTCCTTAATTTCTTCGAAGTGAAAAGGCAGCAACTCATTTTCGCGAGCTGCAGAAACTTTTTCATTGTTCAGGTTATTAATGGTGATCACAATGTGGTTCACTTCTCCCAAAGCAATGGTTTTCTTCTCAACACTGGAAGAAAGGATCTGCGAAAACGCATTTGCACAGATTAAAAAACAAAATATAAATAATAGTTTTTTCAATTTTATTATTAAATTTTAATGATGAAGCAAGATTGTCATTCCGACGTTAGGAGGAATCTAATAATTTCAAGTAGATTCTTCACTCCACATTCGCTGCGTTCAGAATGACAAACTTACCTCACAATTTTATTTCTTCTGAAAATAATTATACAGTAATCTCGAATAATCCGAACCTGTACTAATATTCATAAAACTCGCCGAACTGTTGGCAAAATCTTCTTCTAAAGATTTCAGCTTCTGCTTTTTGGCTTCGGCAAAATTGTATCTCCATCTTGCACTTGAGGTATTTACCCAAATTTGCTTTCCGGTTTCTGCATCATATAATAAGGTATAGCCAACATCCGGAATTTCATTGTCTTTTTCATCATGAATTCTCATTCCCAACAACTGATGCTTTTTGGAAGCGACTCTCAGCATTTTAGAGTCATATTCATCTTCAAAATCCGAGAACAGAAAGACCAAAGATTTCCGTTTGAAAATTCCCATCATGTATTCCATCGCTTTATCCATTTTTGAAATGGCAGGAACATAATCTGCGGTTAAAATGGTACTGATAATGGATAAAATATGTTTTCTTCCTTTCTGTGGCGGAATAACTTTGTACACTTTATCAGCAAACAGAATCAAGCCTACTTTATCATTATTTCCAGCTGCTGAAAAACCTAAACTTGCTGCAATTTCTGCAACATATTCTCTTTTCAATTGATTTTTGGTTCCGTAATCCATCGAAGCAGAAATATCCACAACCAACATCATCGTCAGTTCGCGTTCCTCCTCCATAACCTTTACGAAAGGTTCGCGGAAACGTGCCGTTTTGTTCCAGTCGATCCTGCGGATTTCATCTCCAAACTGATAGGGACGAACTTCCGAAAACGTCATTCCCTGTCCTTTAAAAGCACTATGATATTGCCCCATTAAAGTAGCTTCCGTCTTCTTTCGGGTCCGGATTTCTATCTGCTTTACTTTTTTTACAATATCTTTTATCTGCATTTCCTTTGTCTGAGTGTTTTAGTGTATAAGCGTTTTTTTGAGATTTTGTAAACTTCCATCATCATGCTTCCAACTCCTATCCTATTTAAATTCAATAGATACATTCAGCCATTCGTCATCAAATTTTGGGCTGTATTTTTTGTAGAAATTAATGGCAGGTTCATTCCAGTTCAGCACCTGAAAAACCATTCCGCTGTATTGGTTAGATTTTCCGTATTCCATGGTGGCTTCAAATAATTTCTTGCCGATCTGTTTTCCTCTCAGATTTTCCGTCACCACAAGATCTTCCAGATACAATCTTCTTCCCTTCCAGGTCGAATATCTGTCGTAATACAAAGAGATCCCGACAATTTCACCATTGAATTCTGCTACAAAAGCCCCCCAAACAGGAGATTTTCCGAATCCGTCTTCAATAAACTGATCTAAAGTTAAGGTAACTTCATGCAAAGCCTTTTCATAATCCGCCAGTTCTTTAATTAATTCCAGCATCGGTTCACAATCTTCCTGAGCTGCCTTTCTAATAACTACCTCACTCATTACGGAGCCTGAATTTTTGCTAAGATTCTGTTGATGATCTCTTCTGAAGAAATTTCCTCCGCTTCAGCCTCGAAAGTTAATCCGATTCTGTGTCTCAGAACATCTTTTGCCAGTGATTTTACATCTTCCGGAATTACAAATGCTCTTCCTTTTAAGAAAGCATAAGCTCTGGAAGCAATCGCAAGATTTATTGAAGCTCTCGGAGAAGCCCCGAAACTGATATAATTTTTAAGTTCAGACAGTCCGTAATCTTCAGGAAAACGGGTGGCAAAAACCATGTCCAGAATATATTTTTCAATCTTTTCATCAAGATAGATCTGATTGATCAATTCTTTCGCCGCAACAATATGTTCAAGTGAAATCACAGGTTTTACAGTTGGCTGATGCGAAGTGGAAACCATTCTCATAACGGTTCTTTCATCTTCAAGTTTTGGATAATCAATCGTACATTTCAGCATAAAACGGTCGCTCTGTGCTTCCGGTAAAAGATACGTACCTTCCTGATCGATCGGGTTTTGCGTTGCCAATACCAAAAACGGTTTTGGAAGTTTCATGGTTTCGTCTCCGATGGTCACCTGCTTTTCCTGCATCACCTCCAAAAGAGCCGACTGCACTTTCGCAGGCGCTCGGTTAATCTCATCCGCCAAAACGAAATTCGCGAAAACAGGACCTTTTTTTATGGAGAAATCATTGTCTTTTACATTGTAGATCATTGTTCCCACAACATCCGCAGGAAGAAGATCCGGCGTAAACTGAATTCTGGAAAACTCTCCGTGAACCGCTTCAGCCAGAGTTTTTATCGCAAGAGTTTTTGCCAGTCCCGGAACACCTTCCAAAAGAACGTGACCATTGCCCAAAAGACCGATCAGAAGACGGTCTATCATATATTCCTGTCCAATAATAACCTTGTTGATTTCCTGTCTCAAAAGAGAAAAAAAGTAGTTTGCTTCTTTTACCTGCTCCGTCAATTGACGAATATCTTCAGCTTGATTGATCTCTGACATATCTTGATTTAAAATAATGGGTAAATTTCCAATAAATACTTGCATTAATCAACACAAAAAATGCCATTTTTGAGTTAAAGTTTGTTAAATATTCCGGCATTAATGCAGGATCCTGAATAGATGAAGGCTTAAAACTCAATACAATCAATACTATTTTTCTTAAAAATATATAAATTTTGCTTTAATCCACCGTTCAAAAATTGTCATTTCCAGTTTATTAAACTATTTTTGGAGATTAAAATTTTTGCAAAATGAATTATCATTTTCAAGCACACAGACAAGTAAGAAAAAACCTTCTGGATATTCTACAGAACACTTCTCACGAAGATCTTTTACTGATTCCGGACGGTTTCAATAATAATCTTTACTGGAACATTGCTCATACGGTTGCTACACAGCAGTTGCTGCACTATTACCTAAGCGGAAATCCTTTCAGAATTGATAAATACTGGATCGAAACTTATAAAAAAGGAACGCTTCCGAATCTGGATGTGCAGAAATCTGAAGTGGAAGATCTGGAGTTTTTATTAACCGAAACTTCAAAAATCCTGATGAAAGATTATGACAGCGATTTCTTTTCAGATTATACGCCTTACACCACAAGTTTTGGGCTGGATCTGAAAAGTATTCAGGATGCCATTATTTTTAACAATATGCACGAAGGTCTGCATTATGGCTATGCTTTAGCGCAGAAGAGAGCTATTTTAGGGGAAAAAGGAAGATAGTACAACTGAATTTTGCTTCGCAAGTTAATCGTGAAAAGTAATTTTCAATAGAATTGAACTGACTTACGAAGTAAATGGGCAATTTATAATTTAAAATATCAAAATGACAGATAAAAAAGATGACTTCATTTTCGGGCTGCGTCCCGTAATTGAAGCTATAGAAGCGGGAAAAACAATTGACAAGGTTTTTGTGCAGAATGCATTGCAGGGACCTATTTATGCTGAACTTAAAGCCATTCTGGCGAAAAATAAAATCCGTCCCAATTACGTTCCAGTAGAAAAGCTGAATCGTTTTACGAGAAAAAATCATCAGGGAGTGGTTGCTTTTATTTCGGATGTTCCTTTTCATAAAGTGGAAGATGTGGTTCCTCAATTGTTTGAGGACGGAAAAACTCCTTTTTTATTGATTCTGGACAGATTAACAGATGTAAGAAACTTTGGAGCCATCTGCAGAACCGCAGAATGTGTGGGAGTGGATGCGGTGATTATTCCCGAAAAAGGAGCAGCGCCGATTAATTCCGATGCGATAAAAACTTCAGCAGGAGCTCTTTATAATGTGAAAATCTGTAAAGCTCCGAATCTGGCTCATGTGGTAGATTTTCTTCAGCAAAGCGGCATTTCTGTTTTTGCGGCAAGTGAAAAGGCTGAAAAATTAATTTATGATATTGATTTTACAGAACCTTGTGCAATCGTTATGGGAAATGAAGAAACAGGAATATCCAAAGAGGTTCTTCACCATTCTGATGAAAAAATAAAACTTCCGATCGAGGGAAAAACACAGTCTTTAAATGTTTCTGTTGCGTGTGGAGCGATTTTATATGAAGCGGTGAGACAGAAATTTATGAAAGCCAATTAATTCCATTAATATTTAAAAATTTACAATGAAAAACATAGCAGCGTTAGCGCTCATCTCAACCATAGCCATTGTTTCGTGCAACAAAAAAGAAACGGCAAAAATTACAAAAGTAGATCCTAAAACCGGAAAAACGATTACGGTGGAAGTTCCGGCAGATTCCGTAGCAAAAGTAGAGGAAAATCCGGCGATTAAAGATTCAGCGGGAGTATATACGCAGACTTTTAAACTGGAAAAAGGAAAAACTTATCCTTTAACAACGTATCAGAGAGATACGAAAACAATGACTGATCCTCAAGGGAAAACTCTGAACGGAACAAGCGAATCTACCGACGAAATGTCTTTTACTGTGAATGATATTAAAGGGAATGTTTATGATATAACCTTAAATTTAATCGCAAAAAGAAGCTCTCAGACGGCACAGGGAAAAACAATCGTAGTAGATACGAAACTGCCGATCCCGAAAGAGGATGACCTGAAGATGATCTGGAATATCAACAGAGCATTGACCGGAAATAAGCTGAACATGAAGATGGACACCAAAGGAAATGTAATTTCAATTACAGGTTTTGATGCTGTTTACACTAAAGTTGCCAATTCTGTAGGATCGCTGATTAAAGATAAAAACCAGAAAGAAAGCGTAGTTGCAAGTCTTAAGGAATCTTTTAACGAAAAAGTTCTTAGAGATCAGTTCAATAAAAATTTAACGATTATCCCTAAAAAAGGTGCGAAAATCGGCGAAAAATGGACGAACAGCGAAAATGCTGATGCACAGGGAAGAATTAAAGTGACGTCTAATTATATTCTGAAAAGTGTAGGAAATGGAGTGGCTGAAATTTCAGTAACCGGAGGGATTCCCAAGAAAGTTAATAAGGAAAATCAGGGTGATGTTACGCACAGCTTAAGCACGGAACTTACACAAAACGGAACGATTAAGTTTGACCAGAATACAGGATGGATCAAAAACCAGAATATTTCTGTAAAAACGACACAGATTGAAAGTATTTCCAGAGGAAAAGAATCTCAGTCTATGACGAGTGTTTCCAATTCTTCTGTAATGGTAAATCCTTCTGCGAAATAAAGCAGATCGTTTAAAGTTGAAATGTCAAAGCGTTACAGAGGCTTTGAGCATTAAACCTTAAATATTTTTATTATGATGAAACATATTTTTGAGTTTGTACTCGCAACGATTATCATCTATTTTGTGTGGAATATTCTGAAGAGAATCTTTTTCAGAAAATTCCACAGCTATCTGTCTAACCAGAACAGAAACGAAAACAGAAAGGAGCAGGACATCAGAAACTCAGACAATACGAAGAAAAAAATCAACTGGGATGCAGAAACCGTTGATTATGAAGAGGTAAAAGAAAACAACAATAAAAGGTAACAATTCCGAAAAATATTTAGATAATAACCATCAACATGGCGAAAAATAAAAACCTGATTTATATTGCAATTTCATTAGTTGTATTTATCGTTTTAGCATTTCTATACTCCACTCCTGTTTTTACGGGAAAGCAGCTTTTCCAGCATGATATCGTGCAATATCGGGGCGGTGCAAAAGAGCTTCTCGATTACAGAGCCGATACCGGAAAAGAAACCTACTGGAGCGATTCCATGTTCGGAGGAATGCCGACGTATCAGATGGGAAGTCAGTTTAACGGAGACATCATCAAAAAAATTGATTCCAAACTGAATTTTCTGCCAAGACCGGTTAATTATCTTTTTCTTCTTTCCGCAGGATTTTTCCTTTTGGGAATGGTTGTGGTAAGAAACTGGAAATACGCCCTTTTAGGAGCTACTTTTTTCGGACTTTCCACCTATTTTTATATTGCCATTGCTGCGGGACACAACGGAAAAATCAATACCATTGAATATTTCGCACCGCTTTTGGCAGGAATTTTACTCGTCTATATCCGGAAACAATATATTTGGGGCTTCATTGTCACTACCTTATTTATGGGGCTTCAGATTGCCGCGAATCATCCGCAGATGACGTATTATCTATTCCTCGCGTTAGGGTTTTTATTCCTTTCCGAATTGATTAGAGGTATTCTGAAAAAAACACCAATGAAACACTTCCTGATTTCGTCCGGAATTGTTGCCGCTTCATGTTTAATAGGAGTCGGAATGAATTCTCAGAGAATCATGGCAAATTCAGAGTACATCAAAGAAACCGTTCGTGGAAAGCAGATCCTTACGAACAGCAGCAATACAGGCGGAGATTCCGGAATGGATAAAGAAAGCATGCTGATGTGGAGCTACGGAAAACTGGAAACTTTAAACCTTTTCATCCCGAGATTGATGGGAGGCGGAAGTCAGGAACCGGAAGGAAAAGAAATGATGGCGAAAATTCAGGAATTGGTTCAGGAAAACGTAAGCTCACAAGCTGAATATGACAGAATTTCCAAAGGTTTCGGGAATCTAACCTATTGGGGAGATCAGCCGGGAACTTCAGGACCTGCTTATCAGGGAGCTATTGTTTGTTTTCTTGCGCTTTTAGGATTTTTCATCGCATGGAAAAAATACCGCTACTGGATTTTAGGAGCTTCTATTCTCACCGTATTTTTAGCCTGGGGAAGTAATTTCATGGCACTTTCCGACTTTTTCATCGATTTTGTGCCTTTTTATAATAAATTCAGAGCACCTTCTTCTATTTTGGTGGTTGTAGAATTATTATTTCCTTTAATTGCGATCATCGGATTATACAGATTCTTCACAGATAAAACACTCACACAGGAATACAAACAAAAAATACTTCTTTATGTAGGAGGCGGAACTTTAGGTTTTGTATTGATTTTACTGATTTTCGGAAAATCTCTGTTAGGATTTCATACCGATAATGAAAAAACCTACCTTCCTCCTTTCTTACTGGATTATCTTACAGACGAAAGATTTAAATTATTCAGAATCGATGCCATCAAAGCATTTATTTATGTTGCTATCGCAGTTGCTGCTTTATTCCTTGTCTTAAAGCAAAAGCTGAATCAGAATATCGCTTTGGTAATTATTGGAGTAGTCAGTTTATTCGATCTTTGGACGGTTAACAAGCGTTACCTGAATGATGACAATTATGTTGATAAAATCTTTGCTGAAAATCCTTTCCAGACGGAAAGCTCAGATCTGATGGCTGAAAAAGTTCAGGGAAATCCAAATCTGGAGCCAATTTTAGCGAATGTAAATGTGAACAAAACATTAGAAACCATCGCCGAAAAAGACAAAACGCATTACAGAATTTTCAACAATATTTTAGGAACATTCAGCGAAACAAACACTTCTTACTTCAAATCTTCTATCGGAGGTTATCACGCGGTAAAACTGAGAAGATACGATGATGTAATCAACGAATATTTCCAGATTATGGATTCCGTAAAAGTTCCGAATATCCTGAATCTTCTGAATGCAAAATATTTAGTTTTAGGCGGTCCGGAACAACCTCAGGCAATGCCGAATCCAAAAGCCAACGGAAATGCATGGTTTGTAAGCGATCTTAAATTCGTAGAATCTCCCAATCAGGAAATCAAAGCAATCGGAACCATCAACAGCAAAAGAACCGCTGTTATTTCCGCAGATGATAAGAAATATTTCGACGGAAAACCTGTTCAGGCAGACTCAACAGCGTTTATCAATCTAACAAAATATCAACCCAACGAACTGGAATTTAAATCGCAGTCCAAGACTCCACAATTGGCAGTTTTTTCTGAAATTTACTATCCTCACGGATGGAAATTCTTCATCGATGAAAAAGAAGTTCCTTACATCAAAGCCGATTATCTTCTTCGTGCCGTTCACGTTCCTGCGGGAAATCACAATGTGAGAATGGTCTTCGAACCCGAAGTTATCGAAAAAGGAAAATGGATTTCATTAATCTGCTTCGGATTATTTGTTTTTTTGAGCGGCGCCGGAATTTATTTTCTTTACCGCAAAAGAGACAAAAGACAAATGGAAAAGATTTAGAAATTCAAAAGTTTGAAAAAGCGTTGAGCTTATGATTACTCAAAAATACATTACAGATCTTACCTATAGAATTAATGGAGCTTGTATAGAAGTTCACAAGATTTTAGGCGCAGGTTTGGCAGAAATTGTATATCATAAAGCTTTAGAAAAAGAGTTTAAATTAAGGAATATCGAATACAAATCTGAGTTTCAAATTCCTGTAATTTATAAAGATGAGTATTTAAATTGTGATTTCAAGTGCGACTTCCTGATTGAAGATTTAATTGTTTTGGAAATAAAAGCTGTATCTTCTCTTTTGGAAATTCACAAATCTCAAATTCTAAATTATATGAATCTACTAAAAGTACCAAAAGGTGTTTTAGTAAATTTTAATGTAAAAAATATTTATCACTTTGGTCAAGAGACATTTATTAATAAATATTTTGATCAATACGATTAAAATAGTGAATTACATTTTGTCACCTTTTGAATAGCTAAAAAAGCATTATCATCTTTTGCCTCTTTTGCGGTTAAAATAATTATTAATGGAACCAAAAAAAATACTCATCATCACCTATTACTGGCCTCCGGCGGGAGGTCCCGGTGTGCAGAGATGGCTGAAATTTGCAAAATATTTACCAGAATTCGGATGGAAACCTGTGATTTATACACCGGAAAACCCGAGTTATCCTTTGCTGGATGAAAGTTTGATGAAAGATGTTCCGAAAGATCTGGAAATTGTAAAAACAAAAATCTGGGAACCTTATCAACTGGCTGAAAAACTGAACAAAAGCAACAAAAAATTTAAAGCGGGGCAGTTTGATGTCGGCAAAAATCAAAGCTGGAAATCTAAGCTTTCGATTTGGGTGAGAGGCAATTTTTTCATTCCCGATGCGAGAGTTTTCTGGGTAAAACCTTCCGTAAAATTTCTGGAACAATATTTAAAAGAGAATCAAATTGAGGTTGTGGTAACTTCGGGACCACCCCATTCTTTACATTTAATTGGTTTAAATTTAAAAAAGAAACTTCCCAACCTGAAATGGATTGCCGATTTCCGTGATCCGTGGACAGAAATCTCTTATTACAAACACTTAAAATTGACCAAAAGTTCCGATCAAAAGCACCGTCAACTGGAAAGCGAAGTTTTCAGAAATGCAGATATTACTTTGGCAACAAGTTACACCGATGCTGAAAATTTCCGTAAAAACGGAGCCAATGCACTTTGCATTACGAATGGTTTTGACGAGTCAGACTCAAACACTCAAACACTTAAATCCTCCAACACTCAAACAAAATTCACATTAAGTTACATCGGAGTTCTGGAACAGTTGAGAAACCCTGAAAATCTCTGGAAAGCTCTGAATGATCTGGTTACAGAAAATGAAGAATTCGCTGAAAAGTTTACTTTGAAATTTGCAGGAAGAATTGATGATAAAATTCTGAATTCAATAGAACATTCAAACCTGAAAAATCATATTCTGAATTTAGGATATCTTTCCCACGACAAGGCGATTGAAGAAATGCAGACTTCGGAAATACTGCTCATCACCAACTTTCCGAACGATTCTTCCAAAGGGATCATCCCCGGAAAAATATTTGAATATCTGGCAACAGGAAAGCAAATCATTTCTTTTGGACCCAAAGATGCGGATGTTTCTAAAATTTTAAATGAAACACAGGCCGGAAAACATTTCAGTTACGATGATTCCGGGAAAATTAAAGAGTTTATTTTAGAAAAATTTGAACTTTGGAAAGACGGAAATCTTTCGGAAAACACTCAGAATATTGAGCAGTTTTCAAGAAAAAATTTAACTAAAAAATTAGCGGAAATTTTATAATCACGAAGATTTTACATATTAACGCTACTGTATAGACATCATATTATGTTAGTATTAGAAATGTCACCCTAAGCTTGTCGAAGGGTCTCTGCCGGAATAAGTTATTAACAATTCAGTTACTTATAAAACAACTATTTATGAGATTCTTCCTTCGTCAGAATGACATAGGATCGTCAAACTTCTTTCTGAATGAAAATTACATTTAACAATGATACATTGTTTAAATATTACACTGAGTATTCGCAACATCGAACTAGATCTGTCGAAATTTTTTAAATTTATTCTAAATCGTCCACTGATCGTTAACAACACCAATCAGATAATATTTTCCCTGAAATTCTTCAAAAATCAGACGAAGACATTTCCAGTCCATTCCGGAGTTGGCTTCTGAGCCTTTCATGAAATTTTCTGTAAAATCTGCATTTGGATAAATTTCCTTTACATTATTCAGAGAATTTCCTTTTCCCTGAAACGCATTTAAAGAAACCTGCGCTGTCGCAAAATCTTTGGAGTACACCCAGTCTGATAAATAATCACGGATAGTCGCTCTGTACAGATCTCCGGAACCGTCCATTGTTCCCCAAGTAAAAAGTGTTCTGGTAGGTTGATATCTGATAAAATCAGCTTTTGAAAATTTCTTGTCTTCTTTTGGATTCACAAAAGCGTACATCGAAAAACGGACTCCTTTTTCAGGGTGAATAAATTCCGCAAACTTCTTAAAATTTTTATCCTTTAAAGCCTGTATAATGTCCTCATTGATCTTTTTTAAAGCCTGATCTTTGGTAATTTTTGCTTTACTACTGATTGAACTATCCGTAATGGTCTTGCCTTTAACATTAACCTCATCATTAACGAATTTTTCAGGGTTCTTCTTACACGCAACCGCAGATAAAGCCAGCAAGAAAATGATTATTTTTTTCATGTTTTTAATGTCTGATTATCATTTACCAAAATAAATGCCATGCTTTTAGAATCGTTTTGAAAGTTTACTGTTGAAGGAATTTCATATTTTTCGAATAGATGGTCATTATGAAAAGAATAGTTTTTTGCTTTTACTGAAAAAGCCTTTGTTGATGGGTTTTCCTTACATTTGTTGTATGGAAATTTTAGATATTCTTATCATCGGAGGCGGACCGATCGGGCTGAACTGTGCACTGGAAGCGCAGAAAAATAATCTTTCTTATCGGGTTATCGAAAAAGGAACCATCGTTAATTCTCTGTACAATTATCCTTTGTATATGCGGTTTTTTTCAACTTCCGAAAAACTGGAAATTGATGGAATTCCTTTTATTTCAACGGCTCCAAAACCGGGAAGACAGGAAGCATTGGAATATTATCAAGGAATTGCAAGACAGCGGAATATCAACATCAATTTATATGAAAAGGTAGAAAAAGTTTCCAAAGAAAATGAAATTTTCACCATTGAAACTTCGAAAGGAAAATATTTAGCGAAAAACGTCATTATTTCAACGGGATTCTATGATATTCCGAATCTGATGAATATTACTGGAGAAGATTTACCCAAAGTAAAACATTATTATACAGAACCTTATCCTTACGCAAAACAGAAAATCGTTGTGGTCGGTTCGAGCAACTCGGCGGTCGATGCTGCTTTGGAAACTTACAGAAAAGGCGCGGAAGTCACCATGATTATCCGACATTCCGAGATTTCAAAAAGTGTAAAATACTGGGTGAAACCTGATATTGAAAACAGAATTGCGGAAGGAAGTATTGCTGCTCATTTCAATGCCGAATTGATGGAAATTAAACAACATTCCGTTGTTTTTAAAGATGAAAAAGGTGAATTGCAGGAAATTGAAAATGATTTTGTTCTTGCGATGACCGGCTATCTTCCTGATTTTGATTTTTTAAAAAATTCCGGAATCGAATTGCAGGGCGATTGTCTGAACCCGCTTTATCATCCTGAAACCATGGAAACCAATGTTCCGAATCTGTATTTGGCGGGTGTGGTTTGCGGAGGAAAAGATACACATCTCTGGTTTATTGAAAATTCGAGAATTCATGCGGAAATGATTGTGAAAAACATTCTTTCGAAATAATTAATTACATCTCGCAGATTTAGCTGATAAAGCAGATTTTCACGTTTAAAAATCTGCGTAATTTGCATAATTTGCGTGAGCCAGATTAAAAATCAACCTTCATACCCAACACAAAATTTCTCTTTGTAGCCGGATTGTAATAACGGTTTCCGAATGCATTAATATCAAAGCCTAAAACATACTCTTTATTGTATAAGTTTTGAATCTGAAGATATAAACTGACTCTCGTTTTTTCAAAATGTACAGGAAATCTGAACTGGATATTTCCAATTAAATTTGATTCAGACCAAACAGAATTGGCATCGTTCAAAGGGGTTTTTGAGGTGTAAAAATGGGAATAATCTACCGAAAGTTTTCTGAAAAACGTAAAATTCAACAAACTGTTGATTGTTGTTTTGGGAACTCCGGTGATTTCATTTCCTGAAAAATCATTTCCGTTCTGCTGATAATTTTTAAATGTAAAATCGTAAAAGCTTCCCGAAAACCTGAATCTGAAATGGCTTAAAAAGTTGTTTTTCAGATTGAAATTCTTCGATTCCATTAAAATTTCAACCCCTTTTTGAACGGTTTCTCCGGAATTGACGAAGTATTCCTGTCCGGCTTCGTTCTGCCTTCTCACAATTGCATCTTTCATCCGGAAATCAAAATAACTTCCTTCCACAAAAATATAGTTGCCGAACTGTTTTCGAATCCCGATTTCCTTGTTCCAGCCGAATTCGGGTTTTAAATTTGTATTAAACTGCTGATTCGAAGAGCGGATTTCTTCATTCGTCGGCGCAGAATTCCCCTTCCCTATTTTTCCGCGTACAGAAAAGCCTTTTCCCAAAAGATAGGTGAAACCAAAATTAGGCAGCCATTGGTTTTTAAAATGAACTTTTCCTTCTTCATTTCGGGGATATATCCGGTTCCAGTCGTAAGAATTTGAATTTAAACTGATGGAAAGATCGGTGAATAATTTTTCGCTGACATTCAGTTTTTGAGAAAGAAAGAAAAATCCTGAAGTATTTTTAATCTGATCGAAATTCTGTGGGTTTCCTTCTGTTCCTCTGTTATTATCGTAATTTCTGAACAAAATATCATTAATTCCGCCTTCAAATCCCAATCGGTAGGCTAATGAAATGGTATTCCAGTTTTTTTCGTAATTGAGATGCGTTCTTAATGCAAAATTCTTTTCAAAACGGTTTTCATAATTGGTGATAAACGGATTTTCAAAATCTACGTAAGAACCCTGAATTAAAATGAAATGGGAGAAATCCGGACTGAAGTTATAATCATTTGAAATCCCTGCCAAAATCATTTTATTACGGATTCCGGCATCCTGTTCTTTTGCACCCGGAACTGTTTTGGTTTCCGGTCTTGCCTGTTTCCGGTTGATCTGCATCTGTTCTAACGTGAGTCCTCCCGGAGTCTGATAATCGAGATCAGCGTACAAAATCATGGCTTTGAGCAATCCATTTTCTGAATATTGAAAATGGTCTTTTACAAAAATCTGCTTTCGCTGAACTTTCGACTGATCACGGTAAGAATCGGTCTGATAATAGTTCTGAAAAACCTGAAAAAAGTGCTTCCCGATACGTTTGGAAAGATCAAAACTCTGGTTAAAGGTTCCATAACTTCCAATTGCCAGATTTGCGGAAATCTGATCTGATTTTCTGGTCTGGAGCAAAACAGTTCCGCCCGTTACGGCGCCGTAATCTCCGCTTTCAGGACCTTTATATATTTCCATCCGGTTGATGAGTTCAGGAGAAACAACATTAAAATAGGTGTTTCCCGAAGCATCGGACAGGATGAAATCATCAAGATAAACTTTCACATTCCGAACGCCAAAAGGGGATCGCAAAGTGCTTCCGCGAAGGGAAATCCTGTAACTTCCGGGAGAACGTTCTTCCATTCTGGCTCCTGCAATCTGATTGATGGATTCGAGCATTCTTTCGGGCGTATTCTGGTTAAGCAGATTTTCTGAAACTACAGCAACCGATTTTGTGGACGAAATAAAAGTTGTGGGTTTCTTGTAGGCATCGATCCTGACTTCTGAAATCAGTGCTGCAGAATCTCTTTCTTGAGAAAACAGCAGGGAAACGGAACATAATGAAAATAGAAAGCAGAGTTTTGTCATCGAATGAAGGGAAGCAAAAACTGTACTTTTCTGTGTGGAAAATATAAATTCGCAGAAGATTTGTTTAAAATACCGTGAGTTGGGCTTCAGACGAAATTGATGATGCGTTTTGGCTAAAGCCAAATTTGTTTCTTACTCCGTTACAATAAAAAGTCCGTCAACATTTTCTGTGACGGACTGAATTTCTTAGGGTGTGTTTTCCTTCGCGTGAGGGATGCGGCGGGCGGCGACGAAGGCGCCGGTGCGAGTGAGGAACGAACGAGTACGGAAGCGAAGCGGACCCCAAAGCAGCCCGACCCGAATTGTAGGGGGAAACCTCATAGGTTTTAAAAACCTATGAGGCTTAGCTCCGGAATGAGGGACACGCCCAAAATATTTAAGATTCTGCGTGTTTTCTGTCGCCAATCATCCACGGAACAATGTAATAAAATGCAATGGCAATGATTGTGGCTAAAACTCCTGTCCCGATCCATAATATGGTAAATCCGAATCTTTCGGCGATGAACGTTCCCAAAGTAGGGGTTACAATAAAGGCGATGGAGAATGAAATTCCGTTCAAGCCCATGTAGGCTCCTTTGTTGTTTTTTCCGGAGCGTAATGCTGTGATGGTTGACATAAACGGCAAAGCCCAGATTTCTCCTACGCAGAGAAGGCTCATGGATATCACTAAAGTCAGGATACTGTAATCAAAACCAAGCATGGCATAAGCAAATCCGCAGATGAAGGTTCCCAACAACATGGTTACAGCAAGACTGAAATATTTTTCGGCAACCTGTACCAATCCCATTTCGAGTAAAACGACTAAAAATCCGCTGTATCCCAAAATATATCCTATACTTTGCTGACTTATATGTGCTGTGTCTTTGTAAAAAATAGTCAGCGTGCTGAACAACTGGAAAAAACAGATTGAAAAAAGCATACAGAAGAAACAGTAAACCAGAAATTTACCATCGCGGTAAGGGGAATTTTCTTTTTTAATTTCTATGGCTTCCTGTACTTTTCGGGCTTTTAATTTTGCCAGAATGTTTCGTTTTCTGAAAAAGACGATGTATAAAATTCCCGCCACCAAAGCTGTAAAAGCATTGCTGAAAAATAAAAATTCGTAGGAAATTGCCGATAAAATACCGCCCAAAGCGGGACCGATGGAAAAGCCTAAATTAATAGCCATCCGGTTTAAGGAAAATGCTCTGGTTATGTTTTCGGGTTTTGCATATTTTGTAATGGCAACCGAGTTTGCAGGACGGAAGGAATCGCTTACAATGCTTTGCAGCAAAATAATGGTCGCCACTCCTATTTCTGTCTTAAATAGAGGAATCATACAAAATAAAGGCACACTGAGCAATAAACTGAGATACTGAACTCTGTATTCTCCGATTCTGTCTGTAATAAATCCGCCCAGCCAAGAACCAATTACCGAACCGATTCCGAAAAAGCTGAGTACAATTCCTGTATTTTCGATACTGAATTTTAAATGATCGGTCATGTAAACTCCCAGAAAAGGAAGTACCATGGAACCTGCCCGATTGATGAGCATGACCAAAGCAAGCATCCAGCTTTCTTTGGAAAGCCCTTTGAATGAGTTAGTATATAAGTGTATAAGTTTCACAATTTTTAATTTTAATTACTGTTTTTAAACACGAATGACACAAATGCTTTCCACGGATAACCTTATTTTTTGGTTATCGTTTTTGTTTCGTTAGGGTTAAAAACAAAAAACAGGGCTTAAAAATTAAGCCCTGTTTTATTTATATGCATAATAAATTTTTACTCCGGCTTATAAGAGTCTTTTAACGTCACAGTTCTGTTGAATACAAAGTTTGTATCCGTAGAATCCTGATCTTTCGTGAAATAGCCAATTCTCTGGAATTGAAGAGGTTCTCCAACTGCCACATCTTTTAAGCTTGGTTCAGCAAATCCCTGAATGGTAGTTACAGAATCCGGATTGATAAAGTTTAGGAAATCGACATCTTTCTCTGCATCTGGTTGTTCCACAGTGAATAATTTGTCGTAATTTCTTACTTCCACAGGAATTGCGTGTTTCGCAGATACCCAATGAATGGTTCCTTTTACTTTTCTTAAGCTTTCTTCTGTTCCGCTTCCTGACTTGGATTTTTCGTCGTAGGTTGCGTAAATGGTCGTAATATTTCCTTTTTCGTCTTTTTCTACTCTTTCACCTTTAATGATGTAAGCAGATTTCAGACGAACTTCTCCGCCCAATTTTAGTCTGAAGAATTTGTTGTTTGCTTCTTCTTTAAAGTCTTCACGCTCAATATATAATTCTCTGGAGAACGGAATTTCTCTTGTTCCTGCATTTTCCTGTTCAGGATTGTTTTCTGTTTCCAGCCATTCTTCTTTTCCTTCCGGATAGTTTTCAATGACTAATTTGACAGGATCCACAACCGTCATTACACGTTTTGCGACTTTATTCAGGTCTTCGCGAACGCAGAATTCCAGTAACTGAAGCTCAATAAGATTTTCTCTTTTGGCAACTCCTACTTTTTCAATAAAATTCCTGATGGAAGCAGGGGTAAAACCTTTTCTTCTCATTCCGGAAATGGTAGGCATTCTCGGATCATCCCAACCGTTTACTACATTTTCGGCAATCAGCCTCTGTAGTTTTCTTTTGGAAGTAATCATGTAAGAAACGTTCATTCTCGCAAATTCTCTCTGCTTGTTTTTCACTTTTCCTTCTTCGTACACCTGATCCAGATACCAGTTGTATAAAGGTCTGTGGTTTTCAAACTCTAAAGAACACAGCGAGTGAGAAATTTGTTCAATATAATCGGATTCACCATGCGCCCAGTCGTACATCGGATAAATTTTCCAATCGGTTCCTGTTCTGTGGTGAGGCTTGTTCAGAATTCTGTACATCACAGGATCACGCATGTTCATATTCGGTGAAGTCATGTCGATTTTTGCACGAAGAGACATAGAACCACTTTCGAATTCGCCGTTTTTCATCTTTTCGAATAAATCCAGAGATTCTTCAACAGGACGGTTTCTGTATGGAGATTCCACACCCGGCTCTGCAGGATTTTTTCTCTGTTCGGTAATCACTTCAGAAGGCTGCTCATCTACGTAAGCCTTTCCTTCTTTTATTAACTGAACTGCCCAATCGTAAAGCTGCTGGAAGTAATCGGAGGCGTACAAAACTTTATCCCATTTGAAACCCAACCATTCAACGTCTTTCATAATAGAATCTACAAATTCCTGTTCTTCTTTTTCAGGGTTCGTATCGTCGAAACGAAGGTTTACGGGAGCATTGTATTTTTCACCCAAACCGAAGTTGATGCAGATCGCTTTTGTATGACCTACATGCAGATAACCGTTTGGTTCAGGCGGAAAACGGAAACGGAGCTGATCTTTTCCCAGACCGTTTGCCAAATCATCTTCGATAATTTGCTCAATAAAATTGAGTGATTTTTTTTCTTCTTCCATTAAATTTCGCTTTTAATTGCTGTATAATACGGCAATTTGCAAATTTATGAAATTTTGAGGGTTTATGGAAATAATAATGCAAAAGAGTAATAGTGGATTTGCATTTCTTTTGGGTTATATTTTTTGCAGATATTAAAATTTCAAATAAAAATAACATCAATACTTTCTAAGAATTAACAAAATAAAAGAAATTTATACCTGTAAAAGTAAAAATAAAAGAAAAAAAACTCCAAACAGCTATTATACAATAGTTTACAATTTATTAAAGAAAAATGTTAAAAAAATAAAAATTATGCATTGACTTTTGGCATAAAGATTGTAAATTTATTACCACAAAAATATTAACATTTTATATTATGAAAAAGGTTAAAAGTAAGTTTTCTTTATTTTTGGAATACATTAAGAAAGCGATTTTTGTAAAAGATGTTATCTAATCGCCAATCACCTAATTTATAAACACTAAGATTATACGACTGAAAACTACAAATTAAAAATCTCAAAACAATTTCCGAAAGTTACACAAAGTTCTGATGTACTTTGGATGTATTCTATATACTTTAACTTATATTATTCACTTTAATGTGTGTTAATATAAGTTAAAGTTGTTGTACATTAAAAAAAGAAATTCATATTTACATTACAAAACCAAAAAAATGTTTCTATGAAAAATCTAAAAAAACTTAAGAAGAGTGATTTAAAAACAATCAAAGGAGGTATTGTTCCCATCGGCTGTCTTAACTGGAATCCTAAATTAAGATGCTGCAGAACATGGGATGAAGAACATTACAACAATCCTGTTTGTGAAATCTAATTTTTAAACCACAGTAATTCTCCTTTCAGATCCAGATTTGAATCGAAATTATTAACGAATAAAGCTCCGGTTCCCAATCCTTGCGGCATCGGGCTTTTTTTTGTAAAAGTATACTGAGCAATTGCGTTCAGCCCGATATTACTTTCCAGAGCAGATGTAATCCACCACCCGATATTCATACTTTCCGCGAGAGAAATCCATTCATCAGATCCTGAAAAACCTCCTACTAAAGCGGGTTTTAAAATGATATACTGAGGATTTACGGTTTCTAGTAATTTTCTTTTTTCATTAAAATCTGTAATCCCGATCAGTTCTTCATCCAAAGCAATCGGAGTAGGCGTTTCAAGACATAATTCTGACATATCGTTCCAGTTTCCTGCTTTTATCGGCTGCTCGATGGAATGAATATGTAAATCGGCTAATTGCTGCAAAGCGACTTTTTCT
>OGQD01000641.1_pt1 | contig 25250 bp, 23 predicted proteins | sample 1553091 | NCBI WGS metagenome assembly OGQD01 (sample SAMEA2580290, study PRJEB22360) | human gut metagenome | biome: human gut; feature: human-associated habitat; material: faeces | place: Denmark | collected 2008/2010
GCGGCGGCGGGCTGCGTCTGGGCGGCGGGCGCATGGGCCTGGGCACCATCGCCATTGCCTTGGTCGCCAGCTATTTCCTCGGCGTCAACCCGATGACGGTACTCAGCATGCTCTCCGGCGGCGGCATGCCGGCGATGGAGCAGCAAGCGCCGGCCAGCGCGCCGCCCGCCAACGATCCGACGGCGCAGTTCGTCTCCAAGGTGCTCGCCTCCACCGAGGACACCTGGAACGCCGCCTTCCGCGAAATGGGGCGGCAATATCAGGAACCCAAGCTCGTCCTCTTTTCCGGCATGACGCCCACCGCCTGCGGCACCGGCCAGTCGGCGATGGGGCCGTTCTACTGCCCCGGCGACCAGAAGGTGTACATCGACCTGGCCTTCTTCCGTGAAATGAAGGAAAAATTCCGCGCCCCCGGCGAATTCGCCCAAGCCTACGTGGTGGCGCACGAAGTGGGGCATCACGTCCAGCACCTGCTCGGCATTTCCGATCAGGTGCAGCGCGCCCGCCAGCAGTCCGGCGAGAAGGAAGCCAACGCCCTGTCCGTGCGTCTGGAATTGCAGGCCGACTGTCTGGCCGGCGTCTGGGGCAAGCGCACCGACAGCATGGCCGACGTCCTCGATCCGGGCGATCTGCAAGCCGCCCTGACTGCTGCCTCGGCCATCGGCGACGACCGCCTGCAACAGCAGGCGCAAGGCCGCATCGTGCCGGAAAGCTTCACCCACGGCAGCTCCGAGCAGCGCATGCGCTGGTTCAAGCGCGGCTTCGACAGCGGCGACTTCAACCAGTGCAACACCTTCAACGCCCGGCAGTTGTGAGCTTGGTCAGTGACGTCGTAAAAAAGCCGCGCTGGCGGCGCTGGGGGAGGGAAATCCTCATCTTCCTCGTCGTTTTCACCGCCCTTCAGGCGTGGCAACTACGCGACACGGCGCAAGGGCCGGCTCCGGCCTTCGCCGGCACTCTGGTGGACGGCGCGGCGTTCGCGCTCGACGACTACCGCGCCGCGCATCCAGGAAAACCGCTGCTGCTGTACTTCTGGGCCGACTGGTGCCCGGTCTGCAAAACCACCGCCGGCAGCGTCAGCAGCATCGCCGACGACCGACCGGTGCTGACGATCGCCACGCAAAGCGGCGATGCCGCCGCCGTGCAGCGATTCATGCAGGAAAAGGGCTACCGCTGGCCAACGCTGGCTGACCCGGACGGCGAAATCATGCGGCGCTATCGCCTGCCCGGCACGCCGGGTTTCGTCGTCATCGCGCCGGACGGCGACATCCGCTTCGTCGCCGTCGGCTACACCAGCGAAATCGGCCTGCGGCTGCGCCTGTGGTGGACGGGCCGCTGAGCGCCGGCCCGGCACTTTACATCCCGAGTTACATCCCCAGGGATTTCAGCAATTCATCATGATCCTCGCCCGCCGTGCTCGGTGCGAGGCTAGTGGCCGGCGTGGCGGCGGCCTGGGCGATCAGCAGATCGGGATCGGGCGCTTCGCTGGCCTCGAAATCGCGCAGCTTGATGAATTCGGTGCCGTCGATCGCCATTTCCAGGTAGAAGATGTTGTTGCGCGCCGTGTAGAAAGTGACGCGCCGCGCCTGCGGCTGGTCGAGATTGGTATCCACGCTCAGCATCACCTGCTTGCTCAACACCAGCATTTTCGGCTGGTTCTGGGTGATGTGCGTCTGCAACTCACGGCCAATCTTGCCGGTGAAATTGCCGACGATCTGGTTCATCAATTCGCCCATCACGTTGCCCACCTCGTCCGCCGTATGGCTCGAAGCCAACTCTGATTTCGCCATGCCCATGCTGGTCAGGTAGGTTTCGTACACCTCCATCGCCGCCGCCGCCGAAAAATTCAAGACCACCAGCCCGGTAAAACCGCCGTCGAACAGCACGAAGCAGCCGATGTCCGGCTTCAGGCAGGTTTTGGTGATGCGCTGCACCATGCCGGAATAGTGCAGATTGCTCTGCGTGGCGACGTTGAGCACTTCGACCACGGAATTGCACAGGCTCAACAGGATGTCCTCGGTGCCGATGACCGGGCGATTTTCTTTGGAATGCATGGGGTGCGCGCCGTAAGATGTTGCAAAACGTACATTCTAGGGGCCAGAAGCCCGTTTTTTTCAGATGCCGGCAACGATTTTTATCCACCTCGCCGCTGACGCGCCGGACAAACCGCCGCCCGGCGCGCCCTGCAACGGCTGCGGCGTCTGTTGCAGCCAGGATACCTGCCCGCTCGGACGGCTGCGCTTCTGGCAAAAACGCGGCCCCTGCCCGGCGCTCACCTGGTCGGCCAGCGAAAAACGCTATCACTGCGGGCTGCTTACCGATACCCGACGCCATCTGCCGTTCCCCGCGCCGCTGGCAAAACCGCTGCACCGCCTGATCCAGCGCTGGATCGCCGCCGGCAGCGGCTGCGATTGCACGGCGCAAGTGGCTGGCGAAAAACTCGGAGAAGCAACCGACGAAACAACCAGCGAGTAGTACCGGAACGCCCTGCAGCGCCCGGTTTTACTGGAAATCGGGCCGCCTTTCAGGCATAATTACGTGCTTACCAGCCGACGGTCACACTCCTCTTGCAGCATGGCGTAAGCACCCGGAGACTGGATTTTTCTTTCGTTTCAGTCACCTGGAGAGAGACACCCCATGACCGCCGCATTGAACACCCCCAACTACGTCAAACACGAAGGCCTCAAGAAGTGGGTCGCCGAGATCGCCGCGCTCACCCAGCCGGATCAGATCCATTGGTGCGACGGCTCGCAGGAAGAATACGACCGCCTGTGCGCGGAAATGGTCAAGGCCGGCACCCTCATCAAGCTGAACGAGCAAAAGCGCCCGAATTCCTACCTCGCCTTCTCCGATCCGTCCGACGTGGCGCGCGTCGAGGACCGCACCTACATCTGCTCGGAAAAGAAGGAAGACGCCGGCCCGACCAACAACTGGGAAGCCCCGGCCAAGATGCGCGAAACCCTGAACGGCCTGTTCACGGGCTGCATGCAGGGCCGCACCCTATACGTCATCCCGTTCAGCATGGGGCCGCTCGGCTCACCGATCGCCCAGCTCGGCGTCGAAATCACCGATTCGCCCTACGTCGTCACCAACATGCGCGTCATGACCCGCATGGGCAAGGCCGTGTTCGACGTGCTGGGCAGCGACGGCGAATACGTGCCCTGCGTGCACACCGTCGGCGCGCCGCTCGCCGCCGGTCAGAAGGACGTGGCCTGGCCGTGCAACCCGACCGTCAAGTACATCGTGCACTACCCGGAAACCCGCGAAATCTGGTCTTACGGTTCCGGCTACGGCGGCAACGCGCTGCTCGGCAAGAAATGTCTGGCGCTGCGCATCGCTTCCAGCATGGCCCGCGAGCAGGGCTGGCTGGCCGAACACATGCTGATCCTCGGCGTCGAATCGCCGGCAGGCGAGAAGAGCTACGTTGCCGCAGCCTTCCCCTCGGCCTGCGGCAAGACCAACTTCGCCATGTTGATTCCGCCCGCCTCGATGAACGGCTGGAAAATCACCACCATCGGCGACGACATCGCCTGGATCAAGCCGCGCGTGGACAAGGACGGCGTCACCCGCTTCTACGCCATCAACCCGGAAGCCGGCTTCTTCGGCGTCGCTCCCGGCACTTCGGAAAAAACCAACTACAACGCGCTCGCCACGCTGAAGGAAAACATCATCTTCACCAACGTGGCGCTCACCGATGACGGCGACGTGTGGTGGGAAGGTCTGACCAAGGAAGCCCCGGCCCACCTGATCGACTGGCAAGGCAACGACTGGACGCCGGAAGACGGCAAGGCGGGCAAAAAAGCCGCCCACCCGAATTCGCGCTTCACCGCCCCGGCCAGCCAGTGCCCGTCCATCGACGCTGCCTGGGAAGACCCTGCCGGCGTGCCGATCTCGGCCTTCATCTTCGGCGGTCGCCGCCCCACCACCGTGCCGCTGGTGTACCAGGCCTTCAACTGGAACTATGGCGTCTACATGGCCTCCACCCTGGGTTCCGAAACCACCGCCGCCGCCTTCGGCCAGCAAGGCGTGGTGCGCCGCGATCCCTTCGCCATGCTGCCCTTCTGCGGCTACCACATGGGCGACTACTTCAACCACTGGCTGCAAATGGGCAAGAACGTCGATGCCACGCCCAAGATTTTCTGCGTCAACTGGTTCCGCATGGACGAAAACGGCGGCTTCATGTGGCCGGGCTTCGGCGACAACATGCGCGTCCTGAAGTGGATCGTCGACCGTTGCCAAGGCAAGATCGCCGCCAAGGAAACCGTGCTCGGCTGGATGCCGAAGTTCGAGGACATCGACTGGACGGGCCTCGATATCGACCGCAACGCCTTCGAGGCGCTCACCACCATCGACGCCGAAGTCTGGAAATCGGAACTCAGCGGCCACAAGGAATGGTTCGACAAGATCGGCGACAAGATGCCGCGCGAGCTGCTCCTCAAACGCGAACTCTTTGAAATGGGCATCTACCGCGACGAAGAAGCCAACGCGGCCTGAGTTTCACACAGGCAGTCACACCGGGCCACCTGCGGGTGGCCTTTTCATTTCTTCAGGATTTTCCATGCGCCCATCCGCCGACCGCCTCGCCGACATCGCCCCCTTCCACGTCGTGGAACTCCTGACGCGGGCCCGAGCGCTCGAAGCCCAAGGACACGACATCATCCACATGGAAATCGGCGAACCCGATTTTGCGACGCCGGAACCGATTGCCGCTGCCGCCATGGCCGCCATTCAGGCCGGCAAGACGCTGTATACGCAAGCGCTGGGCCTGCCCGAACTGCGCCAGGCAATCAGCGATTTTTACCAGAGCCGCTATGGCGTGGCCGTGCCCGCCAGCCGCATCGCCGTCACCAACGGTGCATCCGGCGCGCTCAATCTCGCCTTTGCCTGCCTGGCCAACCCAGGAAGCGAGTGGTTACTCAGCGACCCGGGCTATCCGTGCAATCGCCACATCCTGCGCTGTTATGAAGGGCGCGGTGTCGCTCTGCCCGTGGGGCCGGCAAGCAATTTTCAACCCACGCCGCAACAAGTGGCTGCCGCCTGGACGCCCCACACGGCGGGCCTCCTGGTCGCCTCCCCGGCCAACCCCACCGGCACCCTGTTGCGCCACAGCGAACTCGTTGCCCTGGCCGACGTCTGCCGCAGCCGACAAGGGCATTTTCTGGTCGATGAGATCTACCACGGCCTCACTTACGAAACCGATGCGCCCACCGCCTGCGCCGTCAGCGACGAACTCTGGGTGATCAACAGCTTCTCCAAATATTTCCAGATGACCGGCTGGCGCCTGGGCTGGATGGTCGTCCCCGAGGCTTACGTGCGCGACGTCGAAAAACTCGCCCAAAACCTCGTGCTATGCCCTTCCACACCGGCGCAATACGGCGCACTGGCTGCCTTTGAACCGGCCACCATCGCCTTGCTCGAAGCGCGCCGCGCCGAATTCCGCCGGCGCCGCGATTTTCTCGCCCCCGCCCTGGAAAACCTGGGATTGCGCGTCACCGCCCGCCCGGAAGGCGCGTTCTATCTTTACTGCGATAGCTCGGCGCTCGCCCCCGACAGCTTCACGCTCGCCCGCGATCTCCTCGAACACACCGGCGTCGCCTGCACCCCCGGCCTCGACTTCGGCCACCACGCCCCGGAAAAACACCTGCGCTTCGCCTATACCACCGACATCGCCCGCCTGGGTGAAGCGGTGGAACGCCTGGCAGCGTACTTCGGGCGCTGAAGATCATCCGCAGCGTTCAGCAGTGGCCGGCAAGAATCAACGACAGCCCAGCCTCAATGTCGACGCTCATCCAGCCCCGCCATTTGCATTCCCTCCTCCTCCGGCCATAAAACGTGCATATCCAGCAACAGACGATAGCGGGCTTCGTTGGCATCCAGACGGGCGCGGGTCGCGGCGAGGCGGGCGTCGATGGCCTGGCGGCGGGTTTGCTGCAATTCGTTGAACTGCCCTTCACCCAGACGCCAAGCCTTTTCCAGCAGGCGGACGTTTTCATCCAGGCGCTGGGCGACTTCATCCAGGCGCTGCCATTGACCGTGGCTGCTCAAGGCGGACTGTATCGTCTGGCGGGCGCTGCTTTCCGCGCGCAGCAAGGCTTGCGCTTCACGGGCGGCAGCGGCTTCGGCAGCGGCCTGACCGGCGCGGGCATCCGCCGAACGACCGGCCCCGGGCAAGGGAATGCTCAACTGTAAACCGACGACGCGTTCCTCGCCATTGCGCTCACGCCCCACCGCAAGGCCCAGGCTGGGATCGGGCAGGCGCTCGGCATCCAGACGCCCGGCCTGCAAGCGGCTTTTATGGGCAGAACTGCGGGCCACGGCAAGTTCGTGGTTTTCCCCCAACAGACGCGTACGCCAAGCTGCGTGCCGGGCGGCATCCACCGGCAAAGCTTGCGGTTTAACCTCGATCGGCGTTTGCGGCAGGGCGATGCCCGGGAAATTCTGCTGCCAATCCACCGTCACCTGCGCCATTTCGTTTTGCAAGCGGGCCAATTCAGCCTCGCCCTGGAACAGCTGCGCTTCGGTTTGCAATAATTCCAGACGCGCGGATTCGCCCAGTTTCACCTTTTTCTCGGCAACGCCGCGTTGCACGCGCAGGTTATCGACTTGCGCCTGCCAATCGCCCACCGCCGCAGCGGCACGCTGCCAGTCGAACCAGCGGGCAAGCAGCAGACGCGCCGTTTCGTGGCGGGCATCGCCCAGCGCATAACGCGCTTCGCTGATGCCCGCCGCGCCGATTTCCGCATCGCGCGCCGCCTTGCCGGGCAGGCGGAAAGCGCGCTCGATGCCGATTTCATGCTCACGGGTGCGCTCATGCTCGGTACGGTCGTGGCGGGGGGGGGGGGGCCGCCGCCCCGCGGGAGATATCTTTCTCGCCGCCGTTACGGTGAATTCGTAAGGCCCGGCGCGCAGACGGTCGCGGTTGGCTTCCTGTTCGCGCACGCCGGCACCGGCAGCCAGAACCAAGGGATGCGCGAGCAATACGGCGTCCACTTGCGCGCTTGCGGGCAGATCCGCGCCAATCGGGCCAGTCCCGTGATCATTGACCGCAAAGACCGGATTGCCGGTCAGCAAAAACGTGCTCAAAACAAGGTGAGGCAGCTTCATGGTTTGATTTCCCAAGGACAATGCGAGAAAAGGACGAGAAAGATACCCGCCGCGCCAGAGCAAGGCAAACGTGCGGTCGAGCGCGGCCAAAAGAATATCCACAAAAAGGCGGGCGCGAAAAACCTCAGCGCCGGATGCGCCCCGACAAGGAAAGCAACGCGCCGTAACAGCCCGCCAGCAGGCACAGCCCGAGCAATGCCCCGAAGGGCGCACGCCACCAGGCCGTCGGCGCCAGCAGCAAGGCGTGAAACACCAGCGCCAGATACAGCAGCGGCATCAGCCGATGCAGATAGCGCCAGGGGCGGCGGGGAAAACGCCGCCACAGGGAGAGCAGCAGCATGAGCAGCAAGAGGTAGAACGCCCACTCGCCCATGTCTTTGGCCAGATGTTGCAGGCTGCCCCAGATACCGTCGAATTTCTCGCGGGAAACCTTGCCCTCCTTGCCGATGGCAGATGCCAGCCAAGACCCGGCGATTTCCTTGGCGAACCAATGCACACCGGCAAAAACGCCCGCCCAGACCGCCGCCCATCGGTGCGCCCGATACATCCCGCCCAGGCCGCCAAACGGTTTTTCCAGCCAGCGCGGACGCGCCGCCAGCAGCATGGCGAACGACATCAGGGCCAGCGACCACACCCCGCTCAGATTCAATACCTCCTGGCGCACGACCCACGGCAGCGCGCCCTGCCAACCCGTCTGCGCCACCGTATGCACCCAGGCCAGCCCCAGCACGGCAAGCAAACCCAGCAACACTTTAGGTACGATGTGCATCTTCTTTCTCCCTCGATTTGGAAGCCCCAGTGTTGCGCACTGCCGGTGAACGCAAACTGAAAGCGGCATTCAGGAAAGGTTCACCCGGCCCTGCGTAGAATCGATTCCGCTGCATCCCCCCGTATCCTTTTTCTGGAGAAAATCATGTCCTACACCCGTACCCTGCTGCTCGCCGCCGCGCTCGTCCTGCCGTCCAGCGCCGCGCTTGCCGACAGACATGACCACGAAATCGCCCGCCAGGCCCTGGCAAACGGTGAAATCCTGCCGCTCAAGCGCGTGCTCGAACGCGTCGAGCGCGAACATCCCGGCGAACCCCTGGAAATCGAACTGGATCGTGAGAACGGGCAGTGGACATATGAAATCAAACTGCTCAAACAAGACGGCAGCATCCACAAACTGATTCTCGATGCCCGCGATGGCCGCCTGCTGCGCAGCAAGGAACGCGCGCCGCAAACGGCGACGAATCAGGAAAGAAAACGCTGATGCGTCTGCTCCTGGTGGAAGACGAACCCAACCTCAGGCGGCAGATCGGCGACCGCCTGAGCGCCGAGGGTTATCTGGTGGCAAGCGCCAGCAATGGCGTCGATGCGCTGCATCTCGGGCTGGAGGAAGACTTTGCCGCCGCCGTGCTCGATCTGGGATTGCCCGGCCTCGATGGCTTGAGCGTGCTCAAAACCTGGCGCGCCCAGGGGCGCAGCCTGCCGGTGCTGATCCTGACCGCGCGCGGCGACTGGCACGAGCGCGTCACCGGCATCGATGCCGGTGCCGACGATTACCTCGCCAAGCCTTTTCACATGGAAGAAGTCGCTGCCCGCCTGCGCGCCCTGATCCGGCGCAGCGCCGGGCAAGCCGACAACACCTTGCGCAGCGGCCCGCTGCTGCTCGATCTGCGCAGCAACCGCGTGTATCTGGAGGGTGCCGGGCTACCCCTGACCCATCACGAATTCCGCCTGCTCGCCTGCCTTTTGCGCCAGCCCGGCAAGGTCATGTCGCGCAGCGAACTCGCCGAACAGCTTTACCCGCTGGACGATGAACGCGACTCCAACACCATCGAAGTATTCATTGGCCGCTTACGCAAAAAACTGCCGGAAGGCATGATCGAAACCCGGCGCGGTTTCGGCTACCGCCTGGCCACCCCACCTGCCACTCCCCCTGCCGCCCCCTGAAACATGCGACGCATCGCCTCCTCCCTGCGCCAGCGGCTGCTGCTCGGCACCCTGCTGTGGATACTGGCCAGCATCGTTGCCACCGGCTGGCTGCTGCAACATCTGTTCAGCGAACACCTCGCCCGCCAGTTCGACCGGGAACTGAACATTCACCTCAATCAACTGGCGGCCAATCTCGAATTCGACGCCACGGGCAAACTCCGCATCCAACCCCTGAGCGACCCGCGCCTGCAACAGCCCTATTCCGGCCTGTACTGGCAGATCGACGCCATGCCCGGCGCCGCTGCGCCGGCCCAGCACGCGCTACGCCGCTCGCGCTCGCTGTGGGACAGCACGCTGCGCGTGCCGCAGGACGGCCTCGGCGACGGCGAGCGCCATACGCATCGCGTCAGCGGGCCGAACGGCGAAACCCTGCGCCTGAGCGAGCGGATATTTCGCCTGGCCGAACACCCGCAAGCGCCGCTGCGCCTGATCGTCGCCGCCGATGAAAAATGGTTGCAGCAGCCGGTGCATGAACTGCGCATGCCGCTCTTCATCAGCCTCGGCGCGCTGGCTGGCGGTTTGTTGCTGGCGGCGCTGTTCCAGGTGCGCGCAGGCCTGTCGCCCCTGACCCGCCTGCGGCAGGAATTGAGCGCCTTGCGCGAGGGCGAGCGCGCCGCCCTGGGGAACGATCACCCGGCGGAAATCCAGCCCGTGGTCGACGAACTGAACGCCGTGCTGCGCCGCAACGGCGAATTTGCCGAACGCGCGCGGCAGCAGGCGGGCAATCTCGCCCATGCGGTCAAAACCCCGCTCGCCGTCATCGCCAACGCCGCCCGCGCCGAATCGACGCCGCTCGGCACGCTGGTCGCCGGCCAGATTGCCATCGCCAGCGCCGAAATTGACCGCCACCTCAGCCGCGCCCGCAGCGCCGCCCGTGCCCGCCACGCCGCAGGACGCTGCGCCGTGAAGCCCCTGGTCGACGGTCTGGTGCGCCTGATGCAGAAAGTGCATGGCGAGCGCCCCCTCGATTTCGCCGTGCAGGTCGGCGCAACGCTGGAATTTCGCGGCGAAGCCGAGGATTTGCAGGAAATGCTCGGCAACCTCATCGACAACGCCAGCAAATGGGCAGAATTGCGCATCGACATCCGCGCCGGGAAGGAAAACGGGCGCGATTATCTCGACGTCGACGACGACGGCCCCGGCATCCCGGAATCCGCCCGCCGCCTGGTGTTGCAACGCGGCCGCCGCGCCGACGAGCAGACGCCCGGCAGCGGCCTGGGGCTATCCATCGTCGACGATCTCGCCAGCCAGTGCGGCTGGCGGCTCCCACACCCCCCCCCCCCCCCCCCCCGCCGCGCCCGCCTCTGGCTGCCCGACACGGTAACCGCCTGAAGCGGCGCAATCACCCTTCCGCCGTCACGCTATCGAGCACACGGTACATCAAGGGCAGCAGCAAGGCAGCCGCAGCGGCCAATGCAATAACGGCAGCCAGCCAGAAACCGGCGACGCCCAAGGGCGGCGTCCAGCGGTAGCAGAGCCAAGCGCCGCCGCCCAGGGCGATGCCCCAGAAACAGAACATCTGAATCAGCATCGGCGCGAAAGTCACCCGGCAGGCGCGCAGAACGTGGCCGGCGACGGTCTGCAAGGCATCGACGAACTGGTACACCGCCACGTAGCCGATCAGGGCGAGCGCCACCGCCTGCACTGCCGGATCGTCGGTGTAGGCGGCGATTACCGGGCGGGCGGCCAGCCACAGCAGCAGGCCGGTAAGCACTGAACTGACGGTAGCCAGCCACAGCCCGGCGCGGGTCAGGCAACGCGCTTCTGCCCAGGCGCGCGCGCCCAGCGCCTGCCCCACCGCCGCCATGGTGGCGATGCCGAGCGACAAGGGCAGCATGTAGGCGAGTGCCGACAGATTGGCGATGATGCGATGTCCGCCCACCACTGCCGCCCCCAATGAGGCGACGAACAGGCTGACCAGGGTGAAAGCGGTGATCTCGATCAGATTGGAAAGCCCCATCGGCACCCCTAGGCGCAGCAGTTCGCGCCAGCTTTCCCAGCGCGGGCCGCGCCAGTGGCGAAACGGCTGGTAGCGCTGGCCGAGCGGCCCGAAGTGCAGCCACAGCGCGGCGCACAGGCATTCCAGCCAGACCACGGCGACGTTCGACAGCGCGCAGCCCACCACGCCCAGCGGCTCGCCCCCCCAGCCCCCCCCCCCCCCCGGGGCCTCGCCCAGCCAGCCCTGCTGCGCCAGCCCCCAGGCCAGCACCGCATGCACGCCCAGGCCGAACAGCCCGATTCCCATCAGCACGCGCGGTCGCCCCAGGGCGCTGCAAAAAGCGTAGAAGGTGCGGTAAAAAATCGCCGCCGGCAGATACCAGGCGAGCAGATTGAGATATTGCTCGACCTTCAGCGTCACCACCGCATCCAGTCCGAACGGTTCCAGCATGAATTGCGGGCGCAACAAAAGCGCCATGCCCGGCAAGGCCAGCAAGGCCGCCAGCCAGAAGCCCTGCTGCAACACCCCGGCCACCTCGCTATCGCGCCGCGCGCCATGCAGATGCGCCGCCACCGGCGCCACCGCCTGCACGATGCCGACCAAGGCAAACACGATGGACACCACGATACCGCTGCCGATCGCCACCGCCGCCAGATCCTCCGGGCTGACGTGGCCGAGCACCACGGTATCGACCAGCATCATGCCGATCGAAGCCAGTTGCGCCACGAGGATGGGCAGCGCCTGTGCCAGCAGACGGCGCATCGCCGCCGGCAAGCTGACGGACACGTTCATGGGCAAGGCGGACGATTCGGAAGATTCAGACGATGCGCGCATGCAATTCCGGCAGATCGGCCACCCCGGCACGCAGCACATCGCCACGCAACAGCGCCCCGACCCCGGCAGGCGTGCCGGTATAGATCAGGTCGCCGGGGGCCAGCGTCACCCAGGTCGACAGATTGGCCACGATCCGCGCCACCGGCCAGCCCATCTGCGCCAGATCGCCGTCCTGGCGCAACGCGCCGTTGATCTCCAGCCAGATCCGCCCCTGCGTCGGATGCCCGCATTCGCTCGCCAGACGCAAGGGTGCGCACACCGCTGAATGATCGAAGCCCTTGCTCATGTCCCAGGGATGCCCCTTCTCCTTAGCCCGCGCCTGCACGTCGCGACGCGTCAGATCGAGGCCGACGCCATAGGCCAGCACGCAATCGAGCGCGTCTTGCACGGGAATGTCGGCCCCGCCCCGGCCCAGCGCCGCCACCAGTTCGATTTCGTGGTGCAGATTCGCCGTTTGCGGCGGATAGCGCACCGCAAGCTCCCCGCTGCCGCTGACCAGGGCATCGGCCGGCTTGCTGAAGAAAAAGGGCGGCTCCAGACCGGCCGCCTGATCGTGCGCGCCCATCTCACGGGCATGCTCGGCATAATTGCGGCCGACACAAAAGATGCGCCGCACCGGAAATGCAGCGGCCAGCCCGGCCACCGGCACGGTGACCGGAGCGGGCGGCGAAAAAAGGCAAGAAGTAGTCATCGGCGGGATTATCGAGGCCCGGGATGAAAAAGGAAACCAGCGGCCGTCACGCCGGATTGTCGAAATCCACGAAACGCGCCTCCAGCCCGAATCGGGCCGCCAGGTGCGCGGCCAGCGCCTGCACCCCATAGCGCTCGGTCGCATGATGCCCGGCAGCCAGATAAGCGACGCCGCTTTCTTCGGCCAGATGCAAGGTAGGTTCCGAAATCTCGCCGGAAAGATAAACGTCCACGCCCGTGGCGATTGCCTGCTCGAAATAGCCTTGCGCGCCGCCGCTGCACCAGGCGATGCGCTCCACCAGCCGGGTCGGGTCGCCGATGGCCAACGGCGCGCGGCCGAGCACGGCGGCGATGTCGGACATCAGGCGGGCGAGCGTCACGGCTTCCGGCAGGCGGCCGTGCCAGCCGATCTCCTGCTCGCCGAAGCGGCCTTCCGGCAGCCAGCCGCAGCGGGCGGCGAGCTGGGCGTTGTTGCCCAGTTCCGGGTGGGCATCGAGCGGCAGATGGTAGGCGATCAGGCTGATGTCGTTGGCGAGCAGGGTGGCGAGGCGTTTCTTGCGCAGGCCCGTGATGCGCGCTTCCTCGCCTTTCCAGAAATAGCCGTGGTGCACCAGCACCGCGTCGGCCCCCTCGGCCACGGCGAAATCCAGCAGTTTCTGGCTGGCGGTGACGCCGACGACGATTTTTCCGACTTCGCCGCGTCCTTCCACTTGCAGGCCGTTTGGGCAATAATCGCGCAGTCTTGCGGGTTCCAGCAGGCCATCCAGGTACTGCACCAATAATTCCAGTTTCATCATCAGATTCTCATGCACAGACTGTGGTTGATTTTTGCACAAACGGTGACGGTTGCGCTGGCGGTTTTCTTCACGCTAGGAACCTTGAAACCCGAATGGCTGGGGCGTGCGCCGCAAACTTCCGCGCCGGCTCAGGTCACGCTGCACGGCGCCTCGCGCGCCGATGGCGAAGCGCCCGCGCCAGCCAGTTCCTACCGCGAGGCAGCGCGCGCCGCTCTGCCCGCCGTGGTGCACATCTACACCACGCAGGAAATCCGCAGCCAGCGCCACCCGCTGTTCGATGACCCGATCTTCCGCCACTTCTTCGGCGAGCGCCAGGAAGGCCGCAACCAGCGCAATTCCGGCCTGGGTTCCGGCGTCGTGGTCAGCGCCGACGGCTACATCCTGACCAACTACCACGTCATCGAGAGCGCCGACGACATCCAGGTTTCCCTGAACGACGGCAAGACCTACAAGGCCACCGTGGTCGGCACCGACCCGGAGTCCGACCTCGCCGTGCTGCGGATCAAGGCGCAGGACCTGCCGGCCATCACTTTCGGCCACATGGAGAACCTGCGCGTCGGCGACGTCGTGCTGGCGATCGGCAATCCCTTCGGCGTCGGCCAGACGGTGACGATGGGCATCGTCTCGGCACTCGGCCGCTCGCACCTGGGCATCAACACCTTCGAGAATTTCATCCAGACCGACGCCGCCATCAATCCGGGCAATTCCGGCGGGGCGCTGGTCGATGCGGCCGGCAATCTGGTCGGCATCAACACCGCCATCTCCTCGCGCCCGGGCGGCAACCACGGCATCGGCTTCGCCATTCCGGTATCCAGCGCGCGCAGCATCATGGAGCAGATCATCGCTTCCGGCGCGGTCACGCGCGGCTGGATCGGCGTCGAGGCGCAGGAAATCACCAGCGAGCTGGCCGATTCCTTCAACCTGCCCGACACCGCCGGCGCCCTGATCGCCGGCGTGGTGCGCGGCAGTCCGGCCGACCGCGCCGGCATCCGCCCCGGCGACGTGCTGCTCTCGGTCAATGGCACGGCCGTCACCGACCCGCAGGTGATGCTCGACCTGATCGCCGGCCTCGCGCCCGAATCGGAAGCGCGCTTCCGCCTGCGCCGCGACACCAGCATCCAGGAAGTGCCGATCCGCATCGGCAAGCGCCCGTCGTTGCAAGCCGGGGAGTAAGCGCCATGTGCGAACTCCTGGGCATGAACTGAAAACAAAAAAATAATTACAATAAAATCAATTTGTTATGATCGAATAATTTATTTTTGTGTCACCTAATTTGGTATTCATGTATCTCCTGTAAGTATTACCTGCACTTGCACCCAAACGCGCCGCACCTGTACGTGTGGTCCTCTGACCCGGCCAGCATTCCAGCTTCCCCCCACACCCCCTGTAACACCCTAGAACCGCCCCAGAGGCCCGCAAAGCAAGCTCCCCAGCCAGGCAGGGTACATAGCCCCGGCGAGGCGCACAGTAAGCCCCATAGCTGCACTTGCGACAGACTTACACAATCCCATGTTTTATAAGAACTTAATTTAGAGTATCCCTAGAATGGATACATTCAGGCAAAGGCACGAAGCCGCAAAAGTAGCCGTCTCCGGGCTATCAATGCCCGGAAGCTACAACAGCGTAACCAGTAGCAGTAGAACAACAGAAGCACACTGACCGCTTAGAGTCTCCCTACATGGTACGAGAGTAGCAAAACAGAAATCGTCCGATAGAGTATGCCCATACGAACATAGAGAATCACCACAAAATAATGTTCGTTAGACTTGACACAAACCATACGGACAGATCACAGTACGAACACCACATCAACGGACAACGTACATGACCACGATTCTCTACGCCCGCGTATCGACTTCAGAGCAAACCATCCTTCACCAGCAGGTACAGGCAGAGGAAGTGCTAGGCATGCCGATGGATCAAGTAATCTCTGACGAAGGTGTGTCAGGGGTTCAGGTCCGACTGAAAGACCGCCCCCAAGGGAGACGACTATTCGACATCCTGCGTGCAGGGGATACGCTTGTCGTACGCTGGGTGGATAGGTTAGGGAGAAACTACTGCGACGTTACAGAGAGCATCCGGGAGTTTCTGAATCGTGGGGTGATTATCAAGACGGTAATTAACCGCATGGTCTTTGATGGCAGTACAACAGACCCCACGCAAATGGCTGTTAGAGACTCGCTAATCGCCTTCATGGCAGCAACCGCGCAAGCTCAAGCCGAAGCCACCAAAGAAGCGCAAATGGCTGGCATTGCCCATGCCAAGGAGCACGGAGCATTCAGGGGAAGAAAGCCCAGCTACACGCGGCGGCAGCTAGAACAGGTAACGGCCCAGCTAGAAGCCAAAGAGAGCATTCAGAGTATCTCAAAGGCTGCCGGCCTATCTCGTGCCGCCATCTATCGCATTCAGGAAAGCCCAGCCAAAGCCTTTACATCGTTAGAGGCTTGGGGGCTGTAACTTGCCCGTGCTAGCCCGGTGAATTGTCAAACTCGAACAGTTCGCCGGGTTTCACTTCCAGCGCCTCAGCAAGGCGGCAAATGTTGATTAAGGCAATGTTCCGTTGCCCACGTTCAACGCCGCCTAAATAGCTTCTCGCTACGCCCGATTCAAGGGAAAGCGTTTCCTGACTCCACCCCTTTGCTTTCCGTAGCTGGGCAAGTCGTTTTCCAAATAGCTTGCGTACGTCCAAAGCACTTCCCCAAAGGGAAAGGATGCTATGGAGCAGACCGCTATGAGGCGACGCCCTATGAGTGACAAATGCCAACGCAACGTGTATAATTTGTCACCTATAGTAGGCATCTGGAGTTTTAGCTTGAAGACCGCGCTTTTACTTATCGCCCCCCTTGTGCTCGCTGCATGCGCAACACAAAGCACCGGCCCTGTAGCCGTAGGCAATGGAACTTATGTTGTCTCTCGCCAAGCAGGGGCATTCCCCAGCGGTCGAGAACCGCTGCTAGTCGAGGCTATTACTGAAGCACAAGCGAAGTGCTCAAGCACAGGCAAAAGCGTCAAGCTGATCTCTCAAAATGAAAACCCCGGCCCTTATGTCATGGGGAATTACCCAAAAGCTACCGTTGTTTTTTCTTGTGAGTAAGCCGTGGAAATAGTTATCGCTATTGCTGTATTTCTTGTCGCTGCTTGGTTTTGGAGAGCAAGGCAGTATGACAAACACACCCTCCTCGATTTCGATTCTTGGGTTTCAAAATACGAGAATTCAGCATCTCCCCTTCAAGCCTCTAGGATGGCCGTTGCCTTCCTGAGTCAGTCGATTCATTTTGCATGGGAGACGGGGGCCATCAACAGCAAACAGCGTGATGCTGTAACTGCCGCACTGAAACAGATGCGCGCCACGACAGCTATGACAATGTGGCTTGGCTCCAGTCTCCCAACTGTTTTGCGGGTCGTAGGCTCCGACGAAGTTTCTAACACCCCGGCCAGAGCGATAGGAATGCTTATGCTACTGGCTTGGATGTCGCCAAAGGGAGAAGAAGAAAATGCCATTCGCGCATTCCTCTTCCGCCGATGACGTATCAGCTATCTGTTTCTTTTACGGAAGCGAAGATCACAGAGCGCACCGCCTCGATAGCATCCAACCCAAGTCCCAACGGAACACCCGATCCATAGACTGCTGCAACACCTCGCACCCGATGCCCGATCAAGCGTTCACGTATTTCAAAATCAATGCCTCGACGAACCGCAATGTCCTTCCATGAGTGCCGCATCTGGTAAAGCGTGTAGCCGTTCGTCATTTTGTTGAATCTTGTACTCATCGACGAAACCGCCCCGTGTAAAGAACGTGGGTTATTCTCTTGCCAAACCAGCATAGCCCGTAACCTGTCGATGTCGATCACAGAGCGAGCGTCATCGCAAATCGGAATGTCCCTCTCCGCCGCCTTGTTCTTCCCTTTGGCAACTCTGAAATAAAGCCCCTTCACGCCAAACACGTCTGTCTTCTCGCAAATGGCATCGCTCTTGGCCTGCATTAATTCCCGTGGCCGCATACCGAGTACAGCAAGCGTCTCGACGGCAATCGCATCGAACTGTGAAGCCCCGCCCTCGTAGCCTTTCCTGACCTTCACACTCGCCGGACGCTGTTTGAACCCCTCTATTGCCTCCCGGATGGCTTGCACTGGCATAGGCTCCCGATCATCCACACGCGGCTGCATTACCCCCTGAAGCTCTTTCAGACGCGGCATCTGCAACTTGGGCAGCACACAGCGCAAGGCCGAAACCATACCGTCAAGCTGAGTTTTCACCGTCCGTGGTGTTACATCGTTCAGACGTTCCCGGCACCATTCCAGCAAGCCCGCCTCGACATGGGCCAGCGTAACCGTTGCCAACTTGATTTCAGGCAATCGCCGTTGTGCCAATTTGTATCGCGAATCGCCAACCCGATCATGGTATTTCGCCAAAGCGCGGCGGCATACACTCGCCCACGATTCACCCGCCTCCGTCACGGGATACACCTCGCCATCCCCGCCCACCGCGACCGTTTCGGCTGGCAAGGGCTTCCCCTGTATTGCCAACTCAATCCCGTTTAGAAAGGCCTGAGCCTCGATTGCGGGCCTTTGTGCCTCCGTGGGTACTTGGCCAACCTTCATCGCTTCATAAAACGACTGCCAGCCTTTGACCACATTCAGCCAATCCCGTGGATTACGCTGCTGCTCCTCAATCACCCGAGAAGCTGCCTGCCGAGTCAAAGCGGGAATCCGTGCAAACAACTCGTCCGCACTTGCAGATGAATCCGCCCCCTCGACGGCTTGCGACAACACAGCCCCAGCAAGGGCCAGATCGCGCTTTTGCCTCGCCTCATAGCAAATGGAATCGAACTGCACCGATACGCTTCGGGAAAGCCTTTCTGCATCCCGCTTGGCTGCTGTCTTCAGACTTTGCATGTACATCGCCTTGCCCAGCACCTTGGCAACGTCCTGAGGATAGCGCCGCCTGTAGTACCAGAGATTTGACCCCGATTTTTTGTGTAAGAATTCCGCCAACGTGTCGCCCGCCCGTGTTTCTGAATTTCGCCCGCTTGTGTCACCTCAGGAAGACTGGAACAATCCACAAAACCCCCTGTATTCACAAGCATCTTGAGCAGACAGGCTATCACGGAAAGAGACGAAAAATGTGCGAACTGCTGGGCATGAACTGCAACGTGCCAACCGACATCTGCTTTTCCTTCACCGGCTTCCAGGCGCGCGGCGGCGCCACCGGCGTGCATTCGGACGGTTGGGGCATCGCCTTCTTCGAGGATCACGGCTGCCGCGTCTTTCTCGATCCGCAGCCTTCTTCCGCCTCGCCCATCGCCGAGCTGGTGGGGCGCTACCCGATCCGCTCGAAAAACGTCATCGCCCACATCCGCAAGGCCACGCAAGGCTCGGTGCGGCTGGAAAACACCCATCCCTTCATGCGCGAAATGTGGGGCCGCTACTGGATTTTCGCCCACAACGGCAATCTCATCGACTTCGCGCCTTCGCTGGACGGCCCTTACCGGCCCGTCGGCAATACCGACAGCGAGCGCGCCTTCTGCTGGCTGCTGCAGGAATTGCGCCGCCACTTCGGCGACCATCCCGGCGACCACCTGCCGGCCACCGCCGACCTTTTCCGGCACCTGCATCAACTGACGCTCGCCATCAGCGAATACGGCGAATTCAATTTCCTGCTCTCCAACGGCGACGCCCTGTTCGCCCACGCCTCCACCCGCCTGCACAGCATCGTGCGGCAAGCGCCGTTTGCCCAGGCGCATCTCAAGGATCAGGACGTCAGCATCGACTTCAGCGAAGTCACCGGAGCAAACGACCGCGTCGCCGTCATCGCCACCTTGCCTCTCACCGACAACGAGGCATGGACGCCGCTGGCGGCCGGCACGCTGTGCTGTTTCGTCGAAGGGGTCATCGTGCACCAGGCGCCCACCCGGCCGGGGCCGCCGCGCCCCTGAGTTTCAGGCGCCGGGCCGGTCGGCGTCGAGGCGCGCGGCGGTCGCTACGAAATCGAGCATGGCCACCGGCCGGGAGAAGAAATAACCCTGACCGTAGCCGCAGCCCAGGCGGCACAGTTCGCGCAACTGGAATTCGTCCTCGATGCCCTCGGCCACCACCTGCAGCCCGAGGCTCCTCGCCATCGTGATGATGGCCTCGACCAGCGCGAATTCGTTGCTGCCCTGCTGCGGGTCGCTGATGAAGGATTTGTCGATCTTCACCACGTCGAGCGGGAAACGCTTCAGGTAGGAGAGCGAGGAATAGCCCGTGCCGAAATCGTCCATGAAAACGCGCAGGCCGGCGCGGCGCAGATCGTTGACCCAGGTCTGGGCGACGGTGACGTCGCTCATGAGCACGCCCTCGGTGATTTCGAGCGCGATCGCCGACGGCGGCAGGCCGTACCGGGCCAGCAGGTCGAGCACCGCCGGCACCGGCAGTCCCTCGGGAATCTGGCGCGCCGACACGTTCACCGAGGCGTACAGCGCAAGCTTCTGGGTGCGCCACAGGGCGACGTTGCGGCAGGCTTCTTCGAGCACCCAGTAGCCGACTTCGTCGATCAGCCCGATCTGCTCGGCCAGCGGCACGAAAATTTCCGGCGAGATCGGGCCAAGCTGCGGGTGCCGCCAGCGCAGCAGGGCCTCCCCGCCCGCCACCCGCTGCGTCGCCAGATCGATGATGGGCTGACAGTAAAGCTCCAGTTCGCGGCGGCCGATGGCGGCGCGCAGATCGTCCTCCAGACGCCGGCGGTATTCGGCGGCGGCTTCCTGGGACGGGTCGAACAACTGGCAACTGGGCTGCCCGGCTCCCGTCGTGTTCAGCGCGATTTCGGCGCGCCGCATGAGCTGGTTGAAGTCGCCGCCATCCTGCGGGAAGCGCGCCGCGCCGATGCGCGCGCCGAGCACCACCGCGTGCGAGCCGTCATGATTGGCGTAGGGCTGCGACAACAGGCGCACCAGGGCTTCCAGGCGGTCGAGGATGTGCAGCGCATCCTGTTCCTGGCCCAGGAGCAGCGCGAATTCGCCGCTGCCGACGCGGGCCGGAAAATCCTTCGCCCGCATCCACTGTCGCAGCCGCTTCGCCACTTCGAGCAGAATGCGGTCGCCGGCCACGAAGCCCGTCGCATTGACGATTTGCCTGAATCCGTCGAGGTCGATGCGCACCAGGGCGAACGGCGGTGTCGACGGCGGTAGTTCGGCCAGCTTTTCCGCCAGCCCTTCGCGATTGGCGAAACTGGTCAGCGAATCGGTGACGGCCAGCCGGCGCGCCAGCATTTCTTCTTCCTTGCGCTGCGTCACGTCATTGACCGTGCCTTGCACGCTGCCGTCGCCCAGGGCGATCACGCCGACCTGCAGCCAGCGGGCGTCGCCGCGCCGACCGACCAGCCGGAAATCCCCTTCGGCGGATTTCTCGGCGCTTTCCAGCGCCCGCCGGAGCAGGCCGAGCAGCGCCTGCGGCTCGTCCCAACCGGTTTCGAACAGGCTGCGCGCGCCGTCGCCGGTTTCGCGCGCCGGCAGCCAGGTCAGGCCGACGAAGGCGCGGTTGAACGAATCCAGCCGGCCGTCGCCCTGGGCGATGAAAATTCCGGCGCTGGCGTTGTCGAACAGGTCGTGATACTTGCGCTGGTCGATTTCCTGCTGCTCGCGCAGGGCGCGTTCCTGCCCCAGGGCATCGACCAGTTGCCCGGTCAGGCCGTTGATGTCCTCCACCAGCCGCCCCAGTTCGGTGCTCTGGTGGCCCTCCGGCACGGCAAGCCGTTCGCCGCTCGTCACCTTGAGCCGGTGCATGCGGTCGGAAATCTGCTTGATCGGGCGGATGACCAGAATCAGCAAAGCGCCTGCCGCCGCCGCGATGACCAGAAAAATCAGCGGCACCAGCACGAAAACCGTCAGCGCCACGCTCTTGGCGATCTGCGCCTGAATCGCCTCGTCGTTGGTTTCGAGGATGATTTCGCCGATTTTTTTCTCGGCATTGAAGGGCGAGAAGAGCGGGCGGGTCACAGACGAGCCGGTCGCGGACGATCGCGTCTGGGGACGCGCCAGCCGCGCGATGCTGCGCTGCGCCGCGCGGATGTCGACGCGCTGCACCTCGCTGTTCCTGAGCAGACCTTGGGCGACTTCGTGCGCCAGTTGCTCGTCGTCGGCGAAACAGGCGACGCTGGCCGTGCTCTGCACGGTATCGAGCAGTTCGCCCAGTTTCTGCGCGGCGCGCTCGTGCACCTGGGCGCTGACCACCTGGCTGGCCACGATGACCGAGGGAATGCCGACCAGCAGCGTGATGCCGATCACCGCCAGCAGGCTGCGGGCGAGAATGCCGCGCCACCAGATCATCTGACCGCTCATGGCAAGGATTTGTCGAAGGAGTACAGCACACGCACCCGGCTATCGACCTGCGCCAAGGGCAGGTAGGCCATCGCGCCGGGCCGCGCCGTCACGAAATCGAGAATCTCCTCGGCGCTCTGCAATATCTGCGGCGGCCGGGTCTTGCCGGAAAAGAGCAGGCGCGACCAGTAAGCGTTGATTTCGGCCGGGCTTTTGTTGACCAGCAGACGATAGAAACGGCTGCGGATTTCCGAATCCTGCGCCTGATCGACCGGCTCCGCCGTCACGCCGGAAGAAAGGCGGCGATAGCGGCCCAGGAAGATATTGACGACGTCGTCCTGCGTCAGACGCTCGATACCGCAGCGCGGACTGGCGACCACCACCAGCGCGTCGGCGCGCGCCGACGCGCACGACAGACAGAGAAGCAGCGGGAGGAAGGCGGACAGGCAGCGCATGGTCAGAACACGAAATCCAACGTCACGGACAGCACGTCCGTCCTGCCATTCCAGCCGGCATCGCTGCGGGCGAAGGCGAAGCGTGAATCCGGCTCGCCGCGCACGGCATCCCACTGTGCCTTGAGGGCAAGGTTCTGGTAAAAATCCCAGCGCACGCCGACGCTGTAGGTTTTCTGATCGACCTGCGAGGCCATCATGTACTGCCGGTAGCCCTGTTCCAGTTGAGCGAAGGACGGCCCCGGCGGCAAACCGGCGGAACGGGCGTTGCGTTTCGATTTCCAGCGCGACACGCCGACATAGGGCGTCACGCTGCCCAGACGGTAGGCGGCCAGCACGTAGGCCGCGTGCGAATCCGCGAACACGTCCGTCTGGTGGCGCGTGCGATTGACCATCGCCTGGATCTGCACCGGGCCTTCGTCGTAGGCCACGCCGAGCGCCATGAAACGGCTGGTCTTGTGCTTGGTGCGGATGCCATCGGCGGCGCGCAGGGTTTCCGGAGAGCCGAGCAGGGTGCCGGCCGCGCGTAGCTGGTCGTGCAGCCCGAAATTGCCGACGTTGCTGGCAAAACGGATTTCCGCCGCGTTGACGTGCAACTGCCAGGGGCCGGTCTGGTAATCGAGCACCAGACCGCGCACCGGAGAGCCGCTGCTGTCCCAGATGCCCGGCGCGCCGGCGGTTTTTTCCTGAGTCTTGCCGTAGAACAGCTTGCCGCGTGCCACGCCGCCCGCGAGCGGCAGGGTCAGGCTGCCGTCCACGCCGTCGAAATGCGAGAAGAACAGCGGCCCGAAAAAATCCGCCGAGGGGCGCACCGGCAGGTAGGAATAACCCACCAGACGGGAATCCGCCAGCATCATGAAATCCGCGCCGATCCGCCCGAAGCGCAGGTTGAAGCGGGGGTCCGGCTCCCACTTGGCAAAGGCCCACATCACCTCGGGGTCGTGGCTGCGGTCGTAATGCAGCCGCGACACGGCCTGGCCGACCACTTCCCAGTCCGCACCGAGCTGCCAGTTGGCCTGCACGCCCAGCATGCTGTCGATGCGCCCCGACCAGCGGCCGGACTTGATGCCCACCGGCTGCGACAGGTCGCGGACGAAGTCCACGTGCCGCGAGGAGGAGCGGGCCGCGCCCAGCGTGCCGAAGCCGCTCAGGGTAAACCGTCGTTCCGATACTTCCTCGGCGTGGGCCGGCGCTTGCAAACCCGGCAGCAGACAGAGCAGGCAGGCGAGGATTCTGTTTGTTTTCGAGGAGAACAAGGACGGCCCCAGTGCGTTGAACCAGAAAAATCCAGCAAGGCAAACCCGCCACCGACGCCGCGCTTGCGAGCGGGCACAACCGATTCCGGGAAAACAGGGCGGATGCTAGCACGGTTCTTCGCCCCTCATAAATGGGACAAAAGGGCTGAAGAATGGCCGCAATGGCGCCGGAACGGGGCGGGGGGGTGCAACGGATGTCGCGCGCAAGGCGGCGCGCCGGGGCCGCCGTTTGATTTCCGCGCGCAATCGGTAACAATGCCGGTTTTGTGCCACACGACACCGCGCATGGACAACCTGATCAAGGACACCGCGACGCTGGAGCTTTTCTGCTGGCTCGATCCGGGTACCGAACTGCCGGGCTGGGACATCCTCAACGGCAGCCCTTTCGGCGCTTCGCTGGCCGCGCCGCAAGGCGGCGCGCCGGAAGCCGGCGACCAGTTGATGTCGGTGCAGAACTACTTCGCCGAATACCATCTGGAATACTTCCGGCAGCGCCGCTACAGCCATTTTCCGAGCCGCCTGCACGCCCTCCTGCAATTCGCCACGCGCACCGACGCCATGACCTTCCGCCACAAGCACCCGAGCCGGGTGTTCGGCAAGAACCTCTCCTGTTCGCGCACCAAGGGCGCTTACATCTGCTCCTTCCACGACGCAAGCTGGCTCGATTACCTGCGCCTGCCGCACAGCCTGTCACTGAGCGCCCTCGACGAAGTGGCGGATTACTACTGGTCGGGCAGGACCGTGGAGGAAGTCGGCCTCACCTTCATGGACGAACCCTGGCGCGAGCCGCCGGTGATCGAGGCGCTTTACCAGGGCGTTCTGGAAGCGGAATGGGGACACGAGCAAACCGGCTGGCTGCCGGGTTTCCGCTGATTCGTCACTGCGGCCCGACTTGGCCGGAATCAACGCGCCTGCATGCTAAAGTTACATCCCGTTTTTCACCATAACATCCCATAGGAGTCCAGCATGGCTTATTACATCGATCAACTGCAACCGGGCATGTCGGCCAGCACCTCGAAAACCGTCACCGAAACCGACATCGTCCTGTTCGCCGGTATTTCCACCGACGTGAATCCCGCCCACCTGGACGAGGAATACTGCAAGGGCACGATGTTCGGCACCCGCATCGCGCATGGCATGCTGTCCGCCGGTTTCATTTCCGCCACGCTCGCCAACAAGCTGCCGGGGCCGGGCACCATCTACCTGTCGCAGACGCTGAAATTCAAGGCTCCGGTCAAACCGGGCGACACCGTCACCGCCACCGTCACGGTGCGCGAGGTCAACGTCGAGAAAAACCGCGTCATTCTCGACACGGTGTGCACCGTTGCCGGCAAAACCGTGATCGACGGCGAATGCCTGATGATGCCGCCGGTACGTCCCGCCGCCTGATACGAATCGCCCGCGCCCGGTTCTGCCGGGCGTTTTTCCTTCTTCCGGATTTTCCATGAGCGGCCCGACGACAGCACTTTTCGGCCTCGATGCCGTTGCCATCCTGCTCGCAGCCGCCGCCATCCAGGCCAGCCAGGCGGTGCAGGAAGGCTATGCCGAGGCCGCCGCAGAAGGTGAGCGGCAGGCTGAAAAGCGCGCGGCGGCGAGCGAGCGCCAGAGCGCAGCCGCGGCCAGTGGCCAGGCCGCGCTCGCTGCCCGCATCGAGTCCGCCGAAGCAGAACACGCCCGGCTGTGCGCGCTCACCGCGCCTTACGGCCTGGCGGAGGCGCTGGCCGGCAACAAACCTGCCGTCCCGGTAGAAACCTCACACGCCGCCCTCGCCGCCTACCTGGAGCAATTGTTGACGCGCAACGCGCATCTGAGCGCGGCGCTGGACGGCATGCTCGCCGCCTTGCCGCAAACGCACGCCGCCGGATTGTCGGATGGCCGCCCGGCCGCCCCGCCAACACGATAGCCCAG
>OGQD01000643.1_pt1 | contig 25217 bp, 20 predicted proteins | sample 1553091 | NCBI WGS metagenome assembly OGQD01 (sample SAMEA2580290, study PRJEB22360) | human gut metagenome | biome: human gut; feature: human-associated habitat; material: faeces | place: Denmark | collected 2008/2010
GGGTGCTGGGGTCGATTCTCGGCGGGCGAAAGTGAGCGTTTAGGAAGCTCTGAACCAATCCGTCCGCCCTGAGCTTGTCGAAGGGCATCACCCGCAAAATCAAGGGCTTCAACAGGTTCAGTCCGAACGGTTTTGGTTGATTCAGAACTCCCTTAACGCGGATTCGGCGGATGAACGCGGATCAGAGGCACGCGATCACGGGTTTATCCGCGCAATCTGTTGCTCCGCGACGATTCGCGTTCAATGCTGTTTTCCAGCGCAACCGCCTTGGCACTGCCGCAGGCTCAGCCCGAGCGGTTGTGATTTGTTCAGCTTCCTTGGCTAATCCGCCCCGCCCATCGCCGCCAGATGATCGAACAAGGCGCGCGCCGCCGGGCCGAGGGCGGCGCGTTCGCGCACGCACAGGTGCAGGTCGCGCGGCGCCCAGGGGTCGGCGATTTCCACCGTGTGCAGGCGGTCGAGCGCCGAAACCGACGAGCGCGGCACCATGCCGATGCCGACGCCGGCGGCGACCATGCGGCAGACGGCGGCGAAGCTGCGCACCTGGATGCGCACGTCGAGCCGTCCGCCCAGGCGCGCCGCGTGGTTCATCATGAAGGTGTGAATGGCGCTGCCGGCGTGCAGGCAGACGAAGGCTTCGCCGAGCACGTCGGCAAAGGCGATTTCCCGTTGCCGGGCCAGCCGGTGCGCGGCGGGGACGATCAATACCAGCCGGTCGCGCCGGTAGGGCGTGACTTCCAGTTCGCCGAAATCGCCTTCGGCAGCGACGACGCCAAGCTCCACCTGACCGCCCGCCACCGCGCCGACGATGGCCGGACTGGGCTGTTCCTCCAGGCTGACGCGCACCTGCGGATGCTCGCGCAGGAAGTCGCCGAGGTCCTCGGGCAGGAAACAGTTGATCGCGTTGGTGTTGGCGAACACCGTGACCTGGGCGTTCAGCCCGCTGGCGTAAGGCGCGAGGTCGGCGTGCATCTGTTCGAGCTGGGCGAATACCTGCCGGGCATGGCGTAACAGCGATTCGCCGGCGGCGGTCGGCGTCAGGCCGCGCGCGTGGCGCTCGAACAGGGCGACGCCCAGGCTCGCTTCCAGTTGCGTCAGGCGGTGGCTGGCCGACGACGGGGCGAGGTGCACGCGTTCGGCGGCGCGGGTCAGCGCGCCGCTGTCGGCGATGGCGGCGACGAGACGCAGATCGGGCAGGTCGTAGTGCATGGTTGTTTTGTCTTCAGGGAAACTCTGAACAAATCCGTTCGCCCTGAGCTTGTCGAAGGGCGTCACCTACAAAAGCAAGGGCTTCGACAGGCTCAGCCCGAACGGTTTCGATTTATTCAGAACTTCTTCAGGTTTCGTCTGTAACGAATGCTTGCTTGCGATAATACCAATTGCCGGCGCTATCCGATGGGCGTTCAATCGCGCCCTCGCTTCCTTTCTTGCGCCACCGTGTCCGCCGCTCCCGCCGATTCGTCTCCTTCAACGCTTCCCGACAATTCGGCGCGCATCACGCTGGCCGTTTCTCTGGCCGGGTTTTCCTGCTTTCTGCTGCTCTACGGCACGCAGCCGCTGCTGCCGCAGTTGACCGGAACCTTCGCCATTTCGCCGGGAACGGCGAGTCTGAGCGTTACCGCCGGCACGGGCGTGATGGCTTTGCTGTTGATTCCTCTGAGTCTGGTCACCGACCGCTACGGCCGCGAGCGGCTGATGCGCTTCGGCCTGTTCGGCGCGGCGCTGTTTTCGCTGCTGTCCGCCTGGGCGCCCGATTTCTTCCTGCTCGTGCTGGCGCGCGCCGCGCTCGGCGCGTGCATCGCGGGGGTGCCGGCGGCGGCGATGGCCTATCTCGGCGAAGAATTGCCGGTGGCGAACCGGGCGCGCGCCATGGGGATTTACATCGGCGCCAACGCGCTGGGCGGCATGGCCGGGCGGCTGCTGGCGGGGGCGTGCAGCGATTGGGCCGGTTCCTGGCATTACGGTTTGTCGGCGGTCAGCCTGCTCGGCCTGGCGGTGGCTTTCGTTTTCTGGCGCTTGCTGCCGGCGCCCCGCCATTTCACGCCGCACTCGCTGCAACCCGGCCTGCTGTTCGCCGACGTGCGCCGCATCTACGCCGATGCCGGTTTGCCGTGGCTGTTCTGCGTCGCCTTTCTCGGCATGGGGACGCTGGTCGGCCTGTACAACTACCTGCCCTTCCGGCTTTCGGCAGCGCCTTATGGCCTGGGGCCGACGGCGATCGGCAGCGTCTTTCTGCTCTATGCCGTGGGCAGCTACGCTTCGGCCTGGGCGGGGCGGCAGATCGCCCGCCGTAGCCGCCAGCGCATCATGCTCGGCATGGCCGCGCTGTTCACCGCCGGTATCGTGGTGACGCTGGCCGCGCCCTTGTGGCTGATCATTGCCGGGCTGGCGGTGTTCACCTTCGGCTTCTTCTCGGTGCATTCGGTCGCCAGCGCCTGGGTGGGGCATCGCGCCGGAGCGCGCCGGGGCTTGGTGTCGGCCCTCTATCTGTCGAGCTATTACCTGGGCGGCAGCGTGATCGGCACGGCCAGCGGCTGGGCCTGGAGCCATGCCGGCTGGCCGGGGGTGATCGGGGCGATGCTCGCCTGCGGCGTTTGCGTCATCCTGATCGCCCTGCGTTTGCGGCGGCTGGCGGAGTGAAAAAACGCATGAGCGCGCTGGCCGATCCGGGCGTTTCCCTCGCCTTGTTCGCCGCCTTCGGTTTTTCGCTGAAAGCGATTTTCATCAAGCTGGCCTATCCCTACGGCGTCGATGCCGTGACCTTGCTGACCCTGCGCATGGCGTTCTCGCTGCCGGTTTTCCTGTGGGTCGGGCTGGCCCGCCACCATGCCGGCGCCGCGCTCAGCGTCGGCGATTGGGGCCGCGTCGCGCTGCTCGGCTGCCTCGGCTATTACGGGGCCAGCATTCTCGATTTCTGGGGCTTGCAATACATCTCCGCCGGCCTGGAGCGGCTGATCCTGTTCACCTATCCGACGCTGACGCTGCTGATCGGCGCGCTGTTTCAGGGCAAGCTGTTCGGTCGCCGCGAGGTGATCGCCGTGGCGCTCTGCTACGCCGGCATCGGCTTCGCCTTCGCGCACGATCTCGGCCTGGGCGAGATGCGCGACGTGCTGATCGGCGGCGCGCTGGTGTTCGCCTCCAGCGTCGCCTACGCGCTCTATCTCGCCGGCAGCGGCACGCTGATCGCCCGCCTCGGCGCGATGCGCTTCACCGCCCTGGCGATGCTGGCGTCGAGCGCCTTCACGCTGCTGCATTTCGCCGCCGTCCAGCCGTTCTCGGCGCTCATCCAGCCGCTGCCGGTGTATGGCTGGAGTCTGGTGATGGCGGCGCTGTCGACGGTGCTCCCGGTTTTCGCGCTGGCCGCCGCGATCCGCCGCCTCGGGGCCGGGCCGACCGCGCTGTACGGCATGATCGGCCCGCTGCTCACCATTTTCTTCGGCTGGTGGCTGCTCGATGAATCTCTGTCGCTGGCGCAGGGCGTTGGCGCGGTGCTGATCGTCGCCGGCATCCGGGCGATGCGCCGCTGAGTGGCGGGGATACCGACCGTTTTTAGGCGCAAATTCCGGGTGGAAAATTTTCCCGCCCTCTTGAAATCCCCCAACCCCGCCCCTATCATTAGCACTCGTTGGCGTTGAGTGCTAACAGCGCTTCGCCAGATGCCCGCTTCGAGAACGGGCCGATTTTTTCGCTTCATCCCTGTTCATTTTTCTTTCAGGAGCTTGTTTCATGAATATTCGTCCTTTGCACGACCGTGTGATCGTCAAGCGCGTCGAAGCCGAGCGCACCACAGCTTCCGGCATCGTCATCCCCGATTCCGCCGGCGAGAAGCCGGATCAGGGTGAAGTCCTGGCCGTCGGCCCGGGCAAGCGCGACGACAACGGCAAGCAGATCGCCCTCGACGTCAAGGTCGGCGACCGCGTGCTGTTCGGCAAGTACGCCGGTCAGGCCGTCAAGGTCGATGGCCAGGAAGTGCTGGTCATGCGCGAAGAAGACATCATGGGCGTGATCCAGAAGTAATTTCTGGCCCTTCCCCACATTCAAACAGATCAATTTTCAGGAGCTATCTACATGGCAGCCAAAGAAGTCAAATTCGGTGATTCCGCCCGCGCCCGCATGGTCGAAGGCATCAACATCCTGGCCGACGCGGTCAAGGTGACGCTCGGCCCGAAAGGCCGCAACGTGGTTCTGGAACGTTCCTTCGGCGGTCCGACGGTGACCAAGGACGGCGTTTCCGTCGCCAAGGAAATCGAACTCAAGGACAAGTTCGCCAACATGGGCGCGCAGATGGTCAAGGAAGTCGCTTCCAAGACCTCCGATATCGCCGGTGACGGCACCACCACCGCCACCGTGCTGGCCCAGGCCATCGTCCGCGAAGGCATGAAGTACGTCGCCGCCGGCATGAACCCGATGGATCTGAAGCGCGGCATCGACAAGGCTGTCGCTGCCACCATCGAGGAACTGAAGGCCATCTCCAAGCCGTGCACCACGACCAAGGAAATCGCCCAGGTCGGTTCGATTTCCGCCAACTCCGACGCTTCCATCGGCGACATCATCGCCGAGGCCATGGAGAAGGTCGGCAAGGAAGGCGTCATCACCGTCGAAGACGGCAAGTCGCTCGCCAATGAGCTGGATGTCGTCGAAGGCATGCAGTTCGACCGCGGCTACCTGTCGCCCTACTTCATCAACAACCCGGAAAAGCAGATCGCCATTCTGGACAACCCCTTCGTGCTGCTGTTCGACAAGAAGATTTCCAACATCCGCGACCTGCTGCCGGTGCTGGAACAAGTCGCCAAGGCATCGCGCCCGCTGCTCATCATCGCCGAGGATGTCGACGGCGAAGCCCTCGCCACGCTGGTGGTGAACAACATCCGTGGCATCCTCAAGACCGTCGCCGTCAAGGCCCCGGGCTTCGGCGACCGCCGCAAGGCCATGCTGGAAGACATCGCCATCCTGACCGGCGGCACCGTCATCTCCGAAGAAACCGGCCTGTCGCTGGAAAAGGCCGATCTGAAGGATCTGGGCCAGGCCAAGCGCATCGAAATCGGCAAGGAAAACACCACCCTGATCGACGGCGCCGGCGACGAAGCCTCCATCCAGGCCCGCGTCAAGCAGATCCGCATCCAGATCGAGGAAGCCACCTCCGACTACGACCGCGAGAAGCTGCAAGAGCGCGTCGCCAAGCTGGCGGGCGGCGTGGCCGTCATCAAGGTCGGTGCCGCCACCGAAGTCGAAATGAAGGAGAAGAAGGCCCGCGTCGAGGACGCCCTGCACGCCACCCGCGCTGCCGTTGAAGAAGGCATCGTCCCCGGCGGCGGCGTCGCCCTGCTGCGCGCCCGCGCTGCGGTCAAGTCGCTCAAGGCGGAAAACCACGATCAGGATGCCGGCATCAAGCTCATCCTCAAGGCCATCGAAGCCCCGCTGCGCGAAATCGTCGCCAACGCCGGTGACGAGCCGTCCGTGGTGGTCGACAAGGTCGTTCGCGGCAAGGGCAACTACGGCTACAACGCCGCCTCCGGCGAATACGGCGACATGGTCGAAATGGGCGTGCTCGATCCGACCAAGGTCACCCGCACCGCGCTCCAGAACGCCGCCTCCGTCGCCGGTCTGATGCTCACCACCGAATGCATGGTGGCTGAACTCGCCGAAGACAAGCCCGCCGCCGGCATGCCCGACATGGGCGGCATGGGTGGTATGGGCGGCATGGGTATGGGGATGTAAGTCGGGATGTAATTCCCGGCTTTGCCCGAAACAAAAAACCCCGCTGCGGCGGGGTTTTTTTGTGGCTGGGCGGTTGGTGGGATGTTGGACAAGGTGGCCTCAAGGCAGCCAACGCTGCCCGCCCTGTGCGGTCAAACGGTATTTTTGCGTGGAACTGCGCGCTGCCCGTCGTCGATGCCCGTTCATCCGGCGAAAATGCCGCGCCCGGTGGCCGGGTTTGTTAGACTTGTGCCGGAAAAAAGCGGTGGGGGGCCTGACTGGCAGGTATCCCCCCGAGCCGGAACGGGGTTCCTGGCTCCTAGACCATAAAAGGAGAACAGCGCCTCTAGGATAACCGAAAGCGCTTACAAATTGCTTACGTTTCAGCAATATTCTGTTGGAGATTTATGCGAATTCTCATAGCGGAGGACGATGACATCATCGCCGACGGCCTGAGCCGTTCCTTGCGCCAGGCGGGTTACAGCGTGGATTGGGCGGCGCACGGCGAGGCGGCGGAGGCGGCCTTGCTGGCCAATGAATACGATTTGCTGGTGCTCGATCTGGGGTTGCCCCGGCTCTCCGGGCTGGAGGTGCTGAAGCGTCTGCGCTCGCGCCATTCGACGCTGCCGGTGCTCATCCTGACGGCGCTCGACGGCACGCACGACCGGGTGCGCGGGCTGGATCTGGGGGCGGACGATTACATGGTCAAGCCCTTCGAGCTGGCCGAACTGGAAGCACGCGTGCGCGCCCTGACCCGGCGGGCGGGCGGCAATTCGCCGGCCATCGTCTGCGGCAGCCTGAGTTTCGATCCGGTCGGGCGGGTGACGCAGATCGGTGGCGTGCCGCTCGATCTGTCGGCGCGTGAAATCGGCCTGCTGGAAATCCTGCTGTCGCGCATGGGGCGGCTGGTGAGCAAGGATCAACTGGTCGATCATCTGTGCGGTTGGGGCGAGGAGGTCAGCCACAACGCCATCGAGGTCTATGTGCATCGCCTGCGCAAGAAGCTGGAGCCGGGCGGCATCAAGATCGCCACCGTGCGCGGCCTGGGGTATTGCCTTGAGCGACCGCAAGGCGAGTGAGGGCGGGGGCGGCCCGGGCAATGTGTCCGGCGCGCCGGAAACCGAGCGTTCGCTGTTCGGCGAAATCCTCGACTGGATGCTGGCGCCGCTGCTGTTCGTCTGGCCCCTGAGCATCGCCTTCACCCATTATTTCGCCAACAACGTCGCCAATTACCCCTACGATCAGGCGCTGCGCGAGCGGGTGACGGCGCTCAGCCGGCAGATCGAGTGGCCTGAGGGCAAGCAACCCTTGCGCCTGCCGGCATCGGCCCAGGCCATGCTGCGTTCGGACGAGCTCGATAACGTCTATTTCTTGGTCCAGGGTCCGGGAGAGAGGGAAAGTCAGGGTAAAAATCAGACCAAAAATCGAGCCAAACCCCTCGGCGATGCCGATTTGCCGGGTATTTCCGAGGCGCTGGCCGAAGAACTGCCGACTGGCGAAATCCATTTGCGCGACGATGAGTACAAGGGGCAGGACATCCGCGTCGCCTATGCCTTTTTCAGCGAAACGCCGACCGGGCCGCGCATCCTGATCCAGGTGGCGGAAACCACCGAAAAGCGCACGCAGTTGGCTAACCGCATCGTGGCGAGCGTGATTTTGCCGCAGTTCGTCATCATTCCGCTGGCGGTGATGCTGGTGTGGTTCGGCTTGTCGCGCGGTTTGCGGCCCTTGCATCGCCTGCGTCACACGATAGAAAAGCGCAGCCCCGCCGACCTTTCTCCCATCGCCACCCGGCGTGTGCCGGAAGAGCTGGAACCCTTGGTCGAAGCCTTCAACGCCATGCTGGAGCGCATGCAGAACAACTTTGCCGTGCAGCAGCGTTTCGTCGCCGACGCCGCACACCAGTTGCGTACGCCGCTCACCGGCCTGAAAACGCAGGCGCAGATTGCCAGCCGCGAGAGCGACCCGGCGGCGCTGCGCCACGCCTTGCGCCAGATTGCCACCGGGGTGGACCGGGCGGGCCGTCTGGTCAACCAGTTGCTCACCCTGGCGCGCACCGAGGCGAGCGACAACAGCCTGCCGCACGAACCGCTCGACCTCGCCATCCTGGCGCGGCAGGTGGTGGAAGACTGGGTGATGCGCGCCTTGCAGAAAGATATCGACCTGGGCTACGAAGCGCCGGGGCCGGCGATGGTGCACGGCAATGCCTTCCTGTTGCAGGAGTTGCTGAAAAACCTGATCGACAATGCCCTGAGCTACACGCCCAGCGGCGGCCGGGTGACTTGCCGCGTGCTGGATACCGGCAACACCGTGTTTCTCGAGGTCGAGGATAGCGGCATCGGCATCACCCCGGAGCAGGCGACGCTGGTGTTCGAGCGCTTTTATCGTGTCGATGACAATGCGGGCGAGGGCAGCGGCCTGGGTTTATCCATCGTGCAGGAAATCGCCAGTCAGCACCAGGCCCGCGCCAGCCTGCAACCTAACCCGCGCGAGCGCGGCACGCTGGCGCAGGTGGCTTTCCCCACCTGGCATCCGCCCTTGCCGCCGCCGCTGCCGCCGGAGGATTACGCCGAGCTGTACCGGCAATCACCGCCCATGGGCTAGCGGCTTCTGCTGCCATCTGCGCATGCGCTCGCCTGCGGGGGGCGCGCCAGCGATACAATCGACCTTTCTCATGCAATCTCCATTCGTTTCCTGAACCTGCCGTGTCCTCCCTGCACCGCCTGCGCGAAAAACTCGACCTGTACGAAAAGCTGATGCGGCTCGATAAGCCCATCGGCACGCTGCTCCTGCTCTGGCCCACCCTGTGGGCCTTGTGGCTGTCCGCTGCCGGGCAGCCGGACTGGGTGCTGGTGTGGGTGTTTGCGCTGGGTACGCTGCTGATGCGTTCCGCCGGTTGCGTCATCAACGATTTCGCCGACCGCGATTTCGACAAACACGTCGAACGCACCAAAGAGCGACCGCTCACGGCAGGCCGGGTGAGCAGCCGGGAGGCGCTCATTTTGTTCGCGCTGCTGTGCCTGGCCAGTTTTGCGCTCGTCCTGTTGCTGCGCAAACCGCTGGTGATCTGGCTGTCCTTCGCGGCGCTTTTTCTGGCGGCGAGCTATCCCTTCACCAAGCGCTTCTTCGCCATTCCGCAGGCTTATCTGGGGATCGCCTTCGGCTTTGGCATTCCCATGGCTTACGCCGCGCAACTCGATCAGGTGCCCGCGCCGGCCTGGTGGCTGCTGCTTGCCAACGTGTTCTGGGCGGTGGCTTATGACACCGAATATGCGATGGTGGATAGGGACGATGACCTGAAAATCGGTATCAAGACCTCGGCCATCACTTTTGGCCGCTTCGATGTCGCGGCGGTGATGCTGTGCTATGCGCTGACTTTGGGCGTCATTGCATTAGTTGGCGCTCACTACGGCCTTGGCCTGGCTTTCTACGCGGGGCTGTTCGTTGCGGCGCTGATGATGGGGCAGCACTATTTCTGGATACGCGGACGCGAGCGCATGCCCTGTTTTCGCGCCTTTCGCCATAACAACTGGGTGGGCGCCGCGATCTTTGCCGGCATCGCCCTGGATTATCTTCTGCGATGAAATATCACGATCTGCGCGACTTCATGTCGCAACTGGAGAACCTGGGCGAACTGAAGCGCATTGCCGCGCCAGTGGATACCCGCCTGGAAATGACGGAAATCGGCGACCGCGTATTGCGCGCCGGCGGCCCCGCGCTGTTGTTCGAGCAGGCGCATACGCAGGGGAAAAAAGCCGAAATGCCGGTGCTGACCAACCTGTTCGGCACGCCGCGCCGGGTGGCGCTGGGCATGGGCGAGGAATCGGTGCAGGCGCTGCGCGAAGTGGGCAAGCTGCTCGCTTACCTGAAAGAACCGGAACCGCCCAAGGGCTTGAAAGATGCGTGGGACAAGCTGCCGGTTCTGAAACAGGTGCTCAACATGGCACCGAAAAAGGTGTCGTCCGCGCCCTGTCAGGAAATCGTCTGGGAAGGCGGGGCGGTCGATCTTTCCCGTTTACCGATCCAGCACTGCTGGCCGGGCGACGTCGCGCCCCTGATTACCTGGGGGCTGGTGGTGACGAAGGGGCCGCACAAGAACCGGCAGAACCTCGGCATCTATCGGCAGCAGGTATTGACCCAGACGCACGGCCCGAACAAGCTCATCATGCGCTGGCTGGCGCATCGCGGCGGCGCGCTCGACTTCCGCGATTTCCAGCAGGCCCATCCGGGGCAGCCTTTTCCGGTGGCGGTGGTGCTCGGTTGCGATCCGGCCACCATCCTTGGCGCGGTGACGCCGGTGCCGGATTCATTGTCCGAATACCAGTTCGCCGGTCTGCTGCGCGGCGGCAAGACGGAACTCACGCAATGCCTCGGTTCCGATCTGCACGTTCCGGCGCGCGCCGAAATTGTGCTGGAAGGCGTCATCCACCCCGGCGAAACGGCGCTGGAAGGGCCGTATGGCGACCACACCGGTTATTACAACGAGCAGGCGGAATTCCCGGTGTTTACCGTCGAGCGCATCAGCATGCGCAAAAATCCCGTCTATCACAGCACCTATACCGGCAAGCCGCTGGACGAACCGGCTGTGCTGGGCGTGGCGCTGAACGAAGTGTTCGTGCCGCTCCTGCAAAAGCAATTCAGCGAAATCGCCGATTTCTACCTGCCGCCGGAAGGATGCTCCTACCGCATGGCCATCGTCAGCATCAGGAAACAGTATCCGGGCCACGCCAAGCGGGTGATGTTCGGCATCTGGAGTTTCCTGCGCCAGTTCATGTACACCAAGACCATCGTCGTGGTCGATGAGGACATCGACATCCGCGACTGGAAGGAAGTGATCTGGGCCATGACCACCCGTTTCGATGCGGTGCGCGACACGACGCTGGTCGATAACACGCCCATCGACTACCTCGATTTTGCCTCGCCGGTCGCCGGCCTCGGCTCCAAGATGGGGATTGATGCCACCAACAAATGGCGGGGCGAAACCAGCCGCGAATGGGGGCGGCCCATCGTCATGGATGCCGCCGTGAAGACGCGCATCGATGATCTGTGGGACACGCTCGGCCTGTAAGCCGGCAAAACGGAAAGGAACGCGCATGACCGATCAAACACCCGCCACGCAGAACGTGCGCACCTCGCTCATTCACGTCACGCATCTCATCTACGGGCTGCACGCGAGCGCCGTGGTGATTGGGCTTCTCTCTTCCGCCACCGTGGCTGGCGGCCTGGTGTTCGGCTTGCCCTCGCTCGCCGGTGTCGTGCTCAATTACTGGATGCGCAGCGAAGTGCGCGGCACCTGGCTGGATGCGCATTTCCGCTGGCAGATCCGTACCTTCTGGTTCACTTTGTTGTGGCTCGTTGTCTATGGCCTGTTGATTATCACGATCATTGGCATACCCGTGGCCTGGTTGTTGATCTTCATCCTGGGCATCTGGGTGGCTTACCGTGTCTTGCGCGGCTGGCTGGCGCTGAAAAATGGCGAATTACCGCCGGTTTCAGCAAAACAGTGAAACGTAAAAGACTGCAAATATGTAACAATGCGGCAAATTTGACCGGGGGCATGGGATGTCGAACGATTTGCAAAGCACTTTCCAGATCAGTGTGCCAAGTAACGGCCTGGATGGCCATATGCTGCTGATCCTGGCGATCATGGTGCTGGCCGGGATACTCGGCGGCGCGGCCAATTATTTTCTCGCCGAGCGTCAGGGCGAGGCGGGCGGGCGCGACTGGATCAAGTACCCGGTATTCGGCATGGTGGCGGCGTTTACCGTGCCGCTCTTCCTCAACATGATTTCCAGCACCCTGCTCGAAGGCGCGCGCACCAAGCCGGTGGATTTCTACGTCTTTGCCGGCTTCTGCCTGATTTACGTCGTGGCCTCGCGCCGCCTGTTCGAGAACCTGGCGCTGCGCCTCCTGGGGCAGATGGAACAGGTGCGCCGCGATGTCGGCCAGTTGCGCCAGAAGCGCGACGAGGCGCTGGCGCTGGCGGCGCAGAAAGCTGAAATCGAGGCGCAGAAAGAAGCCCAGAAACCGGTCGAACCCGACCCGCGCGAGGTGCTTTCCTACAACGATGTGGAAATCCTGCGCGCCCTGGCCGAAGAGCGTTTCGTCTATGGCAACCTGGTGGCGCTGTGCGAGCGCACCGGCTTGCAGCGCGAATTCGTCAGCCAGCGCCTGACGGTCATGAAGGCGCTGGGCGTCATCGAAACCCGCATCAACGACAAGAACGTCCTGCACTGGTTCGTTTCGGCGCGCGGCAGCGCCGTGCTCAATGAACTGCTCAATGCCGGAAACGAAGCGCGCGCGCAGTAGCCCGGCCTGGGAAGGTTATACTGCATAGCTTCCCGTTATCTGAGAAGCTGCGTCGCATGAACATCGTCATTCTCGCTGCCGGACAAGGCAAGCGCATGGTGTCCGACCTGCCCAAGGTCCTGCATCCCATTGCCGGCAAACCGCTCGCCGGCCACGTCCTCGATACCGCCCGCGCGCTCGACCCGGAAAAGCTGATCGTCGTTCATGGCCATGGCGGCGCCCTGGTGCAATCGGCATTGAGCGCGCCTGATGTGTCGTGGGCCGAGCAGGCGCAGCAACTGGGTACCGGGCATGCCGTGGCGCAGGCTTTGCCACTGCTTTCGGATGCGGAACAAACCCTGGTGCTTTATGGCGACGTGCCGCTCACCCGCCTCGCAACCCTGCAAAACCTGCTTGCTGCCGGGCGCGACGCGCTGGCGATTCTCACTGTCAACCTGCCCGATGCGACCGGCTACGGGCGCATCGTGCGCAATGCGGCTGGCGAGGTGATAAAAATTGTCGAGCAGAAAGACGCCAGCGCGGCTGAAAAGGTGATCCGTGAAATCAACACCGGCATCATGGCCCTACCCACGGCGCGGCTGGCCGACTGGCTCGGGCGGCTGAAGAACGACAACGCCCAGGGCGAGTACTACCTCACCGACATCGTCGCGCTGGCCGTGGCCGAAGGCGTGCCGGTGCGTACCGCGCAGCCGGCGGCGGAATGGGAAGTGCTGGGCGTCAACAGCAAGGTGCAACTGGCCGAACTGGAACGCTGCCACCAGCGCAATCTGGCCGAAGCGCTGCTGGTGGCCGGCGTGCGTCTGGCCGATCCGGCGCGCCTCGACGTTCGTGGGCAATTGCGCCACGGCAGGGACGTCAGCATCGATGTCGGCTGCATCTTCGAGGGCCAGGTCGAACTGGGCGACGGGGTCGAGATCGGCCCGTACTGCGTGCTGAAGAACGTCAGGATCGCCGCCGGCACGCGTCTGGCGGCCTTCTGCCATTGCGAAGATGCCGTCATTGGCGAAAACGCGGTGATCGGCCCCTATGCCCGCCTGCGGCCGGGGGCGGAACTGGCGGCGGAGGTGCACGTCGGCAACTTCGTCGAAATCAAGAAAAGTCGCCTGGGCCGGCAGTCGAAAGCCAATCACCTCGCCTACATCGGCGACGCCGAAATCGGCGAACGGGTGAATGTCGGCGCCGGCACCATCACCTGCAACTACGACGGGGTGAACAAGCACAAGACCGTCATCGAGGACGACGTGTTCATCGGCTCCGACACGCAACTGGTGGCCCCGGTCACGGTCGGGCGCGGCGCGACGCTGGGGGCGGGGACGACGCTGACCAAGAACGCCCCGGCCAATGCGCTGACCGTGTCGCGCGCCAGGCAACTGACCCTGGAAGGCTGGCAGAAACCGCAGAAGCAGCCCAGGAAATAAGCGCCGCAAATACCGCAACGAACAAAGTAAAAACAGATGGACAACAGTTTTCTCGCCTTCGCCCTGACCACTTCCCTCCTGCTCGCCGGTGGCGGCACGCTGCTGCTGGTGGGCTACATCAACACCCTGCCGGCGGCGCTGGCGCGCGGTTGGCGCGTGGCCTGGCCGGTGCTGTTGCTGCCGGTCGCCGGGCCGCTCTGGTATGCCTGGCGCGAGGGCGACGATTTCCGCCGCGCGCGCTGGCAATTAATCACCGCGCTGGTTTTGCTGGCGCTGGCCGCCGTGGTCATTCTGGCGCTGGGGCCGTATTTTGCCGAGCGTCTGGTGGCCGAGATGGTGGAAACCGCAAAAATGCGCTGAATCTTCGGCCCTTGGGCCGTTTAATGAGGAGAACGACATGGCATTGCAGGCTGGCTCCCGATATTCCCCGGAACAATTACGCACCCTGGCCTTGCTGGGCCATGCCGGTGCCGGCAAAACGAGTCTTGCGGAAACCTTGCTGCTTGCCAGCGGCGCGCTGCGGGAAAAAGGCTGCATCGAGCGGGGCACGACCCTGTGCGATTACGATGCGCAGGAAAAAACGGCCGGACACTCCATCCATTCATCCATTTTTGCCCTGCCGCACGAAGGCGCGCAGCTGCAATTCATCGACACCCCGGGGACGCCCGATTATGCCGGGCAGGCCGTGGCGGCGCTGGCCGGCGTCGATACGGCGCTGCTCGTGATCGATGCGCAGAATGGCATCGAGGCCATGACTGAGCGCATGTTCCGCTACGCCGGTGAGCGCCGGCTGTGCCGCATGCTGGTCATCAACAAGATCGATGCCGACAACCTCGATCTGCCGGCCTTGATGGCCGAGATCCGCGAGCGTTTCGGCCCCGCCTGCCTGTTCCTCGATCTGCCCGTGGCCGGCGCGGCGCGGGTGGTCGATGTACTGGAAGCGTGCGACGGCGATTCGGATTTTTCTTCCGTCGCGGCGGCGCACCGCGCCCTGATCGACCAACTGATCGAAGAGGATGAGAATCTTCTGGCGCGCTATCTGGAGGACGGCAGCGATCCGGCCCCAGCCGACCTGCACGCGCCCTTCGAGGCGGCCATGCGCGCCGGTCATTTGATCCCTGTCCTGTTCGTGTCGGCCAAGACGGGCGCCGGAATTCCCGAGTTGCTGCACGTTCTGGCGCATCTGGCCCCGGACCCGTCCGAAGGCAACCCGCCGCCCTTCCTGCGCGGCGAGCCGGGCACCGAGACGACCAGCTTCGCCGCCATGCCCGACCCGGCCCTGCATGTGCTGGCGCACGTGTTCAAGGTGCAGGTCGATCCTTACCTGGGCAAGGTCAGCGTGTTCCGCGTGCATCAGGGGACGCTGAAAAAAGACGCCCAGTTGTTCGTGGGCGACGCCAAGCGCCCGGTCAAGGTGGCCCACCTCTATCGCCTGCAGGGCAAGGACATGCTCGAAGTCGAGCAGTTGGGACCGGGTGAAATCGGTGCCATTGCCAAGGTTGACGACATCGTGTTCGACAGCGTGCTGCACGACTCGCACGACGAGGATCACATCCATCTTGCGCCCTTGCGTTTTCCGCGTCCGATGGTCGGTCTGGCCGTGGAAACGAAGAAGAAAGGCGACGAGCAGCGCCTGTTCGACGTGCTGGGAAAACTGGCGCTGGAAGACCCGACCTTCGTCGTCGAGCGCCATCCTGCCACGCACGAGACGGTGATTCGCGGCCTCGGCGACGGGCATCTGGCGAACAAGCTGGAGCGCATGGCGCAGCAGTACAAACTGGAAGTGGACACCCGTCCGCCCAGCATTCCCTACCGCGAAACGATTGCCGGTAGCGCCGAGGCCATGCATCGGCACAAGAAGCAATCGGGGGGCGCGGGGCAGTTCGGCGAGGTGCACCTGCGGGTGGAGCCGCTGGCGCGCGGGGCCGGTTTCGAGTTCGTCGATGCGATCAAGGGCGGCGTTATTCCCGGCGTTTTCATCCCGGCGGTGGAGAAGGGCGTGCGGCAGGCGCTGGCCGGCGGCGTCGTGGCCGGTTTCCCGGTGGAAGACATCAAGGTGACGGTGTTCGACGGCAAGACGCACGCGGTCGACGGCAAGGAAATCGCCTTCGTCATCGCGGCCCGCAAGGCCACCATCGAGGCGGTGAAGAACGCCAAACCGCAGGTGCTGGAGCCGCTGGTGAATATCGAGATCGTCGGCCCGGAAAGCGCGGTCGGCGATTTGTCGAGCGATCTGGGCGGCCGGCGTGGCCACCTCACCGGCACCGACGCGCGCGGTTCCGGGCGCGTCGCCGTCAGCGGCGAGGTGCCGCTGGCGGAATTGCAGGATTATTCCTCGCGCCTGAAATCCCTCACCGGCGGCGCCGGCGGCTATGCGGTGGAGTTTTCCCGCTACGCTGCCGTGCCGCCGAACGTGCAGCAGCAACTGGCGGGCCGTTTCCAGTTGCGTGAGGATGAGGAGTAAGTTTCAGGCCTCGCCCCAGCTCACTTCCGCCAGGAACAGATAGCCCGCGCCATAGACCGTCTTGATGAAGGACGGGCTGCTGGCGTCGGGTTCGAGCTTGCGGCGCAGCCGCGAGATGCGCACGTCGATGGCGCGGTCGCTGGCGCTGTCGTCGCGGCTGCCCATGAGTTTTTCGCGATTCAGAATGCGGTTGGGATGCTTGACGAAGACTTGCAGCAATTCGGCTTCCGCTGTGCTCAACACGGTTTCTTCGCCGCCCGGATTGCGCAGGGTGTTGTTGCCGAGGTTGAACTGCCAGTCGGCAAAACGGGCGATAGCTTGCGGTGTTTCGCCCGGCAGGCTTTCACGGCGGCGCAGGATGCTGCGCACGCGGGCCACCAGTTCGCGCGGCTCGAAGGGTTTGAGCATGTAGTCGTCGGCCCCGAGTTCCAGACCCATCACCCGGTCGCTCACGTGCGCCCGACCGGTGAGGATGAGGATGCCGCAGGCGGTTTGCGCGCGCACCTTCTGCATGGCCTCGATGCCGTCCATGTCGGGCAGTCCCAGGTCGATGATGCACAGGGCCGGCGCGAGATTGCGCAGGCGGCGCAGCAAGTCGTTGCCGCTGCGGCACCACAGGGTGCGGAAACCGAAATCGGCCAGCGTCTGCTCGATGATGCGGGCGATGTCCGGGTCGTCTTCGACGATGGCGATGAGTTTGCCGCTGTCGTTGTCTTTCATGGTGTGGCTTTCATGCGTCGGTTTCCTGTGCGGTGCGTGCCAGAGCACGGGCGAGATCATGGCGGGTGAAGGGTTTGGCAAGCACGGGCGGATCGCCCGGACGGGGCGCATCGTCGGCGTAGCCGCTGACCAGGACGATGCGCATCTGCGGGCGATTATGCCGGATGCGCTCGCTCAACTGGCGGCCATTCAGGCTGCCCGGCATCAATACGTCGCTGACCACGATGGCGATGTCGCCGATCTGCTCGACCATGGACAGCGCTTGCTCGGCGTTTTCGGCCTCGATCACCGGATGGCCCAGTTCGATCAGTTGCTGGCGCACGACGCGCCGCACCGCCGCATCGTCTTCCACCAGCAGCACCAGCGCGCCATCGGCAGCCGGCGCATGGCTGCCGGGCAGGGGGCTGGCCGGGCAGGGGGCTTCGGTTTGCGGCAGCACGATTTCCACCTGCGTGCCGCGCTCGGGCTCGCTGCGGATGCGCATGCCGCCGCCGGACTGGCGCACGAAACCCTGCGCCATGGCCAGGCCCAGGCCGCTGCCCAGGCCCAGGCGCTTGGTGGTGAAAAACGGCTCACAGGCGTGCGCCAGGGTTTGCGGCGACATGCCGCAGCCGTCGTCGGCCACGGCGATGCTCACATAGTGGCCGGGCGTCACGTCGAATTCGGCGGTTTCCGGGGCATCCGCCGGCAATTCCACGGCTTCGGCGGAAATGTTGAGGCTGCCGCCGTCGGGCATGGCATCGCGCGCGTTGATCGCAAAATTGAGCAGCGCGCTTTCGAGCAGGGCCGCATCGGCCAGCGCGAAGAGTTCGGGCGCGCCGGGCGTCGTCGTGAGCGTGATGTTCTCGGGCAGCGAGCGGCGGATCAGGCGGGCGAGGTCGGCGAGCAACTGGTTGATATCCACCGCTGCCGGCTCCAGCGGCTGCTGCCGGGAGTAGGTCAGCAGCCGGCGGATCAACTGCACGCCGCGCCGCGCCGACTGCAGGGCGGGCGCGACGAAATCGCGGATGGCGGCGTCTGCGTGGCGCTGCTCTTCCAGCGCCGCGAGATTGCCGATGATGACGGTGAGCAGGTTGTTGAAATCGTGCGCCAGCCCGCCGGTAAGGCTGCCGATGGCTTCCATTTTCTGCGCTTGCAGCAAGGCGGCCTGCATGCGCTTTTGCTCGGTGATGTCGTGCGAGAAAACGAAAACGCCGAGGATTTGCCCGTCGGCGGCGATTTCCGGCACCAGGGTGCTGTGCGCGTAATGGGTCTGTTCGCCGCGCTGCATGCGGTATTCGTAGCTGATGCGTTCGCCGGCCAGCGCCCGCCGCAGGGCGCTGCTGACCTGCATGTGGATGTCGCCGCCGACCACCTCGGCCACGGCGCGACCAATGATGTCATGCTCGGGCAGGCCGAACCACTGGGCGTAACCCTTGTTGACGTAACGGTAGATCTGCCCGTGATCGACGTAGGCGATGAGCATGGGCATGGTGTCGTTGATCAGGCGCAAGCGCCCTTCGCTGCGGCTCAGGGCGGCGGCGATTTCGCTGTTTTCCGTATTGGCCCGGCGCAGTTGGGCGTTGGCGTTTTCCAGTTGTGCGGTGCGGCGGCGCACGCGCTCGTCGAGCTGCTGATTCTGGTGTTCGCTCAAATCCTCCAGATAGCGCTGCTCGGTGATGTCGCTGTAGAGCGTGACGAAACCGCCGTTGGGCAGCGGCTCGCCGCGCAAGAGCAGCAGATTGCCATTGGGCCGGCGGCGCTCGCGCACATGGGCCGTGAAGGCGCGGGCCGCGGCGATGCGTTCATTGACCTGAGCTTGCGGATCGCCCGGTCCGTATTCGCCGCGCTCGGCGTTGTAACGGATGAAATCCTCGAAGGGGCGGCCGGCTTCGGCAAGGTCGGCCGGGAAATCGAGCAATTCGAGAAAAGGGCGATTCCAGGCCACCAGCCGCAATTGCCCGTCAAAGACGCTGATGCCCTGATCGAGCAGGTCAAGGCCGGCCTGCAACAAATCGCGGCAAGGAGCGGTGTCGGGAAGCGTCATGCGGCCATTCTAGCCCGAATGCGGTGAAACCCGATCCCGCTGGCGGCTCGGGATGGGATGCGCGCCTGCGACAGCGCTAGATCCCGCCCATTCGCTTTGGCCGGCTGTGGGGCTACGGCCTGATCGGGCTACGCCACTCGGGCAGATTCAGCGCACCACCAGATCGATCTGCTGCATGCTCAATGCCCGGCCATCTTCCGTGAGCGCAAAACCGCTGGCGCGGACTTCGCCCAGGAGCTGCATGGCGTTGCTGCGCAGGTTGTTCGGCGTGGCGAGGTGAGCGAGCGCCAGCGCGCCGATGCCGGCATCCTTGAGGCTCGTGTACTGGCTGTCGCCATTGGGGCTCATGCGCCAGATGCCGAGCTGGGCGAAGGCGGGGTCGGCTTCGTCGATCCAGCCGTTGCCGTCGGCATCGAGAGCGGCGAGTTCGGCAAAACCGTCGTTGGTGGCCGGGCCGAACAATTCCTTGCCGTCGTTGGCGACGCCGTCGCCGTTACGGTCGAAGAACAGGTAGCCGCTGCCGGAGGCGAGGGTGGGGATTTCTTCCTGGCTGCCGTCACCGTTGAGATCGAATTTGAAGAACTGGTCGGTGAGCTGCGCTGCGCCGCCGGCAAAATTGATGACCAGCGGGTCTTTGGTGGCTTGGCCGAACAGGGCGCGCACCGAAGTTTCCTGACGGAAATAGCTTTCCATGGAGAGTTCCAGCTGGAAGCTGATTGTGCGCCCGTCGGCCGTGACCACGCTGCCGCTTGCGCTGAAGCTCGATGTTTCGTGTTCCTCGTGGCTTTCGTGCGCTTCATACACTGCGCCCCAGTTGGCTGCTTCCTGGGTCGCCTGCTGCAGGCTCTTGTTGCCGGACATGACTTCGCTCGCGGGGGATTTTTCCAGATCGCTTGCAGCAAAGACCTCCACCTTCCTGCCGCTGAGCATTTCGATCAGGCGGCGGATCAAGGCGATTTTCGGCGATTCGCCATCGCGCGTTTCTTCGTCGCTCAATTTTTCGGCAGGGGCGCTCTGGCCGCTCAGGGATGGCGTGGCCAAGTTATCGGCCGTATTTTCCGAGCGGGGTTGCCCCTGTCCGTTTTGTGTCACATTGAGCGGCGAGAGCAAATTGCGCGTGCCGCTCTCGCTCGGACCATCTCTGAGCGAGAAGCGCGCAGCGGCGGAAATGCTGACGCTGTCCTTTTGTTTGCTGGAAATTTCCACGCTGTCGCCGCCTTTCCAGGCGCGCAGCGATTCGCCGCGTTCGTGGCTGACGTTCTTGCTGTAACTGGCAGCAAGGTCGAGTTGGCGTGTTTGTTGAATGATCATGGCGCAACTCCTGCGGCTTTTCTGGCTGGGGATGTTTTCGTCTACGTCTGCCTGAGCGGGAACTTGATGTAAAAAAAGCGACGGTGTGTGACCGTCGCTTGCTGGGGTGCGCCGGCGGGTTATTTCTTGCCCGGCCGGGGGCGCGGTTTAGGAATGACGAAGGCCGGGTAACTCCCTTTGGGCGCATCTTTCAGCGTGCCTGAACAATGAGGTTCCGGCGTTTTTTCGGCAACGCATCGAGCCGGCGCGCCGGGCGGGTCATTTCACATTTTTTTGACGCTTCCTCTGGCAAGTTGGCGCTTTTTTCGCCAACGCCCTTGCCCGAGGAGGCTTCACCGTGTTCGTGTCCGAGTGCCGTCAGCGCGCGTTGTACTGGTTCTTTACCTGGGGCGTCTTCGTCCTGCATCTGGCGCGGTTTTTCGATTTTGCCGCGCCGTCTGGGCTGTTGGTTTATCAGCTGGCGCTGATCGGCAGTTATGCCCTGCTGTTCCTGGCGCCGGTGTGGCTCGTCGTCGCCATCGTCGGTCGCGTTGCTTCCAGTTTCGCGCCCCGGCTGGCGGCGGTGCTGGCGGTGGCATTGGCGGGCGTCGTGCAGATCGCGCTGTTTGGCGATCACATGCTGTGGACGCTGTACGGCTTCCACCTCAACGGCTTCGTGTGGAACATTCTGACCACGCCGGGAGGCATTGCGGCGCTTGGCGCGTCGGCGTCCACCGAGCGCGATTTCGCGCTGCTCGCCGTCGGCTTTTTCGCGCTGCAATTTCTCGTTTTTCTGGCGGCGCGCCGGCTGGCGCGAGTGCTGCCGCTGTTCCTCGTCGTCACCGTTGGCGAACGCATGGGTTACGCAGTGAGCCATTTCTACGGCTACACGCCGCTGCTGGAAAGCGCGCAGCGCGTGCCTTTCCACCAGCCGCTGACGATGCGCCGCTTCTTCGAGGACCGGTTCGGTTGGGAACGTCCGCAGCGGCTCGAACAGGCGAGCGTCAAGCTCGACGGCAGCCTGCGTTATCCGCAAGCGCCGATTCGCCTCGAACCGCCGGCCAAGCCGCTGAACGTCGTCTGGCTGGTGGCCGAGTCGTGGCGGGCGGATACGCTCGACCCGCGCGTGATGCCGCAGATTCATGCGCTGGCCGCGCGGGCGCAGCGCTTCACCCGGCATTTCTCGGGCGGCAACGGCACCCGCATCGGTATTTTCAGCCAGTTCTACAGTCTGCCGGCGAACCTGTGGTTTCCGGTACTCGATGCACGCGTCGGCAGCCCGCTGATTCAGGCCTTGCAGCAGCAGGATTACCAGATCCGGCTGTTCACCAGCGCCCGCTTCTCCTACCCGGAATTCGACAAGACCGTGTTCGTGGACGTGCCGCGCGAGCAGATGGTGGAGGATGGCGAAGGCCCGACCTGGACGCGCGACCGCCGCAACGTCGAGCGCCTGATCGAATTCATCGACCAGCGCGATCCGGCGCGCCCGTTCATGACCTTCATGTTCTTCGAGTCGCCGCATGCGGACTACAACTTTCCGCCTGAATCGGTGATCGAGCCGGACTACCTGAAAGATTTCAGCTATGCCGACATGGATTTGCAGCGCAACATCGGCGCCATCCGCAAGCGCTACCTCAACGCGGTGCACCACCTCGACAGCCAGCTTGGCAAGGTGATGGCGCACCTCGAGCGGCGCGGCCTGCTCGACGACACGCTGGTGGTCATCACCGGCGACCACGGTGAGGAGTTCATGGAAAAGGGCCGCTGGGGGCATAACTCGACCTTCGTCGACGAGCAGTTGCGCGTTCCGCTGGTGCTGTGGGTGCCGGGCCGTGCGCCCCGGAACGTCGATGTCCGCACCAGCCATGCCGACCTGCTGCCGACGATCATGCCCTTGCTCGGCGTGACCAACCCGCCGTCCGACTACGCCATCGGCCGCAGCCTGCTCGACCCGCGGCCGAATCGCCTGCTGCTGGCCGGCGACTGGGACCGCCTCGCCTTTCTGGGCGAGGACTACAAGCTGGTGCTGCCGTTTTCCAACAGCAGCCTCTCGACGCTGCAGATCAGCGGCGCGGACGACCGGGCGGCGGCCGACGAATCGGCGGTGCTGCGCGCGAAGCTGCCGACGGTGCAAGGGGAAATGGGACAGCTGCGGCGCTTTCTGGGGCGCTGATGCGGCGGCGGGCTCACCGCCCGTACGATGCCTCAGCGCACGACCAGGTTGGTCTGCTGCATGCCTAGCGCCCGGCCGTCCTCGGTCAGCGCCACGCCGCTGCTGCGGAGGTTGCCGAGAAGCTGCATGCGTTGCCGCGCAGGTTGCTGTAGGTGCTGGCCAGGTCGAACTGGCGGGTTTGTTGAATGATCATGGCGCTGCGCCGGCAAACATTGCGGCGGGGGATGCGCTTAACTACGTCCCGCTGGCCGGGAACTTGATGAAAAAGCGAGGCGTAAAAAAGCGACGGTCGTAGCCGTCGCTTTTCCCACGTCGCCGCAGGTCTATTTCTTGCGCTGCGCCGGCAGATCGGTGCAACTGCCGTGGGCGACTTCGGCGGCCATGCCGATGCTTTCGCCGAGCGTCGGGTGCGGGTGGATGGTCTTGCCGATATCCACGGCGTCGCAGCCCATTTCGATTGCCAGCGCCACTTCGCCGATCATGTCGCCCGCCGAGGGGCCGACGATGGTGCCGCCGATGACGCGGTGTGTTTCAGCGTCGAAGATCAGCTTGGTGAAGCCGTAATCGGCCCCGTTGGCGATGGCGCGACCGGACGCCGCCCAGGGGAACTTGGCGGTTTCGACCTTGCGCCCTTCCTGCTTCGCCTGCGCCTCGGTATAGCCGACCCAGGCCACTTCCGGGTGGGTGTAGGCGACGCCGGGGATGACCTGCGCATCGAACGCCGCCTTGTGGCCGGCGGCGACTTCCGCCGCGACGTGCGCTTCATGCACCGCCTTGTGGGCGAGCATGGGATTGCCGACGATGTCGCCGATGGCGAAGATGTGCGGCACGTTGGTGCGCATCTGCGCGTCGACCGGGATGAAACCGCGTTCATCGACGATGACGCCGGCCTTGTCGGCGGCGATCTTCTTGCCGTTCGGCGCGCGTCCGGCGGCTTGCAGGATCATGTCGTAGCGCACGGCTTCGGCGTTCGGCGCGCCTTCGCCCTCGAATTTGACCCATAGCCCATCGTCCTTGGTTTCGACGGCGGCGGTTTTCGTCTTGAGCATGACGCGCTCGAAACGCCCGGCGTTCTGCTTTTCCCAGACCTTGACCGCATCGCGGTCCGGCCCCTGCATCAGGCCGTCGGCCATTTCGACGACGTCCACCTTGGCGCCCAGCGTGGAATAGACGGTCGCCATTTCCAGCCCGATGATGCCGCCGCCGATGACCAGCATTTTCTTGGGAACCGAGGTTTTGCCAAAAGTCGGCAGTTCCAGCGCCCCGGTCGAATCGACGATGCGTGGGTCTTGCGGGATGAAAGGCAGATGCACCGCCGCCGAACCGGCGGCGATGATGCACTGCTTGAAGCGGATCACCTTCTTCGCGCCGGTCTTTTCCTGGCCGCTGCCGTCGGTGACTTCGACCTCGACGTGCTGCGGATCGAGGAAGTGGCCGTAGCCGCGCACGATGTCGACCTTGCGGCCTTTCGCCATGCCGGCCAGGCCGCCGGTCAGCTTGCCGACCACCTTGTCCTTGTGGGCGCGCAGCTTGTCGATATCGACCTGCGGCGGCGCGAAGCTGACGCCCAGATCGGTCGCGTGCTGCGCTTCCTCGATGATTTCGGCAACGTGCAGCAGGGCTTTCGACGGAATGCAGCCGACGTTCAGGCAAACGCCGCCCAAGGTCGCGTAGCGCTCGACGATGGCGGTTTTTAGGCCCAGGTCGGCGGCGCGGAACGCGGCGGAATAACCGCCAGGGCCGGCGCCGAGGACGAGCATGTCGACTTCCAGATCGGCGCTGCCGGCGTGGCTGGCGGCCGTCGGCGCGGCGGCAGGAGCGGCGGGGGCCGGCGCGGGGCTGGCCGCCTTTGCGCTTCCCGAGTCTTCCTTCGCCGCGGCGCCCGTGCTCTCCACCTTGATCAGCAGCGTGCCTTCGCCGACCTTGCTGCCCAGCGACACCAGCACTTCCTGCACCGTGCCGGCCACGGGGGACGGCACGTCCATCGTCGCCTTGTCCGATTCCAGCGTGCAGATGGCGTCGTCGACCGCGATCGTGTCGCCGGCCTTGACGAACAGGTCGATGACCGGCACCTCGGAAAAATCGCCGATGTCGGGAACCTTCACTTCAACCAGATTGCTCATGGCCCTCTCCCCTTACAGTGCGACGCGGCGGAAATCCGCCAGCAGTTGCGCGACGTAGACGTTGAAGCGGGTCGCCAGCGCGCCGTCGATGACGCGGTGGTCGGCGGTCAGCGACAAGGGCAGGGTCAGGCGCGGCACGAAAGCCTTGCCGTCCCAGACCGGCTTCATGGCGGACTTGTTGACGCCGAGGATGGCGACTTCCGGCGCATTGACGATGGGCGCGAAATAGGTGCCGCCGATGCCGCCGAGCGAGGAAATCGTGAAGCAGGCGCCGGACATGTCAGCCGGTTTCAGCTTGCCGTCGCGCGCTTGTTTGGCCAGTTCCCCGGATTCCTGGGCGATCTCGAACACCGATTTCTTGTCGGCGTTCTTGATGACCGGCACGACCAGACCGTTCGGCGTGTCGGCGGCGAAGCCGATGTTGAAGTATTTCTTCAACACCAGATTGTCACCGTCGAGCGAGGCGTTGAACTCGGGGAATTTCTGCATCGCCTTGACGCAGGCCTTGACCAGGAAGGCGAGCATGGTCAGCTTCGCGCCGCCGCCCTTCTCGTTCTCCTTGTTGAGCAGCACGCGGAAGGCTTCCAGATCGGTGATGTCGGCGTCCTCGTGGTAGGTCACGGCCGGGATCATCACCCAGTTGCGCGACAGGTTCTGGCCGGAAATCTTCTTGATGCGCGACAGCGGCTTGATCTCGATTTCGCCGAACTTGCTGAAATCGACCTTCGGCCAGGGCAGCAGATCGAGCGTGCCGCCGCCGCTGATGCCGCCGGCAGCGGCTGCCGGCGCGGCGGTCGCGCCGCTCATCACGCCCTTGACGTATTGGGTCAGGTCTTCCCTGAGGATGCGGCCTTTCGGCCCGCTGGCCGTCACCTTGGACAGATCGACGCCCAGTTCGCGGGCATAGGCGCGCACCGACGGCGAAGCGTGGACTTTGCTGCCGACGGGCAGGGGCGGCGGCAAGGCCGTGGCCGGTGCGGCGGGGGTCGGCGCGGCA
>OGQD01000645.1_pt1 | contig 25212 bp, 26 predicted proteins | sample 1553091 | NCBI WGS metagenome assembly OGQD01 (sample SAMEA2580290, study PRJEB22360) | human gut metagenome | biome: human gut; feature: human-associated habitat; material: faeces | place: Denmark | collected 2008/2010
GACACATAAGGACGAATGTCTTCAAATTGAATATCAGGTTTTTGACTCAGTTCAACCACCAAGTCTGAGATACTGTTTTTAGCCACTCGAGTGGTATTACGGAACTTTCTAAAAATCAGGTTGGTGGAACGTTCGTCCTGATTTAAATAGTACTGCTTAATTTTTTCATGAATGGGTGCTTCTTGCGTCATACAAAAACGCGTTCCCATATTGATGCCTTCTGCACCCAATGCCAATGCAGCCACCAAACCACGGCCATCGGCAAACCCGCCACTGGCGATGAGTGGAATTTTGACTTGATCGGCAGCGGCTGGGATTAAGATTAGTCCAGGAATATCATCTTCACCTGGATGCCCAGCACATTCAAAACCATCAATTGAAATGATATCTGCCCCCATACGCTGGGCAGAAAGCGCATGCCGTACCGACGTACATTTATGCAGCACCGTAATATGATGCTTTTTAAAATCTTCAATGTGTTCTTGGGGTTTATTGCCTGCGGTTTCTACAATCTTGACGCCACTTTCGATAATGGCTTGACGATATTCGGCATAAGGTGGCGGATTAATCGCGGGTAAAAAAGTCAAATTCACTGCAAAAGGTTTATCCGTCATGTCGCGGCAACGCTGAATTTCTTTGAGTAGGTCTTCAGGGCTTGGTTGAGTCAGGGCTGTCAATGTGCCAAGCCCTCCTGCATTTGAAACAGCACTTGCTAATTCAGCTCGTCCGACCCACATCATCCCGCCCTGAACGATAGGATATTCAATACCAAGTAATTCGGTTACACGCGTTTTCATTGAAGAGAATCCTTGTCTTTACTTCGATTTGATTGATAGTTTGATCTTACTATAGTGTTTTGTTTTTTATAATTGAATATGTTTTTTTAGAAACTTTATTTCATTATGCGGTATCTGTAAAAATACCAATCACTTAGGATTGGTATTCAATATTTTATAAATCAGGACGTGTTAATGGCTTTCTTTTTTAAGAACATAAAGATCAGCCATCGCACCTTCGATTTTATTACCTTCCATATCTAAAGCAGTCGCGGTGTTTTCACCAATAAAGAATTGACGCTGATCGGGTTGAGTATCCAAAACAATTACTGAAGGTTTTTGTTCATCAAATTTAAATGTGCCTTTAGTTTCGATTGGCTTACCATCGCTTTTGCCACCTAGATAAGTTTCTTTTAATTCAAAAGTTTTATCCGCTTTTAATTCGAGCTCTGTTTGGATGCCTTCACAATCCGCACAAGGTAATTTGCCTTTATAATCACCCGCCCAATCTAGAGAGTTTTCAGCTGTATGGGCTGTATCAACAGCCGTTGCTGTTTCAGCAGGAGCGGAGGCAACAGGAGTTTGGTCAGCAGCAGAGGCCGTTGTTTCAGTCTGATTTTCTTTTTTTGAACATGCCACTAATAAAGTACTGGCAATTGCAATCGCAATCAGTGATTTTTTCATATCGATTTATCCAAGTTTTTTTGAATCAGAGATTAGCCTACAAAATTACACGTTCTGTAAATAGTAGCGATATGTAAGCAATTTGAACAAAATCATTGTTTTAGTATCAATTTAGTTGTGTTGTGTAGGCTTTCATCAATTGATGAGGCATCAGTCAGATGTGACACCACCCAAAGATTGGCATGCAGATTTATACAGCTGATATTGCTGTTCAACAACCTCATCAAGCGGCATATCAAACAGGCTTTCCCCTTGCTTATATTGTTCAATATAGTGACTGGCTTTTTGTTTGCTTACTGCTAAAGATTGCTGATGAAAAGTGTTGATATTACTTTGAGGCATCTCATGAACTTCAATATTTTTGCACTGAAAATGTTCAAGCATTTTTTCGGCACGTTTAATTTCACTCGAACTTCCAAGTACGCAGCCGAATAATAAGCTACACGTGGCGATCACCAAGAAAAGTTTCATAAAAATTGAGTGAAAATAAAAGAAGCAAATAGTTTATAAGGATTTTAAAGTAAAAAAGTTGGCATATTTAAAAAAACTGCTTAATTTTTGGCTAATTAAGCAATTTTATCTCGATCGGAAAAATTAGTTTTTTACCAGACCGCCATCTACGATTAAATTTTGGCCTGTAATAGCACGTGACCACGGCGATAAGAACAGTAAAACAGCATCGGCAAATTCTTGTGGTGTGGTGGTACGTCTGAGTGGAGTCGATGCCGAAATTAAATCAAATACCGCATCAGGTGTTGCTTTGCTGGCATCAGTCGTTTGGAGTAAACCACCTGAAAGCATGTTGATATTGATTCCATATTGACCGAGTTCATGCGCACTGGTACGTGTGAAAGCCAATAAAGCTGCTTTGGCAGCAGTATAGTCATGATAGGGCACTACAGGATTTTGTACCAGATTGGTTCCAATATTTACCACACGGCCGAACTGCGCTGCTTTCATATCCTCAAGTCCAGCCTGTAGGGTATTTATTGCGGCTTTTACAGCACCTTCAAATTGTTGCTGCATATCGTCCCAATTCAAGTTTTCAATATGCGGACGCGCTTCTCCATTAAATTCAAATTTGATTAATGCATTATTGACTACAGATGTAATTCCACTACCAAAATGATGTTTTGCAGCTTTAAACATTGCTAAAACTTGATCAGCTTGGGTGATATCTGCCTGATAGATCAAAACCTGATTTGGAAATTGTTGTTGCAAATCTTGTGCGGCGCTATGGCTATTGAGATAGTTGACTACAACACGAGCACCTTGTTGGAGTAAAGCTTGAGAAATTGCTAGGCCTAGACCACGCGCTCCCCCTGTTACCAGCACAACTTGTTCTTGAATTTCCATGTCAAATCACTTTTTAGAGAGTACCAAGATGACTTAAGATTAGGAAAAACCCAGTCTGAAATCAAACCTATATTGTTTTAGGATTGATGATAAATAGAGCATATAGTTTGCAAAAGCATCATTTGCAAGTTATTGGTGCAATTTTTGCATTATAACAATACCCTTCATATTTCGTTATAAAAGGAATGCAATGAATCAACCACAGGACTTTACAGCCCAAAGGTCTAAAGCTTTGTGGTATGCCGAGTTGGAACTAGGATTTAAATATGATGGTCAACGCACCATTATGAATCATCGTAAACATTATGGTCCTGTTCGGGTGCAAAAAATGCTGTGGCCTGAAAAGACATGGGTGTGCCATGCCATTATTGTGCATCCACCTGCGGGAATTGCAGGGGGGGATCATTTAACGTTTCAAATTTCTACTCAAGAAAATGCCCATGCGGTAGTGACGACACCTGGCGCAGGCAAATGGTATAAAACCAATGGTAAACAGGCATTTCAGCATATTCATTTAGCTGTAAAAGATCATTCGATTTTGGAATGGCTTCCTCAGGAAACCATGCTATTTGATGGTGCCAATGCCCATTCAGAAACCCGTATTCATCTGGGTCAAACTGCGAGTTTTATTGGTTGGGATATGTTGGTATTGGGTCGACAGGCCAGAGCTGAAACCTTTCAAACCGGCGCCTATGCCAATCAGTTTAAATTGTATCGTGAGCAGAAACTTTTAGTGGCAGATACCTTACGCTTTAAAGGTCAGGATCGTTGGTTATCTTCCTGTTTAGGCATGAACGGTTATGCGGTCATGGGAAGTTTTTGGGCGGTGGCTCCTGAACAATATCGTGCAGGTTTTTATCTAGAACAACAGATTGAATTGATCCGTGAATTGATGGTACGTATGAAAGTGCCTGTGAGATTAACATTGCTGGACGATGTGATCTGTGCGCGTTTTTTAGGAGATGACGTGCGTGCGTGTCACGATGCATTTGCAGCTATTCGAGCCAGACTGCGCCGCTACTGGTTTAATCTGGATGAGGAATTTCCGCGTATTTGGCGCACTTGATATATGACTTATTCAATACTGCTGATGAGTCGCATGACATATCAAGATCATTATCGCAAATTGTGCATATATTTTGCTTAAATTAAACCATCAAGATTAGGATGAATTCATGGAACTTAATCCGACCGAAAAAGACAAAATGCTGATTTTTACTGCGGGATTGGTGGCAGAGCGCCGCAAAGCTCGTGGGTTGAAATTGAATTATCCAGAAGCGGTGGCTTTTATTTCAGCAGCTTTGCTTGAGGGTGCGCGCGATGGGATGAGTGTGGCTGAATTGATGCATTATGGTACAACGCTTCTGAGTAAAAATGATGTGATGGAAGGTGTGTCTGAGATGATTGCCGAAGTACAGGTCGAAGCGACTTTCCCTGATGGTTCTAAATTAGTTACGGTTCATCAACCGATCGTATAACAATAATAAGGAGAACAAGATGATCCCTGGTGAAGTAATCACCCCAGACAGCGAAATCGAGTTAAATGTAGGTCGACCAACTTTAAAAGTCAGTGTCGCCAATACAGGTGACCGTCCGATACAGGTGGGTTCGCATTTTCATTTTGCTGAAGCCAACGATGCTTTGCAGTTTGATCGTGAGCAAACTAGGGGCTATCGATTGAATATTGCCGCAGGTACAGCGGTACGTTTTGAGCCAGGTCAAAGCCGAGACGTGGAACTGGTGGCATTGGCAGGGAAACGCGCAGTGTATGGTTTCGCTGGGCGTGTCATGGGTGCATTGGATTAAAAATTAATACAGATTAGAAGGTTTTAATGATGAAAATGTCACGTCGTGCATACGCTGAAATGTTTGGGCCAACGGTGGGTGATCGAGTTCGTCTGGCGGATACCGAGCTATTTATTGAGGTTGAACAAGACTTAACCACCTATGGTGAAGAAGTTAAGTTTGGTGGTGGTAAAGTCATTCGTGATGGGATGGGGCAATCGCAAATGCTGGCAGATGACGTTGCAGATACAGTCATTACCAATGCCTTGATTGTCGATTGGTGGGGTATTGTCAAAGCCGATGTTGGTCTTAAAAATGGCCGAATCTGGAAAATTGGTAAAGCAGGTAATCCTGACATTCAGCCAGATATTACCATTCCGCTTGGTGCAGCAACCGAAGTAATTGCAGGTGAAGGACAAATTCTCACTGCGGGAGGTATCGACACCCACATCCACTGGATTTGCCCGCAACAAGTCGAAACAGCGTTGATGTCTGGTGTGACCACGATGGTCGGTGGCGGCACTGGCCCAGCAGCGGGAACATCGGCAACCACGGTCACACCAGGGCCGTGGCATATTGCGACCATGTTACAGGCTATTGATGATTTACCGATGAATATTGGATTGTTAGGTAAAGGCAACTTAAGTTTGCCCGATCCGATTCGAGAGCAAATTAAAGCAGGTGTGGTAGGACTCAAACTACATGAAGACTGGGGTTCAACACCAGCAGCCATTGATAACTGCTTAAGTGTTGCAGATGAATTTGATGTACAGGTCGCCATCCACACTGATACCTTAAATGAAAGTGGCTTTCTGGAAGAAACACTGGCTGCATTTAAAAATCGTACCATCCATACCTATCATACCGAAGGTGCAGGTGGTGGACATGCACCCGATATTTTAAAAGCGATTGGTCAGGCCAATGTTTTACCATCTTCAACCAATCCAACCCGTCCCTATACCATCAATACCATCGATGAGCATCTGGATATGCTGATGGTGTGTCACCATCTTGATCCAGCAATTGCCGAAGACGTGGCATTTGCCGAGAGTCGTATCCGACGAGAAACCATTGCTGCCGAAGATATTTTGCAGGATTTGGGTGCAATTGCGATGATGTCTTCTGATTCGCAAGCGATGGGGCGTGTCGGTGAGGTGATTATTCGTACATGGCAAACCGCACATAAAATGAAAGTCCAGCGTGGTGCATTAGAAGGCGATAATGTAAGTCACGATAATAATCGGGTGAAACGCTATATTGCCAAATATACGATTAATCCTGCGATTACGCATGGCTTAAGTCATGAAATCGGTTCGGTGGAAGAAGGTAAACTTGCCGATTTGGTGTTATGGAAACCCGCTTTCTTTGGGGTAAAACCGTCCATGATTATTAAAGGTGGCATGATTGCAGCAGCACCGATGGGGGACATCAATGCCTCCATTCCTACACCGCAACCTGTACATTATCGTCCGATGTTTGGTGCTTACCCGCGTGGCGTGCATAACACCTGTATTACTTTTTTATCACAAGTCGCTATTGAAGAGGGTGTGGCTGAAAAGTTAAAACTGAAGAAATTGATTAGCCCATGCAAAAATACTCGTAATATCACCAAGGCGGATATGAAGCATAATACCTATTGTCCAGTGATGGATGTTCATCCTGAAACTTATGAGGTACGTGCCGATGGTGAACTACTCACTTGTGAGCCTGCGGATGTATTGCCGATGGCACAGCGGTATTTCTTGTTTTGATGATTAAAAATAAGTACGAGGAATTGTATGAAAATCTACATCAAACGTCTTGATGAAATTGCATCAGATCAGACCTTTGAAACACTTGAACTGAGTTTTGATACACGACAAAAATCCCGTTTTCGCGCCACATTAGCCAATGGCACAGATATTGGTGTCGATTTGCCTCGTACAGGTATTTTACGCAGCGGTTCTTTTATTGCCACCAATGAGGGTGACATATTACGTATTGATGCCAAACCTGAACAACTGATGCAAGTCACTGCCAAGACTGATTTTGAATTACTTAAAGCGGCTTATCATTTGGGCAATCGTCATGTGCCATTAATGTTGACTCCATATGCGCTGTATTTTGAACCTGATCATGTTCTGGCGGAAATGGTCGAAGGTTTGGGCTTGCAAGTGAAACAGGTTGAACATGCTTTTGAACCTGAAAGTGGTGCCTATGCACAGCATAACCATGATCATCGTTTAAGCCCAATTAAGTCGTTGCATCATGTCCATTAATGCCGCGCAACTGCTTAAGCTGTTGACTTTGTCATCAACGGCGTTACCTGTCGGTGCGTATTGCTATTCGCAAGGTGTAGAAAGCGCGATTGAAACAGGACTAATTCAGGATGAAGTCAGCAGTATGGCTTATTTTGAAGAAGTGCTGGAAATGCTGTTAGTTAGATTTGAACTGCCTGTACTTAAGCGACTGGTGCAATCTTATGCAGATGATACGCAATTTTTACATTGGGCAAATTTATATAAGGCCAGTCGTGAAAGCAAAGAGCTTTTAGCCGAATCACAGCAGTTGGCATTTTCCTTAAATGCATGGATTAAAGATGTTCTGAAAATGCCCGTTGAGGTCAAAAAGCAATTTGGTTTTGTTCCCGTCTATGCGCAACTCTGTGGTCGGTTAGGTTTAAATGAAGCGGATGTTTTGACCGCATATAGCTTTAGTGTACTGGAAAATCAGGTGTTGGCAGCGGTAAAAACTGTGCCTTTGGGGCAGATGAGTGGACAGCGCATTTTATGGCATTTGCATAGCCTTGTACCACAGGCAGTTGAGCAGGCTTTGGCATTACAGGATGATGAACTCAGCAGTGCTTTACCACGTTATGCCATGTTGAGTATGCAACATGAAACGCAGTATTCCAGATTATTTAGATCATAAATGTGGGGGATCTTAGATAGGTTTTTCATCATTATTTGGACTTTCTTTATTTTCTTCCTCAATGAGAATTAAGAAGGCCCAATGAAAGAAATCTAAGATGTTCTCCCAAAAAAATTTAACCCAGTTATAGCAATAGGAAATAATTATGACAGAACGTAGTCCTTTACGTGTCGGTATCGGTGGGCCAGTCGGATCAGGTAAAACCGCATTGACCTTAAACTTATGCCGTGCATTGCGTGATAAATACAATATGGCGGTGGTCACCAATGACATTTATACCAAAGAAGACTCCAACTTTTTAACCCGTAATGAAGCCATGTCACCCGACCGTATTGTGGGTGTGGAAACAGGTGGCTGTCCGCATACTGCAATTCGTGAAGATGCCTCGATTAATCTGGCAGCTATTGATGATTTATGTGAAAAGTTTGATGGTTTGGAACTAATCATTATTGAAAGCGGTGGCGATAATCTGGCGGCGACCTTTAGCCCAGAACTCTCTGATTTGACTTTATACGTGATTGATGTTGGTGGTGGTGAAAAGATTCCACGTAAAGGCGGACCTGGCATTACCAAGTCTGATTTGCTGATTATTAACAAGACCGATCTTGCACCTATGGTCGGGGCAAATCTGGATGTGATGGAGCAGGATGCCAAACGTATGCGGGGCGAAAAACCATTTTTATTTTCAAATATGAAAACTGAAGATGGTTTAAATCAGATCATCGAATTTATTGAAAAACAGGGCTTATTTAAAGCTTAAGGAGGCGCTATGCGCGCATTCAACAAACACGTGTTGGTTATGATTTTTGGCTTTTTACCAATGATGGCGATGGCACATCCCGGGCATGATCAGACGCATGTGGGTTTTTGGGAAGGTCTGATTCATCCATTTACGGGACTTGACCATCTGGTGATGGCGATTGGTTTTGGTGTTTTGCTCTGGACAGTTGCTAAACAATGGCGAGTCTTGGGGATATTGGGTTTAAGCCTAAGCTTGGTAGTTGGTTTTGTTTTAGGTGCCAATCAGATTGTACCTGCCAATATGGCTGAATATGGCATTGTTGCTTCGCTGATAGTGTTAGCCGTGGCGTTATGGAGCAAATCCTATCGTGTTTTACCCCTAGCTGCGGCATTAATGGCGAGTTTTCATGGTATGGCGCATGGTGTTGAGCTTGCGCCACAAGGTCATGTGGTCGGATTGGTATTAGGCATGATTTCGGGTATGGCAATCCTCTATGCGCTAGGACTTGGCTTGGGTGAATTGATCAATCGTTATGTGCCTTACGGTCGTAAGATCATGGCGGGTTTGGCTGCGATTGTTGCTGTGATCGGCTTAACTTAGTCGTTTGTATTTATTCAAGTTTAAAGGTAGCGTATGCTACCTTTTTTATTGGTTGTTTTCATCAGATCATGAGTTTTCAGTACATCATTTTGGGGTTGTTGGTCATCGGTGGAATCACATGCTTATCCAATGTTTACGCCTATGATTTTTTTGCAGAAAATAACCCAGAACAGATTGTTGACGACCAGCATCATCCTGAAAATACTGATCTGAATCAAATCCAAAAACATCTAGCTGAGCAGCACGATCAAGAACAACATAATTATGAAATCCTGAAAAACCCTTTTTATTCGAATGAACGGATCAACATTTATAATTACACTGCCTATAATACCGACGCTTTAAAAAATAAAATGATCAATGCTGGTTCAGAGCATATCAGTGCCCATGATTTATCCATTTCATTTGGTTATGGGGTGACTTATAAAATTAATGCTGATTATAAAATCGGTTATGAATATATTTCGAGTTTTCCTTATGATCGTGGTCAATTGATTCGTATTTTCTGGATTTGGTCTTTTTAAGATTGTAGTTAAATTTATTTACCGTTTTAACAGAAGAGATAACGAACAAGTATACATTGCTTGTCTTTTCTTCAAATTCATTGATGTGGTTTCAGGCAGACTGATTGCAGTTTGAGAGGCAATGCGGTGACTGAGAATGAAAAAATTTCGTTCCATACTCTTGGTTATACTGAGTCTATTGGGATGTATATTGAGTGTTCCGATTCAGGCACAAAGCAGTTTGCCTAGTGCTAATTTATCGCCGATTCATCATATACAACATTGGAGCTTACAACCTCAACAGCAAAATGACGATGATGACGTACGTGAGCGCCGTGAGGAAGTAATAGTGCGCGATATACGCGCCGTTCGTTTAGATCGTCCACAATAAATTAAATGTTAAATCACAGTTGAAATCACTAAAAAAGTGCCTGAAGCAAATAATAAAGATAGCACGATATGCTTAAATTGTTTTTCTGAAACTTTATAAAATAGCTGTGAACCCAAGATTGCAGGAATGGTGACGCTGATCATTAATACCATAATATACGGCCATTGATTGAACTGTACCGTTCCCTGAAATATATAAACTGCAAAAGTAAAAAGCTGAATCGCAAAATTAAAATGCCTGAGAATGTATCGTTGTTCAATTTTGCTTAAACCCTTGAGCATCACCCATGCAGAGGGTAAAGATCCACAAAAACCACCGAGTCCACCCAATACACCACCCAAAAAGCCAATCACTGCATCAGTTTTTTTGCCTAAGCGTTTTAATAACTTAAATTCTGGAGCTAAGTACATGATAGGGCACCAGATCAGCAAAAAAACACCTAAAATCAATTTAAATGTTTCCGCATTGATCTGATGTAAGAGATAACTTCCTAAAGGAACACCAATTAAACCTGCGATGATATAAGGCACAACAAGAGAGATACCAAGCTGATGTGGACGTTCCTTACTTAGCGCAATGATATGACACCAAAGGGAAGCAAATACCACTAATGGAGCAGCGAGTTGAGGTGGCAAAGCCCATACCCAAAAAGACATGGCGACCAGTGCAAAGGCAAAACCTGTCAGGCCCTGAATAAAACCTGCAATACACGCACCGACTAAAAACAATGACCATGATTGCATAGCTGTTTTATCTCATTTTCTATTTCTATAAGAATAAATTATGTTTTTTGGAAAAGTCCTGCGCGAACGGTGCCTGCTTTAGTGGATTTGACTAATTGCCATGAAGCGGGAAGTTGTACCTGACGAAGATCACGATCCGCCTCAACATAAATATAGGCCTGATCTTTTAATAGCGGATCTATCAAAATAGAAAGTTCTTGCCAGAGTTCCAGCGCATAGGGTGGATCAAGAAAGACCACATCAAACTGTTGATTGAGTTTGGGTAAGATGTGCTGTGCAGTCGCCACTTTTAATTCACAATGCTGAGCATTGAGAAGCTGAATATTTTGTTTGAGTATTTTAGCCTGAGTTGAATCAGGTTCAATCATCAAAACAGAACTCGCGCCACGCGATAAAGCTTCAAATGCTAATGCACCTGAACCTGTACAGACATCTAAAACCGTAGCATTTGGAATTTCCCACATTAACCAGTTAAATAGCGTTTCACGGACGCGATCTGGTGTAGGGCGTAAACCATTTATACTCGCAAAAGGTAATACACGACGTTTCCATTCACCGCCAATAATTCTGAGCTGATTTTTCATTATTCAGTCACCTCAGCGTTATTGACAACAGGTGAAGGTGTCGGCGTGGATGCTGCTGGTGATGGTTGCTCAGGCTTTTTCTTGTTTGGATTAGCATTAGGATCTGCTTCAAGTAAAGCACCACTTGGAAGCTCGCCCGGCTTAATGCCAGCGGTCATTAAACCACCACTGATTTGATGATTTGCGGGACGAATCTGCTCTTTTTTACGATTGACCAACCAATAATCAAACACAGGCTTGGCAAGTTGCGCGGCTGAACCACCGTGACGACCATTTTCCCACACCACTGCAATAGCAATTTCAGGATTCTCAGCAGGGGCAAACCCCACAAATAAACCATGATCCAGTTGGCGCTGTGTCAGTATCGATTCGTTATAACGTTTACCCTGTGCAATACTCTTAACCTGAGCTGTACCTGTTTTTCCTGCAATTTGATAAAGCGGTGTACGAATCCCACGACCTGTACCTGATTGCACGACATCAATCATGGCATCGCGCATGTTAAGCCAGTCTTGTTCGGTACCGTTAAAATTAATCTTTCCATCAGGCGCATTATGAACTTCATATTTTTTTGCACCACGCGTGGCACGTAATACATGCGGCGTGACATGCGCACCATGATTGGCGGTAATTGCAGTTGCCATTGCTAACTGAAGTGGGGTCGCTGTAAACGCCCCCTGACCAATACTGACTGAAATGGTTTCGCCTTTTAGCCATTTGCTTTTTCGAGTGCGTAGCTTCCATTCAGGACTTGGGTATAAACCAGTACTTTCACTGGGTAGATCAACCCCAGTTTTTTCACCGAAACCAAATTGGCGCATCCAGTCATTCATACGCTCGATGCCCATTTGGTAGGACAGTACATAAAAATAGGTATCGCAAGACTGAATAATGGCTTTATGCATATTGACTACACCATGACCTGTTTTTTTCCAGTCACGGAATTTGTGTGAGTCACCAGGAAGGTGGAAATAACCTGGATCATTAATGGTAGTTGCCCAATCGACTAAACCATAGTGAATGCCACCCATCGCTTCCATGGGCTTAATGGTAGATCCCGGTGGATAAGCACCTTGGACTGCACGATTATAGAGGGGCTGATCCAGATTATCACGTAGAGCACTATAATCTGTACTGCTAATGCCTGTAACAAAGAGGTTAGGATTGAAACTTGGACTTGACACCAATGCCAGAATTTCACCGGTACGTGGATCAATTGCCACAATTGCACCACGTTTATCTGCCAATTGTTCGGCAGCAACGACTTGTAAGCCATAATCTATAGATAAATATAAATCATTACCACGAGTAGACTCTTTACGGCCTAAATGTCTGAGTACATTACCATGAGCATCGGCTTCGATCGATTCATAACCGGGAGTTCCATGTAGCAAATCTTCGTAAGTTTTTTCTACCCCGATTTTTCCAATCAGGTTGGTTCCTGCGTAAATATCACTATTAATCGATTTTAATTCTTTGTCATTAATTCGTCCGACATAACCAATCACGTGCGCAAATAAATCGCCATGTGGGTAGTAACGCGTCATTTGTGTTTCAATCCGCACTCCTGGAAATTTGTATTTCACTTCACTGAATTTGGCGATATCAGTTTCAGTCAGATTCAGCTTAATTGAAACCCGTTCAGTTTTACGTGCAGTTTTGATACGCGACTTAAAGCGGTCTACATCTTCTTGGGAAAGATTTAAAATGGGGATCAGTTGTGCAACTGTACCATCCATATCTTCAATATCTGCTTTACTTAACGTTGCCGTAAATACAGGGTAATTATCTGCAAGCAAAACGCCATTGCGGTCATAAATATATCCCCGCGCGGGTGCAAGAGGCTGTAAGCGGATACGGTTTTTATCGGAAGCCGTTGAAAACTCATCGTAATGTACAATTTGCAAATAAGCATAACGACTTAAGAGCAATAACAAACAGCAGCAAACCAGTCCAATGGCAAAAAAGATTCGCCCTCGATAAATGCGCTTTTCTTGCTGATTATCTTTTAAAGGAAAGTGCTGTTTCATACCTAACTGACTTGACAAAGCAGACCACAAAAATAGCCGACAAGTTTAACCCATTCGTCGTCAGAATTTTGGATATTTTTAAATTATTCACGAAATAAATTTAGTGACGTTTTTTGACCTTGTAGACATTAAAATTGTAATGTGCTGTATATAAGAACGAAAATAATTCTGTTAAAGTCACCAAACGGATGAGCGGAATCCCCTAAATCAGATAATTAGGGACACATGGAGAAAATAATGAAAAAAATATATCCCTTGGTCATGCTTCTTGCACTTAGTCAGTTTTCCTTTGCCGATGACAGTCGTTTTAAACCTGAAGCAAAACTTACCGAGGGAAGTGCATCAACATGGAATGCAGGTGCTGGCTTTACACAAAAGCTAGTCCATCTAAATGGTGAATGGGTCAATCCTTATGGCATTGCCTATGCAAAACTGGGTGCTTATCTCAATAATGACCATAATGTGGGTGGACAGATTGGATTTAGATATCCTTACTATCTGACTGGCGTGAACAAAAATGGGTATTATTTTGGCGTTTATGCAGGGTCAATCGAAAGCAAAGAAATTGATGGTGATGATAAAACCCGTTTAGGTGGCGGTGTTGATCTTGCTTACGTCTGGTTGGATAAAGAACGAATTAGTACCTTTAGTGTCGGTATTGGCACTGGAGAGAAGTTAAAGAATGCCAATGGTGATGTGGTGGCTGATATCGAACCTAAATTACAAGTTTCCTATACCTTAAGTATTGGTTTGTAGTGTTTAATCATAGCTTTAAAAAATGTAAAAGCCCATAAAGTAGAACGAAATATGAGAGTAATGGATGTTAGATTACGTCAGTGAATTATGGCAAACCTTTTTGAACCGACCTGATCATCTGGCGGTCTTGAGTATTATCCCTGTAACTGCATTTGTGACGTGGGCGCACGTATGGATGGCTTTAAAAATGGTGTTTTACCCAATTACTTTTTGGGGCTTTCATCTAGGGCCGATACCCGTAGGTTGGCAAGGCATTGTTCCACGCAAAGCGGGTCGTATTTCTGGCATTATTACCGATAATACTTTATCCAAATTAGGTTCGTTACGTGAATTTCTGGAAGCAATGGATCCAGAAGATATGGCAAGAATCATTGGTGAACAAGTGGGATTTGAACTTGAGCATCTGATTGATGAAGTCATGATTGATCGTAATGCTGTACTTTGGGAAAACCTGCCTTATTCCATTAAACGTCGTATCTATGCTCAAGCACATAAACAATTACCAGGTGTATTAAAAGAATTAGTGACTGAGCTGACCATGAACGTCGAGTCACTTGTGAATATGCGGGAAATGGTGGTCAGCCAGATGGAAGGTGACCGTCGTTTAATGGTACGTATGTTCCTAAAAGTCGGTCAAAAAGAAATCAATTTTATCTGGCATATTAGTGCCTTGATTGGGATGTTTTTTGGTGTGTTCCAAATGCTGGTCTGGTTTCTGGTACCGTGGCACTGGACGGTACCTTTCTGGGCTGCAATATGGGGCTTTTTAACCAACTGGATCGCGATCTGGATGGTGTTTAACCCAATAGAACCGCACTATGTACGCTATCCACAGTTTTTCCGTTTAACCCAAGATCGTAAGTTTCCATGGATTGTTCCTATCCTTCCGCGCATTGGCACCTACAATGTTCAGGGTGCTTTCATGAAGCGTCAGGAAGAAGTCTCGGATGTCTTTGCCAGTGTCGTGACAGAAGATCTGATTACACTCAAATCCATCATGACTGAAATGATGTATGGCCCTAAGAAGGACAAAACCCGTCGAATTGTCAAGCGGCATATTAATGAAATTATGGAAACTCCATTGGTAAGAACTTCATTACAACTTTCCTTGGGGCCGCGTGAATATGCTAAACTTAAGACAGACTTGATTGATCGATCAATTGAAATTACGATGGTGCCTGTATGCGACCCTGCGTTTAATGCGAGCCGCGCACAGAAAATATTTCAAATGTTTCGAGATCGTATTCGTGAACTAACACCGAAAGAATTTCAAAATCTATTGCGCCCTGCCTTTCAGGAAGATGAATGGATTTTGATTGTGTTAGGTGGGGTCACAGGTTTTGTTGCTGGTACGATCCACTTATTTGTTGCTTTCTTATAATTTAATTAGATGTTGGTAGGTATGGTCTATACAACCATAGTCCAAGACATTCTGAAAATTGTTCTTAATGAGGATTTTTTGTTATGCGCATTATTTTACTCGGACCACCTGGAGCAGGTAAAGGTACTCAGGCTCAGTTGATCTGTAAGCGCTACGATATCCCACAAATTTCAACCGGTGATATGCTCCGTGCTGCAATTCGTGAAGGTACTGAACTCGGCCTTAAAGCTAAAAGTGTAATGGAATCTGGTGGTTTGGTATCAGATGAATTGATTATTGGCTTAGTAAAAGAGCGCATTGCACAACCTGATTGTGCGAATGGCTGTATCTTTGATGGTTTCCCGCGCACTATTCCACAGGCAGAAGCTTTGGAAAGTGCAGGCATTACCATTGATCATGTGATTGAAATTGCGGTACCTGATGAAGAGATTGTAAAACGTTTATCTGGACGTCGTCAGCATCCTGCATCTGGTCGTGTTTATCATATTGAATATAATCCACCAAAAGTGGACGGTAAAGATGACGTGACAGGTGAAGATTTAGTTCAACGTGCCGATGATCAGGAAGAAACCATTCGTAAACGTTTGGCTGATTATCATACTTTGACTGAGTTGTTGGTTGGTTTTTACGAAGAGCGTGCAGCTTCAGGTGAAAATGCACCGACTTATGACAAGCTCGATGGTTTACGTAAAATCGAAGACGTACAACAAGATTTGTTTGCAATTTTAGACCAAACAAAATAAGTCTGATTATTCGTTTTGAAAGAGCTCTGTTATGATAGGGCTCTTTTTGTTTTTTTAGGTCGATAATTTTGAAAATCGCTTTAGTACTTTTGGTGATTTTAAGCTTAATTGGACTCAGTTATTTAGTCTATATCAGCTATAAAATGCTGCGTCGTGTCCAACAGCAGGAAGCACAGGAAAAATTACCAAGTCAGTCTGTGCAAAAAGATCATTTGCGATCCCCTCAAAACAAACAAACCAAATAAGTCTTATGACTTCATAGCACTGTTTTTAGCGGCACCAAATTCAAACCGCTCAGGCCAGTTGCAGACATCTGACACCACACACTCATTACATTTAGGCTTACGAGCTATACAGCAATAACGACCATGTAAGATCAACCAGTGATGCGCATCGACTATAAATTCTTTAGGAATCACCTTAATCAATCGATGCTCTACTTCAAGTACATTTTTTCCAACGGCCAAACCAGTGCGATTGCCAACCCGAAAGATGTGGGTATCAACTGCCATTGTAGGCTGACCAAAAGCTGTATTTAAGACGACATTTGCGGTTTTACGTCCAACACCAGGCAGTGCTTCTAATTCAGCTCGTGTTTGAGGAACTTCGCCTTGATGTTTTTCCAGTAAAATTTGACAGGTCTTAATCACATTTTCAGCTTTGGCATTATATAAACCAATGGTTTTAATATAGTGCTTCAGCCCCTCAACGCCTAATGCATAAATTTGTGCGGGGGTATTGGCAACAGGATAGAGTTTATCGGTGGCTTTATTGACACTAACATCTGTCGCTTGTGCCGAGAGCATCACTGCAATGAGCAATTCAAAAGGGGAAGAATAGTTTAGCTCCGTTTGCGGATGTGGTCGTTGCTCACGTAGACGTTCAAAAAAGGTTTGAATCTGCTTTTTTGTCATGTTCTTCACTGGCATTTAAAGCTCCTGAATTTCATCTAAGCGTTGTTGCAATTGATCCAATTGCTGCTGTTTTACTGGATCTGGGCGGACGCTGAGTTGTTTTTCCAGCTTTTTGATTTGAGTGCGTAGTTTTGCTAGTTCGATCGTGGTTTTGGCATCTAATGTGGGAGGTGTTTTTGCCTGATCTTCAATTAATTTAATCACAGGTACTTCTTCAACAGCACTGGAAAACTGAGCAAAAAGTTCAGTATCAATTTCAGCACGAACAATAGGTCCTTTACGGGTTAAACGTTGGTGTTCTTCGCGTTGAATATGTGCATAGTATCGTTGACGTAGATCGTTTTGCTCTTGTTGTCTTTGGATATCTGTTAATAAGGGCTGAGTATCTTCAACCAGATCGATACAATCGACTGGGCACGGTGGAATACAGAGTTCGCAACCTGTACATAAGTCACTGAGGACACTATGCATGAGTTTTCCACTGCCAATGATCGCATCTACAGGGCAGGCATTAATACATTTGGTGCAGCCGATACATTCATCTTCACGAATAATCGCTTTCATGCGTTGCGGACGTCCGTCTGCCTGAATGGGCCAGACACTGGCTTCTGCTTGCAACAGAGGACGTTTTAGTCGCATCGCAAGCGCATCAGCGACAGGCTGTCCGCCTGGAATGCATTTATTGGCATCCTCACCTTCTACAATGGACTTTGCATAAGGTAAACATCCATCACGATGTCCGCATAAACCACACTGGGTTTGGGGCAAAAGGGCATCGACTTCGCGGATTAGCGTAATAGCAGCATTCATGGATTTGGCAAACTAAAGAAAAAGATAAAATAGACGCAGTAAATGTGGCGTACAAACCAGCGCCATATTTTAGCATGAAATATAGGTGAGTATATTGATCTATTTTAGCGCCATAAATGCACTAAAATAATTCAAATTTATTTTGGAGTGATCTGGCTTAAAGTTTAATTCCAACCATAATGCTTTGAATTAAAATATTTTAATAATTTATAAAATAAAGATTGAGATTATTTTATAAACATTATTTAATCAGTTGCTCTAAAATTTATCATCTTTTGAGAAATTTGCACAATATTGAATCATTTATTACTGAGGATGAAGCGTTGAAATATACTAGCCTTAACGACTTCCTAAACGCCGTAAAAGTACGGGATCCACACCAACCAGAATTCTTGCAAGCTGTAGAAGAAGTCATGATGAGTGTGTGGCCATTTATTGAAAAAAATCCAGAATATGCAAATTATGCTTTGTTAGAACGTTTAATTGAGCCTGAACGTGCCATCCAGTTTCGCGTAGCTTGGATGGATGATCAGGGACAAACGCAAGTTAACCGTGCTTTTCGTGTGCAATATAATTCTGCGATTGGACCTTTCAAAGGCGGTATGCGTTTTCATCCTTCGGTGAATTTATCTATTTTAAAATTTTTGGGTTTTGAGCAGACATTCAAAAATGCATTAACCACACTTCCAATGGGAGGCGGCAAAGGCGGTTCAGATTTTGATCCTAAAGGAAAATCTGAAGGTGAAATTATGCGTTTTTGTCAGGCACTCATGATTGAGCTTTATCGTCATTTGGGGTCGGATACCGATATCCCTGCGGGTGATATTGGGGTAGGTGGCCGTGAAGTCGGTTATATGGCAGGCATGATGAAAAAGCTGAGTAATAACACATCATCTGTATTTACAGGCAAAGGTGTTTCTTTTGGCGGAAGTTTGATGCGTCCTGAAGCAACAGGTTATGGCACGGTCTATTTTGCAGAAGAAATGTTAAAAACTCAGGGCACACATTTTCAGGGTAAAACGGTTGCGATTTCAGGATCAGGTAATGTTGCGCAGTTCGCTGCCGAAAAAGCCATGTTCTTAGGGGCAAAAGTAGTGACGTTGTCTGATTCTAACGGCACAGTTTATCTAAAAAATGGCTTTAATGATGAGTTGCTTGCTGAAGTCATGCAACTCAAAAATATAAAGCGTGGTCGTATTTCTGAGTTCGCGTCTAAACATGGTTTTGAATATTTTGAAGGAAAAACACCGTGGCATATTCCAGTCGATATTGCTTTGCCATGTGCCACTCAAAATGAATTAAATGCTGAGGATGCCGTGACTCTCATTCAAAATGGGGTCATCTGTGTGGCAGAAGGCGCAAATATGCCTTCAACACTGGGGGCGGTGGAAAAATTTATCCAAGCTAAAATTTTATATGCCCCGGGTAAGGCCTCAAATGCGGGTGGCGTTGCAACCTCAGGCTTAGAGATGTCGCAAAATGCGATTCGTCTATCGTGGTCACATGCCGAAGTTGATGAGCGTTTACATCTAATTATGAAAGATATTCATGCCAACTGTGTCAAGTATGGAACCAGAGAAGATGGTTCAGTGAATTATGTAGATGGCGCCAACATTGCAGGTTTTGTAAAAGTGGCGGATGCCATGCTGGCACAAGGTGTCTTTTAAAATCATTCATATATTTTAAATGAAAAATCCGATGCAAAGTGAAGTGCATCGGATTTTTTGAATCCATTATGGATTTATGGTTTCTTTACGATTTCTTGTTCCACTGTCATATCATGCACATAAGCATATTTTGACTGATCAGCCGCAGGGTTTTTGCGTTCGTAACGTTTAACACGAATAATCACACGTTGATCATCACGGTGCTGATAGCCTTCGATCTGATCATAAAATAAAGTCCAGTCTTTATCGACTTGAGTTTTAATGCCTTTGTTGTCGTATTTAATTTCACGAACCTGTAAGCAGGTTTGTGGGCCTACGCCAGTACATTGTTTGGTTTCTGGAGAAATTTCCAAGAAAATAATTTCACCTTGAGACTGATATTTAGTCTCAGGCGTCATGCTGCCTTCAAACTCATATTTCTGACCATTCGATGCAATAATGGTTAAGCGTGGCTGTTCAACCGATGCAGTATTGAGTTCAAATTTATTCTGTTGATCGTTAAATAAGTTGCTTGAGAATTGCTCATTCTTCATCAGTGCAGGTTCACAGGCTTTCATGGTTGAAACAAGCGAGGAAGTGATCAATTTTTGATTTTCGACTTTCCAAGAGCCACCTTGATTATTACAGCCTGTAATAATATTCAGACGATTTTCTGAGAAATTTAACTGAATTGGGCGAGGCGTACCTTCAGGCTGGTAGCTCCAAGTATAAGCACTCAAAATTTTATTTGCGTTCATTTGTTTTTCTGCATTCACAGTGACAGGAGCAGAGTTCTGATGTACAGATTGGCATGCCACAATTGAAAAAGGTAAAAGAGCAAGGATTAAGTATTTGATTTTCATGCAAGTGTGCAATATTTACTTTAACAGATTGTATGTTAATGGATTATTGGGGAAATAAAATAAGGACAATGAAGGCTTTCAGTTTTAGATTGTATCTATTTTGCAACAATGACTACACCGAGTACCCTGTCAAATTCATCAAGATTTAAGAAAGAGGAATGAGAGTTCTATTCGTCAAAGTTAGTCAAACCGATAAATATCCATGCCTAGCGCACCCATAGAAAAACTACTATGTACAATCGAAAAACGATTACCTGTTCCCATCGCAAAAAATAATGGAGCAAAATGTTCCAGAGTGGGATGGTTACGTTCAACATATGGAATATCTGGCCAATTCAGCACAGCATCATAATCTTGATGAGTAAGTTTATTGACCACATAATTACGAAAAGAGGAAGCCCATTCGGGAACATGTTGAGCATTTCCATCCCATGATAATTCTGCCAAATTATGGGTGATGCTGCCTGAACCAATTAAGAGAATTTGGCGTTCGCGTAACGGAGCAAGGACTTTGCCAATTTGATAAATTTCATCTGCATTCATGTTCATCGGCAATGAAATTTCAATCACAGCAATATCTGCATCTGGATACATATGCAATAACGGCATCCAGACTCCATGATCACGTGGTCGAGTACTATTGGCATGAGCAGGAATGTGTTGTTCGGCCAGTAATTTTAAAATTTCCTCAGCCAGTTCTGGTTGACCTGGCGCGGGGTAGTGAATTTGATAGAGTTCTTTGGGAAAGCCACGAAAATCATGCCATGTTTGTGGACGCGTTGAAGTACTGATTTCCAGAGACTGACTTTCCCAGTGTGCAGACATGATGATAATCGCCTGAGGTTTAGGTAAATTAAAACTCAAACGGTGTAAAGCTGGCCCGACTTGTTCAGGATCCAGTGCAAGCATAGGTGAACCATGAGAGATAAATAGCCCGGGGAGTGTTTGTAAATTCATGCTGTTTACCTCATACAAATATCAATTTATCTTGCCAAACATATAACGTTTTAGTTTGATAATTTTGTCTCAAGCGATGCATCAAGCGCGATGATAAGGATGATTGTGGTTGATGCTCATGGCTCGATACAGTTGCTCAATCAATAAAATCCGAACCATCGGGTGTGGCATTGTGAGTTTAGATAAAGACCAATGCCAAGCAGCAGCTTGACGGACTTGATCAGATAATCCATCTGGACCACCAATGGCTAAAGCTACATCATTGCCTTCTAGCATCCATGACTTCATCGTCTCTGCAAGTTTTTCTGTGCTTAGCTCACGTCCGCCAACTTCCAGTGCAATCAAGGTTTCATTCGGTTTGAGTGCATTCAGAATACTTTCACCTTCAATCTGGCAATATTTTAAAATATCGGCTTCTGAATCATTTTTTCCACGTTTCGCCATTGGGAGTTCAATCAATTGAGTCTGCACAAAAGGTTGGATACGTTTGAAATAATCTTCAAAACCCGTGAGTACCCAAGCTGGCATTTTCTGACCAATCGTGAGGATGCGAATTTTCATAATATGGCTCGATGCACAATGCGAACAAATCTAAGTATAACGAGGATCTTAGCGGGCTTCATGTCGATTGTAATTGTATCTATTTGAATGATTAAGCCTTAGACAAAAAACTAAGTACATTAAAAAAACGCAGCCCACAAAAAGCGTGAAGGGGCTGCGGTTAAAAGGTCATCTGTCTGGAGAATCAGATGACCAGACTAAATTCAACAAGTGAAAATGATGAATTGTTACTTTTATTATGGGGTTAACTGATCAATTTTCAACCTAATAAATGTAAAAAAGAGAGCCTGAGCTCTCTTTTTGATTGACATAGTATGAGATTAATGACGTGCAGCTTTTGACTCTTCAACAGGTTTTACGATCGGTGTTTTTGCCAATGGTTTAGGTTGTTCAGTTAAAGCTAGCGGTAGAATCTCATCGATGCTTTTCACGGCTTTAATTTCCAGACCTTCTTTGACATTATCTGGAATTTCAGCCAAATCACGGACGTTATCTTGCGGAATAAATACCAACTTAATTCCGCCACGGTGTGCTGCCAAAAGTTTTTCTTTCAAGCCGCCAATACGCAGTGCATTACCACGTAAAGAGGTTTCACCTGTCATGGCAATATCAGCGCGGATTGGAATCCCAGTAAATGCAGAAACCAATGCGGTTGTTAATGCCAATCCAGCAGATGGACCATCTTTTGGTGTCGCACCTTCTGGCAAATGAACATGGACATCAGTTTCTTCAAAACGAGACGCTTCGATTCCCAGTTCATCTGCACGAGTACGAACCACGGTCATTGCAGCAGTAATCGATTCTTTCATTACATCACCAAGCGAACCTGTAGTAATGAATTTACCTTTACCTTTGACCGCTGCCACTTCAATGGTCAATAACTCGCCACCGACTGAAGTCCATGCCAAACCATTGACGCGACCGACTTGAGCTTCATCTTCAGCCATGCCGTAGTCAAATTTATGCGCACCTAAGTAATCTGGCAGATTTTCACCAGTGACATCGATGTGCAAGTTTTTCGACTTCTTGCTCACCGCTTCTTTCACCACTTTACGTGCAATTTTAGAAACTTCACGCTCTAAACTACGCACACCCGCTTCACGTGTGTAGCGACGAACGATGTCTCGAATTGCTTCTTCATGAACGGTCAATTCGCTGCTACGTAAGCCATTGTCTTTAATTGCTTTAGGAACGAGGTAACGTTCAGCAATATTAACTTTCTCTTCCTCGGTATAACCCGGTAAGCGAATGACTTCCATACGATCCAGCAGCGCTTCTGGAATATTCATACTGTTAGCCGTACAGATAAACATCACTTCTGACAAGTCCAAATCAAGATCAAGATAGTGATCGTTAAACTTGCTGTTTTGTGATGGATCTAGAACTTCGAGCAGGGCAGAAGCAGGATCACCACGATAATCTTGTGCCATCTTGTCAATTTCGTCGAGCAAGAACAAAGGATTCTTCACGCCTACTTTTGTCAATGACTGCACAATTTTACCTGGCATTGCACCAATATAAGTACGACGATGACCACGAATCTCAGCTTCATCACGTACACCACCTAAGGCCATGCGTACAAACTCGCGTCCTGTCGCTTTAGCGATAGACTCACCCAGTGAGGTTTTACCTACACCTGGAGGACCAACCAAACACAAAATTGGGCCACGAAGTTTTTTCACACGAGACTGAACAGCCAGATATTCCACAATACGGTCTTTGACATCATCTAAACCATAGTGATCGGCATCCAGTATTTCCTGTGCTTTTTTCAGGTTAATGCTGACTTTGCTAGCAGTATTCCATGGGGTATCCAGAATCACTTCAAGATAATTACGCACCACAGCCGCTTCGCTCGAAGCAGGTTGCATTGCTTTTAACTTGCGAAACTCCGCTTCGGCTTTTTTACGAACGTGTTCAGGTAAATCTGCTTCAACCAGACGTTTTTCAATTTCAGCAACGTCATCTTCAGCACCGCCATTCATATCGGAAAGTTCACGCTGAATTACTTTCATTTTTTCATTGAGAAAGTATTCGCGCTGGTTTTTTTCCATTTGGCGTTTTACATTGTCATGTAAGGTTTGCTCGATTTGTTGTTCAGCAGATTGTTGAGTTAAATAGGTCGTTAGCTCTTGCAAATGTGCTTCAAATTCATCATGTTCCAGAAATTTCTGTTTTACATCGATATTTAAAGGCACACGAGTCGCGACAAAAAACATAAGTTGTAATAAGTCGTCGATTTTATTTGCGGCCGTCACCAGTTCACGGGCATTACGTAATTTTGCTTCTGCGTATTGAGCAAATAAAGTACGTAACTCCTGCAAACGAGTTTCCTGATCTTGTTTGTCCATATTAACCGTCATCGGACTTAATTGATGTTCGGCCGTTAGATGGCTATCTTCATCAATAATTTTGGTTAATTTTGAACGGTAAAGACCTTCGATTAAGACCTTAATACAGTTTTCATCATTTTCGTGATTCACAACTTGCACAATCTTCGCAACAGTACCGTATTGATAAAGGTTGTCGTGATCAATTTCTTCAGTAAGAGAATCTTTTTGTGCAACTACAAATACTAAATTGTCACTGTTACGAGCCACATCCACTGCATTGATCGATTTTTCACGACCCACGAATAGCGCAATTTGCATGTGTGGATAAACCACAACATCACGCAACGCTAAAAGCGGTAATACACTTGGAACCTGAGGCTCTAAGGTTTCTACATTCATAATATTTTCAGACATGGGCACTCCTAATGAGTGACAACGATGTTGCCATGTTTTTTATAGTGATGTGTATTTTAAAAATTACAAGGGCATTCATATAGAAAATGCAAAAAAATAAGCAAATCAGTCGGAATTAGTATGCTGAAAGGTTTAACGCTTAAAACGATAGATACCATGAGGTGTGAGGAGTGCATCCAACGGCTGATCCCATGCTTGACGGGGCAAGGTTTGATCAAGCAATTGAAACGTGTGAGCCAAACCTAAACGGAATGGCTGATGTGGGGCTATTGCCAATGTGCGGTCATAAAAACCACCGCCCATTCCCATTCGGGTTCCATGATGATCACAGGCCACTAAAGGCATTACCACTAAATCAAGATGAGATACAGAATAACCACGACTTGTCATGGGTTCTTTCATACCTAAAGGATGATGAGAAAAACGCTTATTTCTATATTGATGAGAACTCACTTTTACCCAGACCAATTTATTATTCATATTACAGATCATGGGTAAATAAACTTGTTTTTTTAATTTATAACATTCTTCAATTAAAAGTTGGGTGTGAACTTCGCCAAAAGCATGTAGGTAAAGACCGATTTTTTGATGACGAGTCATTATTAAAAATTTTCTAAAAAAAAATAAAGCCAACGAAGCTGAGTTCTTTTGCTGAAATTTGTTTAGCTGTTTGCGCTTCCGAGCTAAAGTTTTACGAAGATTTTTCATATTTTTTACAAAATGCCAACTC
>OGQD01000646.1_pt1 | contig 25196 bp, 21 predicted proteins | sample 1553091 | NCBI WGS metagenome assembly OGQD01 (sample SAMEA2580290, study PRJEB22360) | human gut metagenome | biome: human gut; feature: human-associated habitat; material: faeces | place: Denmark | collected 2008/2010
TGTTAAATATTTACATTAATTAAAGAACGATCAACGATCAACCAAAAACCATCAACCAAAACAATCATGGCAGCTTTATCCATCTGTAGTTTATCCTGAGCTTGTCGAAGGGCTCCCAATCTTTTTCGCCAAGGCTTTTCCCTGTGCAGAAAAAGGATTTCCGCTCAAGCCGGTCTGCGATGGATACGTAGGAGAGAATCCGAAGGGTTCAATAGGATTAGCCGTAGGCGAAACCTATGAATTTGAAAAAAATATGTAAATAAAAATGAGCATCTATAAAGAATTAAAACGAGAATGTTACGAAGCCAATATGCAGCTCGATGCCTTAAAACTGGTGGTCTACACATTCGGAAACGTAAGCGCAGTTGATCGTGAAAAAGGAATCTTTGCCATCAAACCCAGCGGTGTTCCTTACGAATTACTGAAACCGGAAGATATGGTAATTTTAGATTATGACGCCAATGTGGTGGAAGGGAATTTAAGACCTTCTTCAGACACCAAAACCCATGCTTATCTTTACAAAAACTGGGAAAATGTCGGTGGCATTTCACATACACATTCTGTTTATTCAGTAGCTTGGGCACAGGCGCAGTTAGACATTCCGATTTTTGGGACAACGCACGCAGACCATCTTACAACAGACATTCCTTGTGCGCCCCCGATGCATGACGATTTAATCGAAGGCAATTATGAATACAATACCGGAATCCAGATTCTGGATTGTTTTAAAGAAAAAAAACTATCTTATGAAGAAGTAGAAATGGTGCTCATCGGAAATCACGGACCGTTCACTTGGGGAAAAAATGCTGAAAAAGCTGTTTACAATAGCAAAGTTTTGGAAACCATCGCTGAAATGGCGTATCTCACCAGACAAATTAATCCGAACGTAACTCGTTTAAAAAATTCACTCATCAAAAAACATTACGAACGCAAGCATGGAAAAAACGCTTATTACGGGCAGTAGCTGTGCTTCTGGCGAATGGCTTTTAGCTTTTGGCAATTGTCATCGTTCAATAGAAGACTGCGAACCCGAAGGGTTCAATATCAGTAGCCGTGGGTGAAACCTATGGAAAAAATGTACAAATCCTAAAAAATCCGAAGGATTCAATATAAATAACCGTAGGTAGAATCTATGGAAAAATAAAATCAAATATCATTTATCAATCATCAAATATGTTAACACCTCTCAATACCAAAGAAATCTGGTTCATCACCGGAAGCCAGCATTTATACGGTCCTGAAACATTAGCACAGGTGGCGGAACATTCGGCAAAAATAGTAGAAGCGTTCAATGCTTCGTCACAGATTCCTGTAAAAGTAGTTTTAAAGCCAACCGTAAAAACAACGGAAGAAATTTTCGAAACATTAACGGCTGCCAATTTTGCAAAAGACTGTATCGGGATCGTAACGTGGATGCATACATTTTCCCCTGCAAAAATGTGGATTCGTGGTCTTACTGCCTTACAAAAACCAATGTTGCACCTTCATACCCAGTTCAATCAGGATATTCCGTGGTCTACGATGGATATGGATTTCATGAACCTGAATCAGGCAGCGCATGGCGACCGGGAATTTGGATTTATGGTAAGCCGTCTCGGCAAAAAAAGGAAAGTGGTTGTAGGACATTGGGCAGAGGAAAGAGTTCAGAAACAAATCGGAGAATGGAGTAGAGTCGCAGCAGGCTGGGACGATTGGCAAGGTGCAAAATTTGCCCGTTTTGGAGACAATATGAGATACGTTGCCGTGACAGACGGTGATAAAGTGGAAGCGGAAACCAAGTTTGGATTTTCCGTAAACACTTGGGGAATCGGAGATTTGGTAAGCGTTGTCAATTCAATTGGCGAAGGCGAAATCAAATCGTTGATCGAAGAATATGAATCTTCATACAAAATGGCAGAATCCCTTCTCTCAGGAGGAGCGAACAGAAAATCCCTCGAAGTTGCCGCAAGAATTGAGCTAGGTTTGGAAAAATTCCTCAAAGATGGAAATTTCAAAGGATTCTCGGATACCTTCGAAGACCTTCACGGATTGGAGCAGCTTCCGGGAATTGCCGTTCAGAGATTAATGGAAAAAGGCTACGGATTTGCGGGAGAAGGCGACTGGAAGACTGCCGCTTTGGTTCGTGCGATGAAAACAATGGGACAAGGTCTGGAAGGAGGAAATGCCTTTATGGAAGATTATACCTACCATTTAAATCCTTCCAATCCATCGGTTCTGGGTTCGCATATGCTTGAAGTTGATCCTGTTTTGGCGGTTAACAAGCCTTCTTGTGAAATTCATCCACTCGGAATTGGCGGAAAAGCAGATCCTGTTCGTCTGGTTTTCAATTCAAGAGGAAATATCGATTCTTTAAATGCAGCTTTAATGGATTTCGGAAATCATTTCAGACTGCTAATCAACAAAACAAAAGCGTTGGAAATCACCGAGGAACTTCCTAAACTTCCAGTTGCAAGAGTGCTTTGGAAACCACTTCCGGACTTATACACGGCGGCTGAAGCATGGATTTTAGCAGGTGGAGCCCATCATACCTGTTACAGCGAAAACATCAGTGCAGAGCAGTTGGAAGATTTTGCAGAGATTGCAGGTATCGAATCATTAGTAATTGATGAAAATACAAAAATCCGAGATTTTAAGAACACGCTTCGCTGGAATGAAATATATTATCGTTAAACTTGCAAAACTTCTAAAAAATGAGAAAAACAAGTATCAACCTGATAATTCTTTTTGCTGTTTTATGTATTTTCGGCTGCAATAAAAAAGAAAATCAATCAAAAGCTCAACAGAAATCAATGGAAAACATACAGATTTCAGATTACGGAGTAACGTCAAAAGGCGATTCCGTTAAAAAATATACTTTAGCCAATAAAAACGGGATGAAAGTGGAAATCATCAACTTCGGCGGAATCATCACTTCACTTACGGCTCCCGATAAAAACGGAAAATACGAAGATGTCGTTTTAGGATTTACCCGGCCTGAAGATTATTTCAACGGAAATTCTTATTATTTCGGAGCATTAATCGGACGTTACGGAAACCGGATTGCCAATGCAAAATTTACGCTGGAAGGCACATCCTATGACATTGATAAAAATGATGGCTTAAACAGCCTTCATGGCGGAAAAGAAGGATTTCATACCAAATTCTGGAATATTGAACCTGTAAAAGATTCCAAATTCCCAACGTTGAAACTAACCTATACCAGCGCAGATGGGGAAGAAGGCTATCCGGGAAAACTGACGACAACAGTTTTTTACACTTTAACCGACGAAAATGCCCTTGAAATTTCTTACGAAGCGGAAACAGATAAACCGACTGTTGTGAATTTGACTCAGCATTCGTACTTCAACCTTTCCGGAAATTTCTCAAAAACAATTCTTGATCACGAAATGCAGATCAATGCCGATAAATTTTTGCCGGTGAATGAAACTTTGATTCCGACCGGTGAGCAAAAAGCGGTGAAAGGAAGTGCATTCGATTTCACGGTTTCAAAACCCATTGGAAAAGACATCAGTGCTGATGCCGATCAACTGAAAAAAGGAAAAGGCTACGATCACAACTGGATTCTGAACGGAAACGGATTGAGAAGTATTGCGAAAGTGTACCATCCCGAATCAGGCAGAGTAATGGAAGTTTTAACTGATGAACCGGGAGTGCAGTTTTATTCCGGAAACTTTCTGGATGGAAAATTCGAGACTAAAACTGGCGGAAAAAATGAATTCAGAACGGGGTTCTGTTTAGAAACTCAACATTTCCCGGATTCTCCCAACCAACCGTCTTTTCCATCTACAGAGCTGAAGCCGGGACAGAAATACCAGTCGAAAACAATTTATAAATTCTCAGTTAAAAAATAAAATATGGGAAATTTGGCAACTCTTGATATCATCATATTTCTTATCTATTTTGTGGTGGTTGCAGGCTACGGAATATGGATTTATAAAAAGAAAAAATCGGCGGCTTCGGGCAGTAAAGATTATTTTCTGGCGGAAGGTTCACTGACTTGGTGGGCGATTGGAGCCAGTTTAATTGCTTCCAATATTTCTGCGGAACAATTTATCGGGATGTCCGGTGAAGGATTTTTTGTAGGAATTGCCGTGGCTGCTTATGAGTGGATTGCGGCAATTGCATTGATTATTATTGCAGTATGGTTCATTCCGATTTATCTTAAAAACAAGATTTACACCATGCCACAATTTCTGGAAACCCGTTACAACAAATCGGTTTCCCTGATTATGGCTGTGTTCTGGCTCTTTTTATATGTCATTGTCAATTTAACTTCCATCCTTTATTTAGGTGCTGTGGCGATTGATACATTGCTGGGAGGCGACAATCTTCACATCATCATGATTGGATTGCTTTTAATGGCTCTTTTAATCGGTCTTGGCGGTATGAAAGTAATCGGTTACACAGACGTTATTCAGGTAGCGGTTTTAATTATCGGAGGTTTTGCCACCGTTTATATGGCGCTTCAGATTGTTGATCAGAGGATTAACGGAGCGGCAGTCGGGAATGCTTTAACAGGTTTTCAGACTTTGATGAACGAAGCACCGCAACACTTTAAACTGATGCTGGAAAAGCCGGTGAAGACCACCACAACTTTGGCAATGCCCGAAAATCTGGATGTTCAGAAATATGTTGTTTTACCGGGATTGGCGATGTATTTCGCAGGACAATGGATTGTAAACCTGAATTATTGGGGCTGTAATCAATACATCACCCAAAGAGCATTGGGAGCTGATCTGAAAACCGCAAGAACCGGAATTTTATTCGCAGGATTCTTAAAATTATTTATGCCGATTATCGTAATGCTTCCGGGAATCGCAGCGTACGTTTTGTATTCAAAAGGGCATTTAACTGGCTTTAATGGCGTAAAAGATGGCGCTTATTCTGCAATCTTAGGATTTCTGCCGGTTGGTCTGAAAGGTCTTGCTGTAGCGGCTTTAACGGCGGCTATTGTAGCTTCACTTGCAGGAAAAGTGAACAGTATTTCAACGATCTTTACATTAGACATTTACAAGAAATATTTAAAAGCTGATGCAACGGAAATCCAGATGGTGAGAACCGGAAGATGGGCGATCATCATTGCCATGTTTGTGGCTTTGGCATTTACCTGGACCGATGTTTTGGGAATCGGCGGCGAAGGAGGATTTACCTTCATTCAGAAATATACAGGATTTATAAGTCCCGGAGTTTTTGCCATGTTCCTTTTGGGAATGTTCTGGAAAAGAACCACCGGAACAGCAGCTTTGGTCGGTGTAATTTTAGGATTCGTTCTGGCAATTTTCTTCAACAGTTTTGCAGTCGATATTTTTGGGAAAGAAACCTGGTTATATACCGCTTTCACCTATGAAAAACTGGAAAACGGAGTTGTGCACACCATTACAGAAATCCCTTTTTTAATTAATATGGGATGGTCTTTTGTAATCACCATTGCAGCAATGGTCTTAATCAGTTTTGCAGGACCGAAAGTGAATCCAAAAGCATTCGCAATTGATGCAACAATGTTCCGGGTAGACAACAGAACATTGGTTTTAATCGTTGTAACGTTACTCCTGCTCACTGCACTTTACGTGAGATTCTGGTAGAATTTTAATACAATAAAATTAAGACAGGATTCCGTTTTGGAGTCCTGTTTTTGTTTAACTTTAATTCAGCATTTAGAAAGAATTAAATGAAAGATTTTAATGAATTGATACAAACCCATTTTGGACCGCTGAATCCTCAGGAACTCTCTGTTATTCAATCTTATTTTAAAAAAGAACAATTAGAAAAAAATGAAATATTTACAAATTCGGGCGAAATTTGTCACAGATTAAGTTTGGTGAAATCCGGAGTTTTGCGTGTTTTTGCTTTGTCAGAAGATGGAAAAGAGATTACGCAATGGCTTTCTACGAAAGATTTTTTCATTACCGATGTGATGGGATTTTTCTTTAATCAACACAACCGATGGACAATACAGGCTTTTACCGAAGCTGAATTACTCACCATCTCCAAAACAGATTATTTAAAACTTTGCAGGGAATTTCCCAAATGGACTGAAATTGAGAAAAGATTTATTATTAAATGCTTTGCAATGATGGAAGACCGGATATTTTCCCATCTTTCCATGACCGCAGAAGAAAGATATAACCGGTATTTTGAGCAGAACAGAGAATTATTTCATCAGGTTCCGTTGCAATATATCGCTTCGGTTTTGGGAATGACGCCCGAAACTTTCAGCAGAATCAGGAAACGACAGGCAGAAAATTCTTGATTTTTGTCAAGAGAACCTATTTTCTGTTGTCAGACATTTGTAAGATAAATCTCAGACAATGAAAAATCTCTTACAGCTCGAAGAATTAGGACAATTTGGTTTAGCCGTTTTCCTGTTTACCCGGTTAGAATTTCAGTGGTGGCTTTTTCCGCTTTGCCTTTTGCTTCCGGATGTTTCCATGGTCGGCTACTTAATCAATCCAAAAGCCGGAGCCCGGATCTACAATTTTTTTCATCATAAAATGCTCGCAATCCTTGTTTTTATTCTCGGATTTTGGCTTAAAATTCCTATCGTAGAATTTGCCGGAATTATTTTATTCGCACACTCTGCGATGGACAGGATTTTCGGATACGGATTAAAATTTGAAGACGATTTCAAGCATACCCATCTGGGTTCAATAGGAAAAAAATAAACCGTTTAAATCTTAAACATAAACCCTTCCGCAAGCTTTTTCTCATATTTTGCTTCATCAAAACGATACAGAAAAGACCCTTTTTTAGAAGAAGTCATATCTTTACCCTCCGTTTTCACAAGAATATCCAGCGCATTAATTTTGCTGATGAAATTCCGCTTGTCAAACTGTTCATTAAAAATTGCCTCGTATAAATTTTGCAAATCTTTCATCGTAAATTTTTCCGGCAGAAGCTCGAAGCCGATAGGTCTTGTAGAAGCTCTTCTGCGCAATCTCAGAACGGCATCTTCTACCATTTCGTTATGATCAAAGATAAGACTTGGAAAATCCTGAAGATCAAACCATTTTGCGCTGTATTTTTCATTGATCTGGATATTCTTTTCAATATTAATCAGTGCATAATAGGAAATTGACATAATTCTTGCCGTAGGTTCACGGTCAATCCGCGTATAAGAATTCAGTTGTTCCAGATAGATGTTTTCCAATCCTGTGAGGGTATTTAGAACACGGTGCGCTGCTTCATCGGAGGTTTCTTCGTTTCCTATAAATCCGCCCATCAAGGACCATTCTCCCATTTTAGGCTCAAAATTCCTTTGTACCAGAAGAATTTTAAGATTTTCGCCGTCGAACCCAAAAATAATACAGTCTACAGCTACCAAATGTCGTGGAAAATGAGAATAGTCTTGTGTCATCGATTATATTTTATACAAAGTTAATGCTTTTAGCCTTTGATTTTACGGCTTAATCAATATAAATGTATTTTATACACTTTATTTTACTTTTTATTTTGAATTTCTCAGGATTTCATCATCTTCCTTATCATTTTGGGAGCACTTTATACCTTCGAAACTTACATTTTATTCATCTAAAACATTAAAAACAGATGAACTTAATGTTAAAAATATGTTAAAATTAATTTTCCTTTCATTTTAAATTTACCCTAAAACTTCGATCAGGGCTTAGTCTTAAAAATACGATAAGCTATTAATATAAAATATCAGCGTTCATACTGTATATTCCGTATTCATTTTTTATACACGTAATTTCGCTGTATGGTTCTGATTATCGCTATTTTTCATAATCTTAATTTTTATGATAAGCTCCTGTTGTTTTTAATTTTTTTCTAAGACTTTAAAATAGACTTTTTTTTGATTTCGGCGGCTCATTCTGCAAAATTCTTTGCCATATTGATTCTTTCTTTTATTTTTAGAAATGTTGAATAGACATTTATTAATGAATAAAAAATCGCTGATAGTATTTTTAGGTTTAAGCACATTTGCTTTTGGGCAGGTGAGCAAAACAGTCAGCTATTTTCCGCTGAACAAAGTCGCTTTGTCTGAAAGTATTTTCAGCAGGGCAATGCAGACGGATAAAAATTACATAATGTCGATGGATGCCGATCGTTTGTTGGCTCCCTATTTAAAAGAGGCAGGATTTAATCCTAAAAAACCGAATTATCCGAACTGGGAAAATACAGGATTGGATGGTCATATCGGCGGCCATTATATTTCTGCTTTAGCTTTGATGTACGCTTCTACAGGCGATGTGAAAGTAAAACAACGGCTGGATTATATGATCGACGAGCTGGAACGTTGCCAGAATCTTTCAGGAAACGGATATATTTCCGGTATTCCGGATGGCAAAAAAATCTGGAAAGAAATCTCGGACGGCAATATTCGTGCTTCCGCTTTCGGACTGAATGACCGTTGGGTTCCTTTATATAATATTCACAAAATATATTCCGGTTTGCGTGATGCCTATTGGTATGCAGACAGCGAAAAGGCAAAAAAAATGCTCATTAAGCTTACCGACTGGATGGCAGATGAAGTTTCCGGACTTACCGATGAGCAGATTCAGGAGATGCTGAAAAGCGAACACGGCGGACTGAACGAAGTTTTTGCCGACGTTTATGACATTACCAAAAATGAAAAATATCTAAAATTAGCACATCGGTTCTCGCATTTGGCAATTTTAAATCCATTGTTGATTCACGAAGATAAACTAACAGGAATTCACGCCAATACGCAAATCCCGAAAGTAATTGGCTTTAAAAAAATTGCAGATCTGGAACATAACAAAGAGTGGAGCAGCGCCGCAGATTTTTTCTGGAATAATGTTACTCAAAAACGTTCAGCCATTATCGGCGGAAACAGTGTAAGCGAACATTTCAATCCTACCGGAGATTTCAGCGGGATGATTAAAAGTATTGAAGGACCCGAAACCTGCAATACCTACAACATGCTGAAACTGACCAGAGAACTTTTCGCCACTAATCCAAAATCCTCTTATCTGGATTATTACGAAAGAGCTTTATACAATCATATACTTTCCACCCAAAATCAGGAAAAAGGTGGTTTTGTTTATTTTACACCCATGCGTCCCGGTCATTACAGAGTATATTCTCAGCCGGAAACCAGCTTCTGGTGCTGCGTTGGTTCAGGAATGGAAAATCACGCCAAATATGGTGAAATGATTTATGCGCATTCTGAGAAGGATTTATACGTGAATCTTTTTATTCCGTCTGTTTTAAAATGGTCAGAAAAAAAATTGGTCATAAGACAGGAAAATAATTTCCCGCAGAAACCTTCCACAAAATTGATCTTTGATCTTGCTCCAAAATCCGAAGTTAACCTAAAAATTAGAGTTCCCGAATGGACGGATGTTTCACAGATAACAGTTTCAGTGAATTCTAAAAAGATCAGTGCTTCTGTAGATTCCGAAGGTTATATCAACATCAGCAGAAAATGGAAAAAAGGTGATGTGATTGAGATGAAAATGCCGATGCATCTTTCTGCAGAACAGCTTCCGGACAATTCTGATTATTATGCATTCAGATACGGACCCATTGTTCTGGCAGCAAAATACGGTAAAGAAAATCAGACAGGGCTTTTTGCCGACGACAGCCGCGGCGGACATATTGCACATGGACCGCAGATTCCTTTGAACGACATTCCGACAATTTTAGGATCTTCAACAACGGTTTTGAATCATCTTCAACCTGTTAATGAAAAAGATTTAAAATTTAAAATTAGCGGACTTTATCCTCAGAATAAATTCAGAAACGGATTGGAGCTTGTTCCGTTTTACCAGATTCAGGAAGAACGCTACATCATTTATTTTCCTCAGGCAACTCAGGATAAAATCGAAATGATTCAGCAGAAAAAAGCGAAGGAAGAAGAAGCGATCCGAAAACTGGATATTATCACAGCAGACAAAATCCAGTTAGGAGAACAACAGCCGGAATCGGACCATTTTTTTGATAACAAAGATGCCTACGAAGGCTATATGGAAGACCATCATTTCCGCGACGCCAAAGGCTGGTTTAGCTATCAGATGAAAAACAAGGACAGAAATGCAGAATACCTTTATCTTCTCTATTTCGATGCCAATAGCAATCGTACCCTGAATGCCGAAATCAACGGAATTAAAGTGTTTTCAAAAGACTTCGCAGGGAAGAACGGAAGTTCACCACAATCACTATTGATCGCAGTTCCGGATTCTGAAAGAAATAAAGAAACACTTACCGTCAAATTTATTTCGGACGGGAAATCCTTCACTCCAAAAATCGTTGAAGTGAGATTATTAAAAGATAAGCCTTTTTAGCACATAAAAATGAATACTATAATTTTTTTGGCAGCTTCATCCGCTCTCTATTCGCGCTTTGTCACTCTGAGCTTGTCGAAGAGTCTGCTAAGATGGGCTGTGAAAGATTCGAAAGTTGAAATCTGCTCCGAAGGAATTCAATTCTAAAAAACAAAAGATCTGCATTTAGCGTTTAAAAATTTATAAAAATGAATTATAAAAATATCAAAATTCTAACCTTTCTTCTCTGCATATGCTGCACTCTGCTTTTTGAAGCCAAAATCAAATTACCCGCACTGGTTTCAGACGGAATGATTTTACAGCGCAACCAAAAACTGAATATTTGGGGGAAAGCTGATGCTAATGAAAAGGTCGAAGTGAAGTTCCTCAATAAAAACTACAAAACCACCGCAGATCAAAACGGCAACTGGAAAATTCTACTTCCAGAACAAAAAGCAGGCGGTCCGTACACCATGACCATCAACGAAATCACTTTAAAAGATATTTTGATCGGCGATGTATGGCTCGCTTCAGGGCAGTCGAATATGGAATTGCCGATGCGCAGACTTACACCATTGTATTCAGACGAAATCAAAAATGCAAACAATCAGAACATTCGTTTTTTTACCGTCCCCCAAAAATATAACTTCAAATCACCTCAGACTGAATTGGAAGGAGGAAAATGGGAAGCAACAAACCCTCAAACCATTCTGAATTTTTCTGGGGTTGCGTATTTTTTTGCTAAAAATGTAAGCGAAAAAAATAAAGTTCCGGTAGGAATTATCCATTCAAGCTTAGGAGGTTCCCCAATTCAGGCATGGATGGATGAAAATTCTCTTAAGAAATATCCTGAATATTTGGATGAGGCAAAAAAATGGCAGAATGATGAGTTGATAAAATCAACAGAATCTTCGGAACAGGCATTAAGCAAAGCCTGGTATACAGAATTGGATCAGAGCGACATAGGTTCAAACCAACATTGGGAAAGCTTTGATTTAAATGATTCGGAGTGGAAAACCATGAAAATTCCGGGTTCTTGGGAAGATACGGAAGGCTCTTTTGAAGGTTCGGTCTGGTTCAGAAAAGAAATTATTTTAACTAAAAATCAGACAGGAAAAGCCGCTTTTTTAAACCTTGGAAGAATTAAAGATGCCGATGTAACGTACATTAACGGAACAAAAGTAGGAAACGTCACCTACGAATATCCTCCGCGTTGGTACGATGTTCCGGCAGGAATTCTGAAGGAAGGCAAAAATATAATTGCGGTAAGAATTTCCAATGGAAGTGGAAAAGGACAATTCATTGCAGACAAACCCTATTACCTTGAAATTGACGGACAGAAAATAGATTTAAAATCCGAATGGAAATATAAAATCGGAGCAAAAATGGCAAAAATGGCACCCGGAACAACGTTTATCCGTTGGAAACCTACAGGATTGTACAATGCCATGATAAATCCCTTAATGAATTATAATATCACAGGAGCAATCTGGTACCAAGGCGAAAGCAATACCGGAAAACCGAAAGAATACGGCGATTTATTAACCACGATGATTACAGACTGGAGAAACAAATTCAATAATAAAGAAATGCCTTTCATCACCGTTCAATTGGCTAATTTTATGGAGGCGAAAGCGCAACCGGTCGAAAGCAACTGGGCTGAGCTAAGAGACCAGCAGCGTAAAGTTTCATTACAAGTTCCAAATGCCGGACTTGCCGTAATCATCGATGTTGGGGAATGGAATGACATCCATCCGCTGAATAAAAAAACAGTAGGAGACAGGCTTGCTTTGCAGGCAATGAAATTGGCTTACGGAAAAAACATCGTTGCAGACGGACCAGTTTATCAGTCAATGAAAATCAACGGAAATAAAATTGTACTTTCTTTTAAAACCGGAACGGATGATTTTGCTCCCGTTGTTGAGCTGAAAGGGTTTGCTATCAAAAACGCCGGCGGAAACTGGTCTTGGGCAAAAGCTAAAATCGAAGGCAAAACAATTACAGTTTGGAATGATTCGGTCACAAATCCTGTTGCTGTCCGTTACGATTGGGCAGACAATCCCGATGGAAACCTCAAAAACAAAACCGGACTTCCTGCATCGCCTTTCACCACAGAATAAACATTTAATTTGATTTTTAATCTTTGCTGAGAGAACCTTAAAAAAGATTAGCAGTCAAAAAAATCTTTGCGGATTTTGCGTTCAGAAAACATCATTTATCAATCATCATTTATCAATTATAACATGAACAATTCATCTCAAAAAATATCTGTCGTTGAAAAAATCGGCTACAGTTTGGGAGATCTAGCGGCAAATCTGGTTTTCCAGACTTTAGTAACGTATTTAGCCTATTTTTACACCGATATCTACGGATTAAAACCCGAAGACGCCTCCATTATCACTTTGATTGTTGGTCTGATCGCAGGTTTCGGATTCAATCCGATGGTCGGTGCTTTGGCAGACAGAACACGAACCAAATGGGGGAAATTCCGTCCGTGGATTTTATTTTCTGCCGTTCCGTTGGGCGCTGCCGCACTTTTTGCATTCAGCACTCCTGATTTTTCTTATCAGGGAAAAATGATTTATGCAGCGGCAACGTATACTATTTTACTGTTGTTATATGCTGCTAATAATTTGCCGTATGCTGCTTTAAGTGGCGTGATTACAGGCGATATGAAAGAAAGAAACAGTATTTCATCATACCGTTTCGTAGCAGTGATGTTTGCGCAGTTTTTTGTTCAGGTATTTATGTTGCCGATCATTTTATCAGCAGGAAACGGCGATAAAGCAGTCGGAATCGAAATCGTAATGACTTGGTTGGCAATCATCGGAACCATTATGTTGCTCATTACATTTTTCACCACCAAAGAAAGAGTGATTCCGAAACCGGAACAGGAATCTACTTTGGGAGCCGATTTGAAAGATTTAAAGAAAAACAAACCGTGGATTATCATGTTGATTGTTACAGCATTGATTTTCATTACTCTGGCAATGAAAGGAGGTTCCTATGTGTATTATTTCAACAATTATGTGGATGAAGCTTCTTTAAAAAATTTCATATCACCGATTACCGCATTTTTCAGTTCCATCGGGATGAATTTCTTCGGAGAAGATCCTCGTTCAGCAGGTTTCGGGCTCTTTAATGCAGGCGGAATTATCATGATGATCATCGGGATTACCTTTTCAAAAAGATTTGCCGATAAATACGGGAAAAGGGACGCTTTCATTGCATCACTGTTCATTTCAACTTTATTCATTGTGGCATTCATTTTTTACCCGCCAAAATCGGTGGGATTAATGTTCCTTTCGCAAATTTTACACGGCTTTTTCTACGGGATCAGCACACCTTTGCTTTGGGCAATGATTGCCGATGTTGCCGACTATTCCGAGTGGAAAAACAACAGACGTGCAACAGCAATTATTTTTTCTGCGATGATGGTAGGATTAAAAGTTGGTTTGAGCATCGGAAGCTCCTTGGTTTCTTCCATTATAGGACATTACGGCTACATCTCTTCTGAAGGTGCGGAAAACGTCATACAGCCGGAATCCGTAGCGAATGGATCTCAGATGTTGGTCAGTATTTTTCCTGCCATTCCGTTCTTTGCAGCGTGTGGATTATTAATGTTCTACGAAATCAACAAAAAAATGGAAACCCAGATCGAGCAGGAACTCAAAGAAAGAAGAAAAAAAGAAGATTAATATGGGTTTAATGATTTGGGCAGCTTAATCCGTCTTCCACTCCCGCTTTTTTGTTCCGCTTTGCTTCACAAAAAGAGCTCCGCTCAAGCCGGGCTGCGAGATTCAAAGATAATATCGGTTATGTTTTAGATTTAGGATTTAATATATAATAGGAAAAGCAAAGCTCCGTAGGAGCGAACTGTTAATAGCCAATATATTCAAGCCATTGAGCCTCGTAGAGGCGACCTGTTAAAGTTTCAGAATAAATAATAAAAATTAAAAATGAAAAAAATAGCCGCATTACTGGGAATTTTAACCCTGACCGTTTCCTGCAAAACCACAAGTTCGGCATCATCAAAAGATTCCCTGAAAGATGCTTTCAAAAATAAATTCTACATCGGAACAGCAATGAGCCTTCCTCAGATTGACGGAACCGATGTAAAGTCGGATGAAATTATCAAAAAACAATTCAGTTCCATCGTTGCAGAAAACTGTATGAAATCCATGTTTATACAACCGCAGGAAGGGCAGTTTTTCTTTGACGATGCAGATAAATTTGTAGAATTTGGTGATAAAAATAAAATGTTCATCATCGGTCACACGTTGATTTGGCATTCCCAGTTACCAAAATGGTTTTTCGTAGACAATAACGGAAAAGACGTTTCGCCCGAAATTCTGAAACAGAGAATGAAAAGCCATATTTCAACTTTGGTCGGAAGATACAAAGGTCGTGTAAAAGGCTGGGATGTTGTGAACGAAGCGATTATGGAAGACGGAACGTACCGCAAAAGCAAATTTTACGAAATTCTGGGCGAAGAATTCATTCCGCTGGCTTTTCAGTATGCGCAGGAAGCAGATCCGAATGCCGAATTGTACTACAACGATTACAACGAATGGTTTCCTGAAAAAGTAAAAACCGTTACCAAAATTGTCAAAGATTTGAAATCCAGAGGTATCAGAATCGACGGTGTAGGAATGCAGACTCACGTAGGACTTGACACTCCAAAACTGGAAGAATATGAAAAAGCAATCACTGATTATGCAGCAACAGGAGTAAAAGTTAATATTACCGAAATGGAAATCAGCGCACTGCCTTCTCCATGGGGAACTTCTGCCAACGTTTCCGACAAGGTAGAGTATGAAGCCAAAATGAATCCATACACCAAAGGATTACCTGAAAATGTAACGAAAGAATGGGAAGATCGCTATCTGGATTTTTTCAGGCTATTTATCAAACATCAGAATAAAATCCGGAGAGTAACACTTTGGGGCGTTACCGACAATCAATCCTGGAAAAACGATTTTCCGGTAAAAGGAAGAACCGATTATCCGCTGCCATTCGACAGAAATTATCAGGCAAAACCTGTTGTGCAAAAAATCATTCAGTTAACCAAAGAAAAATAATTATTAAACCACAAAAGGCACAAAGGAAAAATTGAAATAAAATTATCCAAAGAACAAAAAAGTGAAATGTTTATGACATATTCTTTTTTAGCTTTTGGAAAACTTAATAAAAGAAATAAAATCTTTTGTGCCTTTTGTGGTTAAAAAATAAAATCTATCATCTAAAAATCTAAACTATAAAATGAACAAAGCAAAATACCTTTTCCCGAAAGATTATATGGCAGATCCTTCCGTACATGTTTTTGAAGGAAAACTATACATTTATCCCTCTCACGACCGCGAAAGCGGCATCGAAGAAAATGACAATGGCGACCATTTCGATATGAATGATTACCATGTTTTTTCTCTTGATGACGTAGAAAACGGAGAAGTTACAGACCACGGTGTTGTTCTTTCCGTACAAGATATTCCATGGTCGGGAAGACAGTTGTGGGATTGCGATGTGGCTTTTAAAAATGACAAATACTATATGTACTTTCCTTTAAAGGATAAAAACGATATTTTCAGAATCGGCGTTGCGGTGAGCGATAAACCTTACGGACCATTCATTCCGGAGAAACATCCGATGATGGGAAGTTACAGCATAGATCCCTGTCTTTTTGAAGACGAAGGAAAACATTATATGTATTTTGGAGGTATTTGGGGCGGACAATTACAACGCTACAGAAACAATAAAGCCTTGGAATCTGCTATTCTTCCTAGCGATAATGAACCTGCCATTTCATCAAAAGTAGTAATGCTCAGCGATGATATGCTTGAATTTGGTGAAGAGCCAAAAGATGTTGTTATTTTGGACGAAAACGGAAACCCATTGCTTCACGGTGATAAACATCGTTTTTTCGAAGCATCATGGATGCATAAATACAACGGTAAATATTACTTCTCTTATTCAACGGGAGATACTCATTTGATTTGCTATGCCGTGGGTGATAATCCTTACGGTCCGTTCACTTTTCAGGGTGAAATTTTAACGCCCGTTGTTGGCTGGACGACCCATCACAGCATTGTAGAATTTAAAGGAAAATGGTATCTGTTCTTCCATGATTCTGTTCCGAGTGGCAGAAGAACATGGCTGAGAAGCATGAAAGTCGTTGAATTGGAATACGATGTAAATGGAAAAATAAAAACGATTGAAGGACTGGAAGGCCATCAGTAACTTCTACAACTTTGACAAAGTTTGTTTCTTAAAAGAACTCGAAGAGTTCAACAAAAGTAGCCGTAGGTGAAACCTATGGAAGATTAACGATAAAACCCGAACCCGAAGGGTTCAATATCAATTGGCGTAGGTAAAAAACCTATGGAATTTAAAGCAAAAATTTAAAATAATGCAACATTTCCGAAACTATATATTACTGTTTCTCATCATTCCATTCATGGCTTTGGCTGAAGACGGAAGTCAGTTGTGGCTAAGATATCCGGTAAATCCAAAGCCAAGAAATATTGTGAATTCAAACAGTAAAAGTCCTACCATTGAAATCGCTAAAAAGGAACTCAACCAACATTGGTCAGGACAGGTTGTTGATTTAAAGATCGACAAATTTCCGGAAAATTTTAAGGACGGTTACAGAATCATTTCGACACCGAAAAAAATCAGCATTCTTGCAAAAACAGATTTAGGATTACTGTACGGAAGCTATCATCTTTTAAATTTGCAGCAGCAAAAAACTAATTTCTCTAATTTGAAATTAGAAGAAAAACCTTCCTACGACATAAGAATTCTAAATCACTGGGACAACTTGGACGGAACGATTGAGCGTGGTTATGCCGGTCATTCACTTTGGAAATGGGAAGATTTACCAAGTAAGATTTCCCCGCGATACGAAGAATATGCAAGAGCCAATGCGTCCATCGGGATCAATGCAACGGTTCTTAACAATGTGAATGCTTCACCAAATATGCTTCGAGAAGATTATCTGAAGAAAGTCAAAGTGTTAGCCGATATTTTCAGACCTTATGGAATTAAGATTTATCTGTCAGTTAATTTTTCTTCACCAAAAGTTTTGGGCGGACTGCAGAATTCCGATCCGTTGAATCAGGAGGTTCAGAAATGGTGGAAAGATAAAGCCGCAGAAATTTACAGGATGATCCCTGATTTCGGAGGATTTTTGGTAAAAGCCAATTCCGAAGGGCAGCCCGGACCTCAGGATTACGGAAGAACGCACGCAGACGGAGCGAATATGATGGCGGATGTTCTGAAACCTTACGGCGGAATCGTCATGTGGAGAGCATTTGTGTACAGTCCGAGCAAAGAAGATCGCGCAAAACAGGCACATCTGGAATTCGTTCCTTTAGATGGGAAATTCAGAGATAATGTGATTATTCAGATTAAAAACGGACCGATTGATTTTCAGCCGAGAGAAGCATTTAACCCGCTTTTCGGAGCATTGAGAAAAACTTCTGAAATGGTTGAATTTCAGATTACGCAGGAATATTTAGGACAGGCAAATCATTTGGTTTTTCTGGCACCGTTATTCAAAGAAACTTTAGATAGCGATACTTTTTCAGATGGAAAAGGTTCCACAATTGCTAAAATTACAGACGGAACATTAAGACCTGCAAAACTTACTGCCATTGCTGCAGTTGCCAATATAGGAGAAGATACAAACTGGACAGGACATCATTTTGCCCAAGCCAATTGGTATGCGTTCGGACGTTTGGCATGGAATCACAATTTAACTTCGGAACAGATTGCAGATGAATGGATTAAAATGACTTTCACAGATCAGCAAAACTTTGTAGATCCTGTCAAAAAAATAATGCTGACTTCCCGTGAAACTGCAGTAGATTATATGATGCCGCTTGGTCTTCATCATATCTTCGCCGGAGGACATCATTACGGTCCGGAACCGTGGGGCGATTACAAAGGGGGAAGACCCGACTGGTCGCCGGTTTATTATCATCAGGCTAATGCAGAAGGACTCGGTTTCGACAGAACAAAAACGGGAAGCAATGCCGTTTCCCAGTATTTTCCGCCGCTTAACGAAATCTATGATAACATCAAGACAACTCCTGAAAACCTGATTCTCTGGTTTCATCATGTTCCGTGGGATTACAGAATGAAAGACGGAAAAACACTTTGGGATGAGCTGTGCTATAAATATGCTTCGGGAGTTCAGAATGTAAGAAACTATCAGAAAATCTGGGATCAAATACAGCCCTATATTGATAGTCAAAGGTTTTCAGAGATTCGGGACAAACTGAAAATTCAGGCAAAAGATGCAGTTTGGTGGAAAGATGCCTGTTTGCTTTATTTTCAGACCTATTCCAAAAGACCGATTCCGTCTGATATTGAAAAACCTGTTCACCAGCTTGAAGATCTAAAGAAGATCAAACTCAATATGGGACATCACAATTAATCAATCTATTTAATTTTAAACAAATAACTTCTAAATCTTTTTGAGACAGGTAGTTGTTTGTTTTATGAATTAAGTATGAATTTAACAATTAATTGATGGTTTCAACTTTGATGAATGTATTATTTATTAATAATCAGACGTTTAATGTTTTGTTTATCATTCCGTAAGAATCTCAACAGGAAAATAAAGATTTAGATTCCTACAGAATGATAAACTGACTGTTGATGATGGAGCAGTAATAAGATTTAAAAATCAAACAGTTAACCAAAAAAAATCAATAATAAATAAAAATCTACATATGAAATTTTTTATCGATACTGCCAATTTAGAGCAGATCAGAGAAGCGCAGGATTTGGGAATTCTTGATGGCGTTACCACCAATCCGTCTCTTATAGCGAAAGAAGGAATCAGCGGGAAAGAAGCTGTTTTGCAGCATTACAAAGAGATTTGTGAAATTGTAGACGGCGATATTTCGGCAGAAGTGCTTTCCACAACCTATGAGGAAATAATCAAAGAAGGCGAGGAGTTGGCGGGAATTCACCCTAATATTGTAGTAAAAGTTCCTATTATTAAAGACGGAATCAAGGCGATCAAATATTTTTCCCAAAAAGGAATCAGAACTAATTGTACCTTAATTTTCTCATCAGGACAGGCACTTTTAGCGGCAAAAGCAGGAGCAGCTTATGTTTCTCCATTTTTAGGAAGACTGGATGATGTTTCCACCGATGGTCTTAATTTAATTCAGGAAATCAGAACCATTTTCGACAATTATGGTTTTGAAACTGAAATTTTGGCAGCTTCTGTTCGCCACGCGATGCATATCATTAACTGTGCAAAGATCGGTGCTGATGTGGTAACCTGTCCTTTGCCTCCGATTTTGTCATTGCTAAAGCATCCTTTAACGGATTCCGGTCTGGAGCAGTTCATTAAAGATTCACAAAAAATGCAGTAAAAATATGCGCGACATTCAAAAATTAAAAAATTTTGCTTCACAGGTTCGCAGAGATATTGTAAGAATGGTTCACGCCTGCCAGTCGGGACATCCGGGAGGTTCATTGGGATGTACAGATTTTCTTGTAGCGCTCTACTTCGATGCAATGAAAAGAAAAGAAGGATTTGATATGACGGGAAAAGGCGAAGATGTATTTTATCTTTCCAATGGTCATATTTCCCCTGTTTTTTACAGTGTTCTGGCACATACGGGATATTTCGATAAATCTGAACTGGCTACTTTCAGAAAACTGAATTCCAGATTGCAGGGACATCCGACTACGCACGAACATCTTCCCGGAGTTCGCATTGCTTCAGGCTCACTTGGACAGGGATTGTCTGTGGCAGTCGGTCATGCGGTCGGAAAGAAATTAGATAAAGATACGAATTTGGTTTTCAGTCTTCACGGCGACGGCGAATTGCAGGAAGGGCAGAACTGGGAAGCGATTATGTATGCTTCTCACAACAGAGTTGATAATCTCATCGCCACCGTAGATTATAACGGACAGCAGATTGACGGCCCCACATCCAAAGTACTTTCTCTGGGAAATCTTAAAACCAAGTTTGAAGCTTTTGACTGGAAAGTTCTTGAAGTAGAAAACGGAAACGATATGGAAGAGATTTTGAAAGTTCTGGACGAAGCCAAATCTTTGACAGGAAAAGGACAGCCGATTTGTATTCTCCTGAAAACAGAAATGGGTTACGGCGTCGATTATATGATGGGAACTCACGCTTGGCACGGAAAAGCACCGAATGATGAACAACTTTCAAAAGCATTAGATCAACTCGAAGAAACTTTAGGCGATTATTAAATTAAAAATTATTTGGGCAGCTTTTTCCGTCTTCCGCTCCCGCTTTTTTGCAAATTTCCAAGGCTTTTCCACCGCGGAAATTTGCAAAAAGAGCTCCACTCAAGCCGGGCTGCGAGAGATTCGCCGTTCCAAATCAATCAACGAACAAAGCATTAAAGAGAAAAAGTTTTCGGAAATAACAATAGAATTTATTGTGATGTTAAATTACAGGTCGCTCCTACGGAGCTGGATTCTCTAGAATTAATTTTTCTATTAACAGTTCGCCACGCTGTGGCTCCATTTAAATACGCTTTAGAATAAAAAATGCTCCGTAGGAGCAAAGTGATAATAGATCAAAATAATTCGGCATCACAAAACATCGTAGAGGTGACCTGTAAAGCTTTTAGTATTCACAAAAAAAAATATTTTGTAAAAACATCGGATAAAATTTACTTGAGAAATCCACTTTTAGCTGAGCAAAGCGCCTTTGCGACCAGAAATATCCTTAATAAGATGAAAAAATCTTTGCGCTTTTTGCATTAAAAAAATATCCACAATTAATATACAAATGAAAAAATATACCTACACAGAAAAAAAAGACACCCGAAGCGGCTTCGGAGCCGGAATGGCAGAACTGGCTGATAAAAATCCCAATGTTGTCGGGCTTTGCGCAGACCTTATCGGTTCTTTAAAATTTGAAAAATTCATCGAAAAAGCGCCAGAGCGTTTTTTCCAGATCGGAATCGCGGAAGCCAATATGATTGGTATGGCAGCAGGTCTTGCAACGGAAGGAAAAATACCTTTCACGGGAACGTTCGCCAACTTTTCTACAGGAAGAGTGTACGATCAGATTCGTCAGTCGGTGGCTTACTCAGGGAAAAATGTGAAGATTTGTGCATCTCACGCAGGGTTAACGTTAGGTGAAGACGGTGCGACCCATCAGATTCTGGAAGATATCGGATTAATGAAAATGCTTCCGGGAATGACGGTGATCAATACCTGCGATTACAACCAGACGAAAGCGGCGACCATTGCTATTGCAGATTACGAAGGTCCTGTTTATCTGCGTTTTGGACGTCCCGTAATTCCTGTTTTTACAGATGAAAATCAAAAATTTGAAATTGGAAAAGCATGGATGGTGAATGAAGGAAAAGATGTAACCATCATTGCAACAGGACATTTGGTTTGGGAAGCCATTAAAGCCGGAGAAATTCTGGAAGAGCAGGGAATTGATGCAGAAATTATTAATATTCATACTATTAAACCATTAGATACAGAAGCAATCCTTAATTCCGTTAAAAAAACGGGCTGTGTAGTAACTGCGGAAGAACACAACAGATTAGGCGGATTGGGCGACAGTGTTGCTCAGCTCTTGATTACAGAATACCTTGCTCCTCAGGAATATGTTGCTGTAAACGACAGCTTCGGGGAAAGCGGAACACCCGATCAACTGATGGAAAAATACGGATTAACAGCCAATGATATTGTAGAAGCGGTGAAAAAAGTAATGAAGAGAAAATAGCCATTGCATGATTTAAATGATTTGGCAGGAATTCATGTTTTTTTAGAGAAAAAGATAAATTTTATGCGTGAACTCGCGACAAAAAAATTTAAAATCATAAATTGCAGTCAGGTATGCAGGATAATTTAATCAATCACACAAAAGACGCATTTCGGGCATTTTTTCAGTCAGAACCTGAAAGAATTTTTCTCGCGCCGGGAAGAATCAATATCATTGGAGAACACGTAGATTACAGCGACGGCTTCGTTCTTCCTGCGGCTATTGATAAGTACATTTGTTTTGCAGTAAAAAAAACAGAGGATGCCGAAATTTCTTTTTTTGCGAAGGACTTTAATGATTCTTTCAGTTTTGACATTCATAAAAAGCAGTTTCCGGTTTCGCAAACCTGGGTGAATTATCTGTTGGGTGTTTTCAATGTCATTCAGGAATCTGGAAAACAAGTCGGAGGATTACAGATTGCTTTTAGCAGTACGATTCCGATGGGGTCAGGCTTATCTTCTTCAGCAGCTTTAGAATGTGGTTTTGCTTATCTTCTCAACGAAATTTTCGATTTAAATTTAAATAAAAAAGAAATAGCGGTCATCGGTCAGCAATCCGAACATACTTTTGTAGGGGTAAAATGCGGTATTATGGATCAGTTTTCGTCAGTCTTCGGAAAAGAACATCAGGTGATGATGCTGGATTGTAACTCTCTGGAACATCAGTATTTTGAAGCCAATATGGAAGGTTGCAGTCTGGTTCTTTTCGACAGTTGTGTAAAACATACCCATCTTACTTCCGGCTACAATGACAGAAGAAGTGATGTTGACAACGGTAAAAAAATCTTGGGTGAAAAATTTCCTGAAGTACAGAAATTCAGAGATTTCAGTTTTGAAATGCTGAATGAGGCAAGAGAAGAAATGGGGGAGATTTCCTACAGAAGATGCTTTTATCTTCTCAAGGAAATTAAAAGGGTGAAAAAAGCAGCAAAAGCTTTGTCAGAAGGCAATATAGAATATCTTGGACAGCTTTTGAACGAAACCCACTCCGGACTTTCGACTGAATTTGAAGTAAGCTGTGATGAACTCGACTTTATGGTTGAACAAACGTTGAAAGAAGAAGGCGTTTTAGGCGCAAGAATTATGGGAGGCGGTTTTGGCGGCTGCAGCATCAATCTTATTAAAGATGAAAATGTAAATCAGGTTATTGAAAATATCACTGTTCAATATAAAGAGGCGTACAATATCGAGATGAAAATTTACAAAGTAAAAATATCGGACGGAATTAATGAATACCAGAGAAATGAAATCATCATTTAATCAAAAAAATCATCCTCACAGAAGATACAATCCGCTTTTGGATGAATGGATTCTGGTTTCTCCGCAAAGAGCGAACCGACCTTGGCAGGGACAGACCGAAACAACGTCAGGGGAACAGCTTCCGTCTCACGATTCGAATTGTTATTTATGCTCGGGAAACGTTCGGATTAATGGGGAAAAAAATCCGGATTATCAGGGAGTTTATGTTTTTGATAATGATTTTGGTTCCTTAATGAAAGATGATGTTGAATTTTCTGGTGAAACTTCAGATTTCTTTTTATTAAAACCTGAACGAGGTATTAATCGGGTTATCTGCTTTTCGGAAAATCATAGTCTTACGTTGCCCGATATGGAAGTTAATGACATTAAAGCGGTCGTTGATGTGTGGCAGAAACAGTATGAGGAACTGGGAAATCTCAATTACATCAATCACGTTCAGATTTTTGAAAATAAAGGTCAGGTCATGGGTTGCAGCAATCCGCATCCGCATGGGCAGATCTGGGCACAGTCTTCAATTCCTTCTATTGTATTAAAAACGCAGGAAAATCTTAAAAGATATTTTGAAAAAAACGGCACTTCTCTTTTAGAAGATTATGTAAAAAAAGAGTTGGAAGCCGATGAAAGAGTTATTTTAGAAAATGAAGATTTTGCTGCATTAGTTCCGTTCTGGGCAATATGGCCTTACGAAACGATAATTGTAAGCAAAAGAAAAACTGAAAATTTACTTGAGTTTTCCGAAGAACAAAAGCTTTCTTTGGCATCAATAATAAAAGACTTAACCACGAAATACGACAACCTTTTTAATACTTCATTTCCCTATTCAGCAGGGATTCATCAATCTCCAACCGATGGAAAATCTCATCCGGAGTGGCATTTTCATATGCATTTTTATCCGCCATTGCTGAGAAATGCAGAAGTGAAAAAATTTATGGTAGGTTATGAAATGCTTGCTGAAGCTCAGCGAGATATCACACCGGAGCAAAGTGCAGAGATATTAAAGAATCTTCCTTAAAAATAAAATATACCGATCAGATATTAACATTTTCCCGATACTGAACAGGAGTTAATCCAACAATTTTTTTGAATAATCTTGTAAAGTAAGAAGGACTTTTAAATCCCAGATTATAAGCTATTCCGGAAACATTGCTTTCTGAACTTAAGAGTAGATTTCAAAACCTTTTTCAGCAAACTGCTTACTTCAATGATTTGACGCGGCTTCATAAAAACTGCCGAACCATTGCTGTGGTCACCAAAAGAAGAGCAGATTATTCTGGAACTAAAGGATAAAATTCAGGAAGAATATTTCAATAATCTGGATGAATACAGCCGTGAGATTATTCTCAGCAATATTTCGTCCATTCTGAAATATGCACAACGGTTTTACAAAAGACAATTCGTCGATCATCCTCAGATAAAAGGAAAAATGATTTCGAAGTTTAACGCTGCTTTAAAGAATTACATCAATGAAGGTCAATTGGAGCATAACGGACTTCCGACTGTTGCACAATTGGCACAGCAGCTTTTTGTTTCCACGCGTTATCTGAGTGATGTACTAAAACCGGAAAAACAGCAATGGAACTCATTCATATTTTTCTGATTTCCGAAGCCAAAAATCTTTTAAGGCTTAAAGAGAAACGTATTGCAGAGATTGCTTTTCAGCTTGATTTCGAAAATACATTCTACTTCACTAGACTGTTTAAAAAACAGACAGGAATGAAGCCCATGGAATTTAAAAACATGAGTTTGAATTAAAGATAATGAACTGTTTTTACCGTTGAAAATGCGAGACCTAAAGCATAAAGTAAAATTAAAAATCTTGTATTTAACAAATGGAATTTCAGATTAATAGTATCCCAATATCTTCATCCATAATCCTCCTACTATCATATAAATAACTAAAAGAACAATCCCGAT
>OGQD01000649.1_pt1 | contig 25098 bp, 20 predicted proteins | sample 1553091 | NCBI WGS metagenome assembly OGQD01 (sample SAMEA2580290, study PRJEB22360) | human gut metagenome | biome: human gut; feature: human-associated habitat; material: faeces | place: Denmark | collected 2008/2010
CAGAGTATCACTTATAAATAAGCTTTTAGTTGTTCAAACATGTGGGACCACCTCTTATTTACATAATCACTTAGGCTTTGCTTTATGGATGATTACTCGTACTGAAAGTAATGATTGGATAGTTTTGCAAGCTAAAGATCATGGATATGGAGTACAGGCAGGACAGGTCTTCAATTGGGCTGACTCATACTGCTCTAAGATGGTATTAGATAAAGGGCCACGCATAGCACCTGATTCGAAAAAGATTCCACTGTATGTAGAAGCAGGTATCAACAAACTGGTCGATATAAACGCCTATATTGGGCAACCTTTATTCAATGAGGATGGTTCTATTTTCGGCACATTATGTGCTATTGATCCATCAGTACAGCCTCAAAGCATAGAACAACATAGTGATCTATTAGAACTATTAAGTTTATTACTTAGTCGAATTTTACAAAATGAACTTAAAATTAATGAACAAAAAAGAGTTAGTGAAAAGCTTGAAATGGATTCATTAACCGATCATTTAACGGGTGTTTTTAATCGTCGTGCTTGGGATACATTTTTGGATTTAGAGGAAGATCGATGTAAAACCTACGGACATCCAACCACAGTGATTATTATAGATTTAAATGACTTAAAAGCTATAAACGATAAATTTGGTCATTCGGCTGGAGACCAAATGATCCAAAAAACGGCCGAAATCTTAAAGAAAAATGTACGCTCCAATGATTTAGTCGCGCGTTTAGGAGGAGATGAGTTTGGCATTCTAAATATTGAAACGACTTTAGAAAATACTCAGAAATTGGTGAATCGGCTTTTAAAGTCCTTACAAAATGCTGGAATTAATGCTGCTGTTGGTGTTGCGGCACGTGAACCAAGTAAAAATTTACGAGTGGCAGTAATTGAAGCAGATGAAAAAATGTATCAGCATAAACGTCAAATTAAAGTCATCATTTGATTGATCCATATGAACAGGATGTTTGAGGATCTAAAACAATAATCGTAAGTCTGATCCTAGCCAAAATAATGGACAGCACGTCCCTCTAAAGATAACCTAACTTTAATCTTTGGAGATTCAAGAAATGGCTAAACGTTTTAGTCCTGAATTTAAACAGCAAGCGATTGATTATGCACTTTAAAACTCACACGAGCCTATAGCTGCAATCGCCCGGAAATTAGGTGTGGGTTATTCAACTTTAGATAAATGGATTCGTGAAGTAAGCGTCCGCTGAATCCCATACCAATTTTTAATTCGATTTAGGTTTCCAGCAGTGCGGCAGCAATTCTTCAATTTGGGTCACTTTGTATGTCGGCAGCTTTTGCAGCACATCACTTAAATAACGACAACTCGGTATTTCCATGAAAACCTTATCAAATTGATACAAGAAAGCAAAGGTTGGGACATTAGCAGGAACACAACAATTTTTGCCCGATCTCGTTGCTCTACTCGAAGAAAACAAGAAATTCAAACAACAACTCAAAATTGCTGAAATGGAAAAAGAATTTCTAAAAAAAGCGGCAACTGATGTGTCCTGTTTTTTCAGCACGCCTCAATAATACAGTGTCGCGGAATGCTAATCTGCCCAATTATATAAACAATATTCTTCAGTGGCTTGAGCCAGCCTTCTTATCCCCTCATCAATTTTATCTGCACTGATTGACCCAAACCCTAAACGAAGGAAATGTTTGTGTTTGTGATCATCTAAAAAGAAAGACTGCCCCGATTCAATGAATACGCCTAAATTTGCGGCATAATGAGACAAAACCGTAGCATCAATATCTGCTGCGGTATCAATCCAACATGCTGAACCACCATTCAAAGCATAAGGTTTCCATGTTGGAAGATATTGTTTTAATGCCTTGTTGAGTATTTCACCCCGTTGTCGGTGTAACTGGTACTGACGGCGAAGCATGCTATGGTAATAGCCTTGATCGATAAACAAAGCAAAGACACGTTGATTGAATACATTTGGATGTCGTAACATCAGACGGCGTAAATGTCGAAGTTCTTGTATTAATTCAGGTGCGGCAACGATATATCCCAGACGTAACCCAGGTGCCAATGGCTTAGATAGACTTCCAAGATAAATGACTCGTCCATGTCGATCTAAACTTTTTAGCGCGGGGATCGTCGTATTTTGCACTAACACTTGAGCATCATATTCATCTTCAATAATAATGCTGTCGTTTTGTTCTGCTAACTGCAATAAATTTTGTCGGCGTTGTGGAGACATGGTTACTCCTGTTGGACATTGTCGCCCTGGTGTAACAAATAAATAATCACACTCATTTGCCCGAGTTAAAGTCACCCCATCATGATCAACGGCTAAAGGCACAATATGCTGTGTCTGTAGCAAAAATATATTACGTGCATCTGGATAACCAGGTTCTTCGACACCAATCACATGATTCTGCCGCATTAATAACGTCGCCAACATATATAATCCATGCTGACTCCCTACGGTTAACAAGATTTCGTTCTCTTGAGCCATGATGCCTCGCGTGGGCAAAATATGCTGACGGATTGCATTTATGAGATAAGCGTCGTCCCCCTGTTGAGTAATATCTTGTGACCATATTGAGGCATCTTTTGCAGATAAGGCACGTAATGCACATTCCCTCCAAGCTGAAACAGGAAAGCTTTCCGCATCTGGCTGACCATAAATAAAAGGATAGGAATAATTCATCCAATCACTTGGTTTAGTTAAATGCCTTTGTGCTGAAGGTCGTATACAAAAGCGAGCACCCCAGGTCGTCGCTTTTGATGTAGTCCGAATGGTTTTACTCTCACTACTATCAATCTGGAAATTTAAACAGACAAAATGTCCATTCCGCTGTTTAGATTCCAAAATTCGCTCAGCAACCAATTGTTGATACGCAATGGTGACCGTATTTCTACCAACACCCAGTTGTTCAGCTAAATCTCGACTAGAAGGTACCGCCATACCTGGTTTTAAATAACCTTGTACTAAAGCCGAAAACATCATACGGCAGATTCTGCCTTGTAAATTCAAACCACTCTGTGCCGTATTAGAAAATAATGCTTGCCAAACTGTAGCTGAAATTGCTGAACTCACTAATTAATCCTTATATCTGTGCATTGCTGCGATCCATTTTGATGCTTGGCTACTCAAACTGGTGCAAAGCTCATGGTTTCAGTCCATCTTTAAGCTAAAACTGGACTTACTTGATATAAAGCAAAAGGCATTCCACTACTATCAATTTAAACTATTTATTTAAAAACAACAGCTTAATAATATTAATTACTGGCTCCATCAAAACTCTAAATCTGGTACTACGCCATATTTCAGTATTTCCGTACATTCATTTCATCAGTTTATAAAACCTAATTTTGGAGCAATACAAATGCAGCAAGCACAATTAATCCAACTTCTTACCGATTTTTCAACAGCTTGGAATCAACATGATATTGAACAACTCATGGCATGCATGCATCCAGAATGTCGTTTTGAAACTGTGGCGGGAGATGATGTTTTTGGAACCAGAATTGAGGGCTTAGATGCAGTTCGTCAAGCATTTAGTAATACCTTTCAAAGTTTTCCAGATGCTCAGTGGCGTAACGGTAAACACTGGATCAGTGATAACGCTGAATTTGGTATTTCAGAAACAACCTTTACTGCGACAACTACTGATGGTGGCTGGATTGAAGCCAATATGGTTGATGTCTTTACATTTAAAGATGGAAAAATTCTCGTCAAAAATGCATTCCGTAAAAATAGACCTGTTCAAGCAATCGCGTAAGGAGTCATTCAATGAATCAATCTGTTCAACATGCAAGTTCATTTCGCGAACACTTAGAACTGCATAAATCTATACCGCCACATAGTTTTAAAAGTTACAACGCACAGTTTGACCCATTAACCTCTCCTGTCCTACAGGGAAATGAAAATTATGCGCCAACTTATTGGGTCGGCACAGCAGGTACGCCACCCGAAGATGATGGGCCATTAATGGGTGACACCGTAGCGGACATTGTCATTATTGGTGGAGGCTTCACTGGGCTATCGACAGCATTAACACTGGCTGAACAATTTGGTGCCGCACCTCTTGTGCTTGAAGCAAACCGTACAGCGTGGGGCTGTACTAGCCGTAACGGTGGGCAAGGTCAAAATGCCTCAGGTCGTCTGTACCGATCCCAATGGATTGAAAAATGGGGATTAGACACCGCCAAACGTCTTGATGCTGAAATTCGGGAAGGTTTTGATTACTTCAAAGACCTCGTGAGCGGCATTGAATGTGATGCTCAAGATGGTGGACATCTTTATATTGCTCATCGCGCAAAAAAAATGGCTTTCCTCGAAAATGAAGGCCGAGTCATGAAAGAAGTGTTTGGCTATCAAACTCGTGTGTTGAGCCGTGAACAACTACATGAGGAATATGTTGCGGATCAGGAAGCTGCAGGTGCTTTGTTGGAACCCGATGGAGTTGGCGTACACCCATTAAAATTAGCTTTTGGCTATTTAAAACGTGCCCGTGCTGCTGGTGCCAAAGTACACACTTCAAGTCCGGTACTTGGATGGGAAACGCACAATGGCATCCATTATTTACGTACTCCAAATGGTATTGTCAAAGCAAAACGTGTGGCGGTTGCAACAGGTGGCTATACGCCTAACGGCTTACACCCGCATCTTTCTGGAAAAATCATGCCGATTTTATCCAACTCTATTGTGACACGCCCTTTAACAGAAGCGGAACGTGCTGAGTCAGGCTTACATAGCACCACATTTATTACAGATACTCGAACTTTACGTCACTATTATCGCCTACTCCCTGATGGATCTATGCAATGTGGTAGTCGAAGTTCCTTAACGGGTGCGGATGCGGATAATCCAGTCCATCTCGAACGTTTAAAAGAAGGCCTTTACCGCAAATTTCCAAGTCTACGTGGCATACCTATTGCTTATTCTTGGTGGGGTTGGGTCGATGTGAGTCATGACATGATGCCTCGTATCGTACAACCCAACTCTGAGGAAAGCATTTATTACGCTATTGGTTATGGTGGTAATGGTGTGTCTTTCTCCGCAATGGCAGGACGCCGTCTCGCAGAACGTGTGATGGGAATACAACGCCCTCAATTTGAGCTTCCGATTTATCAATCCCCTTTGCCTTCACATCTGTTTCGACCATTCCGTCGACTCGGGCAAGCATTGTTATATCGCTGGTACCACTTAAGAGATGAAGTGCTTTAAGCGCACATTCAATCATCTGTAATGATTCGGTTATAAAATTATAAGAGGGAATCCATCATGTATGATTCAGATTCAAATCAAAGTTTAAAAAGTGCTTTAAAACCTCGTCATGTCCAAATGATGGCACTCGGCGGTGTTATTGGAATGGGGTTATTTGTGGGTAGTTCTGTAGTGATTCAAGCTGCAGGTCCAGCCGCCATTTTGTCCTTTCTGATTACGGGTGTGTTGATTATTTTAGTGATGCGAATGCTTGGTGAACTTGCAACCGCCTCTCCTGTATCAGGCTCCTTCTATGCATATGCACGCCATGCTTTCCAAGATTCGCCTTATTTATCTCGACTCGCAGGCTTCATGACGGGATGGATGTATTGGTACTTCTGGGTCATCGTGATTGCATTAGAAGCGATTGTCGGTGCAAAACTCTTTGCTTATTGGTTACCTGATACACCGCAATGGATCGTCAGTCTGGTTTTACTCGCCCTATTAACAGCAACGAACTTATTCTCAGTCAAATCCTTTGGTGAATTCGAGTTTTGGTTCTCATCTATTAAAGTTGCTGCGATTGGTCTTTTCATTTTCCTTTGTTCTTTATATATGTTCGGTCTTTGGCCAAACCATCAAGCTGCTGGATTTGGTGAATTGTTAAAGCATGGTGGTTTTATGCCAAATGGTTGGGGACCAGTCTTATCGGGTGCTGTTGCCGCAACAGGATTTTACTTTGGTGCTGAGATCGTTACTATTGCTGCTGCAGAAACCAAAGACCCCGAAAAATCTGTTGCCAAAGCAACTCAATCTGTAATTTCACGTGTACTTATTTTCTATGTTTGCTCAATTTTATTAGTGGTATGTATCGTCCCTTGGAATAGTCCAGAAATTGCGACGCCTTATGTAAGTGCATTAAAAATTCTTAATATTCCGTTTGTTGCAGACATTATGAATGTCGTAATTCTCGTAGCGGTGCTTAGTTGTTTAAATTCTGGTGTTTATGCTGCGAGCCGTATGTTGTTTGCGTTAACCCAAAATGGTGATGCACCTCGTAGCTTAACTAAACTTTCAAAAAATGGTGTTCCAATTCGTGCCATCCTATTCAGCACATTGTTTGGTTATCTATCAATTCTAGCTTCATACTTCTCACCAGATGCTGTTTTCCCTTTCTTGGTCGAATCTTATGGAACTGTAGCCTTATTTGTCTATATCGTGATTGCATTCTCGCAAATCCGTTTGCGTCGCCACTTAGAGCGTGTAGCACCTGAATGTTTAAAAGTTCGTATGTGGTGTTTCCCATACCTCAGTTATTTTGCAATCATCGGCATGCTTTCCATCTTTACTGCCATGGCTTTTATTCCTGGTCTTCAAAAAGCGTTCTGGTTCGGTATCGCAAGTGCAGGCATCCTGTTCTGTATCTTCATTATTCGTGATTACATAGAGCTAATTAAATTACGTCATCAAAGTACACAACTGAATACGCTCATCCCTGCCAAACAAACCAAAATTTAATCCTCAAACACAATGACCTGTACCAAGTACAGGTCATCCACGTCTTTAGGAAATTACATATGCTTTTAAAAGATAAACTTGCTGCCTTCGCAGTCGTGTTCATCTGGGGTATTAACTTTTATTTTATGAAAGTTGGCGTCAGTGAGATACACCCTATGCTCCTCGGATGTTTACGCTATCTACTGGTTTTATTGCCTGCCCTCTTTTTCATTCGTATTCCAAGCATCGGGTGGAAATGGTTATTACTTTATGGCTTTATTAGTAACTTTTCTCAATTTGCATTTATGTTCAGTGCAATTGCGACTGGAATGCCTACAGGTTTAGTCGCTTTGGTGGTTCAATCCCAAGCATTTTTTACTGTCATGATTGCAGCATTTTTATTACGTGAACAAGCCTTCTGGAACCAGTGGTTGGCCATAGCGATTGCCTTTATGGGCTTAATGCTAATTGCATTCGGTCAACAACATAGTCATGTGCCATTAATGGGGCTGGCATTGGTTTTATGCTCTGCAATTTCATGGGCCTGTGGTAATATCGTAGTCAAAAAAATGGGGCCTGTTAACCCAATTGGTCTGGTCGTATGGGGCAATATTCTTACCCCTTTATGGTTTTTACTTTTAGCAGTACAAAATATTGGCTGGCAAGGCGTCATAGCCGATTGGCATGCGCTGACATGGAAAGGATTTGGTGCTGCAGCATTTCTCGCTTACTTTGCCACTATTGTCGGATATGGCTTATGGATCTACCTACTGACACGTTATCCTGCTGCTAAAATTAGCCCATTGTCACTCTGGGTGCCTGTTATAAGTATGATTTTTGCCTATTTATTTTTAGATGAACAATTAAATACTTTGCAGTGGCTGGGTTCTTGTATTGTTATGCTGGGTTTAATGGTGCATTTATTGGGGCAAAAAATTCAATCACACATCACTTCACGTAAACTTGTCCGAACAACATAAAATAATTAAATAAGAGGCTTAGGAAGTTAAGCATATAAAAAAGTATGGTAACTTCCTTAGGCTTTATTGCATAAATATTTTGAAAGTTACTGATTTTTAATGTTTTTGTTGAATTTCAATAAAAATAAACATAATAAAATTATAGTGTTAGGTATTTGTGCAACAAAGCCTTATGAAATGTCAACAGACCTAATTTTAAATAAAAATATATAGCTTAGGCTATTTCCCATAGATAATCGTTTTTTATAGCCTCTAACATCAAACCAAACACAACACATAGCGTAATATTTTTCTCATTTCCGTCACGAAAACTCACCTTAATTTCACGGCTTTTCTGCTTAATATTCACTGGATAATTATCCGTTTTCAACTTGACGTTATCTGGTAAAAGTTGCTGAATGCCGATGATAAAATCCCCCATAATCCATTTCATTTTTGGTTTGTTATTCTCATCAAAACGATATTGAAAATGAATATAGTTTTTTCTTAGCTTGGTATGTTGAATTAAGATTGCTAAAGCAGACAAGGCTTTAGCTTTTAAAGGTTGCTCTAGTTCTGTGAATAGAACCAGTGTTTTTGGATCAAAATTTCTTTTAAGAGCATCATCGTAAAATTCAAGTAAATATTGCTCATCCATCGATTCTGTACTGTTTTGCTCCCACTTAAGTTTACTAAGTTTGGGTGACTTCCATTTCGCAGCTAACCAGATACAACGCTGAAGCCAAATATGCTCTTTATATTCTAAACGTTCAATGTAACAACGTATAATTTCATATGATGATGCCGTCATATCTGACTGGGTTTTAATTATAGGGAATGGTTGTAACTTCTTTAATGCTAAAGACTGGTGATAGAAGTCAAAGCCCTTATTATTTTGAATATACTGACGCAGATCTATCTCATCTTTAGTCTGTTGCTCCCCTAGTAATGTATTTACTAAAGAGTGATGGACTAGACACGGCGTATTGTAAATCCGATCAATCGCTAGCAGATCAAGCGTATGTAAATAGTGAGATGCTGTTTGTTCAATTGAGCTATGCCCCATCCAATCTGCTAACAGACGCCACTTATGTTGAATCACACCCTCATGTTCTATTGCACATTCTCCAAATAAATATTTACGCATCAATTTGGCATGATTCCAAGTATAGTCCGTATAAGTCATAACCATTTCCTTTGAACCACACCATGCGATAGCTAAATGATTTGCAGCACTATGGCGGAAACTATGAAAGCTATAATTGTGATCTTTACCTATAATTTCATTAAAGAGTATTTGTGTCATTTGAGTTATATATAACTCGCTAAGAATTTCTCCTTTACTCGAAAAAACGAGCCGCTTATCAATCGGCTGAATTAGATTGATATGCGAAAAATAAGTATTTAGATATTGTTTAATAAATTCCATTTCGTCTTTGAGTAAGACCGCATTGAGGTCCAATTGACGATTTGCATTTTGGCTTTTTAGTCTTCGATATACATTATTTTTTAAGGTGATCCGAATTTGTATATCTTGATTATGCTGTGAATTTTTCCAGATGAGCTCAGGGCAGATAATTTCTGCGAATGTAAGTCCTCGAATTTCATTGAGACGAAGTCCCAGTCTGTAAGCCAATAAATACATCAGTTGCAGCTGCTGCATATACTCTTGCTCTTGTAACGTTGAACAGGCGTTGATTTTCAACATCAATTTTTGTTTCAATTGATTAAAAATTTGTGGACTGACTAACTTTGCGTGACACAACTGTACTCGCTGAAAAGTATTGTATTTAAAGTTACTCACTTGTGGAGTTCCATATTTTTGTATACAGAATGTATGAAATGACTTGAGCCGTCCAAATGCATACTGAGCGCGACCTTGACGCATGTTCGGTTTCGATGTGCGTTGAATTTCATCACGATCGTCGATACCATTTAGGACGGATTCATACAGCTCTTCATAGTCTTGAGTATTCATTGTTTCAATCGCGTCTTCATACATATATATATGAAATAAATAATCTTTCGCCATGCTACTGAGATAACGCTCGATTGAACTCACTTTATTATTTTTCTCTTTTAAATCAAAAATCCAACCTAACAATCTCAGCTGGGCCTCAATAAGATTTTGTTCTTTGCTATGCACTGCTGTTTTTTTCTTTTGTAAACTTTTTTGGATATGCTTCCAACGCATCAATTTAATACTTTCGCTTTTACGTTGTCGCTTCTTGTTCTGTTTTGATTTTTCTTCATCACGTTCAAATAACATTAGTTCAAACGGAATTTCCTTAAGTTGTTGATGTGCCGTGATCATTTCTAACTGAGCCACTTCAGTTTGTAATGAGGGTCTTTGAGATGATGAAGTAAACGCATCATCTTTTGTTAAGGCCTGTTCCTTAAACCAAGCGGCCTTTTGATCTTGCGGTGTTAGTGACACGGTCTTAAGACGATTTTGCAAGACCTCACTTAAACACATATCCAAGCTTAAATCTGGATGAATTTCTAAACCTAGATTTACATGTTTGAATGTTTTTAAAGCTCCCATATCTATAAGTGCTTGATCGGAACATCGTAATATTTTTTTTAATTCTTGTATTTGTTCAGATACATCGACTTGTACACTGATCACATCAAATACAGCAATAATGGCTTCAATGACACAACGCGGATTTTGTGCTAGTACTCCCTGCCGTTTAATTCCCTCCATAAACATTTGTGCATAAGGATTGAACCACACGTGACGCCACTGATAAATGTTCTTTTCTTCAATTTGGTTGCCGTAATACCGATGTTGGGTGCGGTAATGTAGAACAAGAGGATTAGTAATCTTTTTATAGTCTGCGCGGTATAATTTCGAGCACAATGACGTTCTCGACTGCTGCATCTCATCAATCAAAGTATTACCAATTGCCGTCAGCTGACTCAAATCATTACAACCAGAGCAGTAGATTAAGCTTAGATAAAAATTCCCCCATAACTGTTGCGGTGTTTTCGTATCTACAGTTCTGCTCCGCCAATAAGTTTTAAGCTCTGCATTAATGTGAAAATGCAGTCGTCCCAATTTAATTCGCTCCTCTGTGGTTAATATCTGACGCTGTGGCGGGTCAATAAATTGAGTTTTCGGACGAAGTTTGATTAGGTACGCATTTTCGGTGTTCCTTTCGTAATTCTCACGGTGTTTTAAGAAACATTTTTCACTATGTTGGATATATGGTTTTCTAAGTACATTTCTATTCAATTTCTTTTGATCTAAGAAGCAAATTAATCCATCATAAAAATCTGTCCAAATTTCTTTAATCTTTGCATCTACTACCCTCGGCTCTTGTCTATATTGGTTAATAAGATTCAATATTTCATCAAAGATAAATCCTACTTGTTGCGTAATTTCATCGTAAATAGCATCACTCTTTTTCATCATTATCTATCCTTTATTGAATGGTGCTCTATCACGATAAATGTTCGATATTAAGGGCTTTGATCATGTCATCAATACCATGAGTCACCTGAACCATGTACTGATGTACAGAAGCTGAGGAATAACGATAAAATAACTCTTGATCACGTTGATCATGGCCATACAGTGCTTGAATAACATTAAATGTAACGCCTTTTTCCACTAACATATTCATATCAAAATGACGATGCCAATTGTTATAAAAACAATGAGAGAGATAACGGTTAACCCAACTGCGATCAAGTGAACATATTTTTATTTTCTTGCTTGCCCATTCTTGAGCCGTCACTGGCAATTCTTTAGGATAAACAATTACCTGGCCAAAGAGATCCTCAAGCAAGATACTTTTACTGAATACAAATTTTAATAAATCCGCATAGTTGTCGACAACACTTTGTAAAAAATTGATATAACGGTTGAATGCTTGAATAAAAAACTTTGGTAAAGGAATAAAGCGACCATCCTTTCGAGAATTACTATTTTTCTTATCGTTTACATACAATAATTTCAATTTGAGATCATAGTCACTCAATTGACCAAGTAAGTTAGCTATCGGGCGTCGTGTTAAGCATAGTAAACTGACATGCCACATCCAAGCACTATATGCATTGACTCGCTCTATCACATGCTGATGTAATTGTATTTTCTCATCACAAAATTGTTTTAACTGAACAAAGAAATCGGTAACGAAACGAGGGTTAAGTGCCAATTGACTACCAAAACGTGCATCTTCAGATAGAGCATATGTTTTGAATTGTTGTTGTACGTCTTGCATCTCTGCAGCAATATCTGGCGTGGTGAGTGTTTTTAAATAAATTAAATAATGCTCATTGATAAGATGCTGTGCGACACCATTATAAAAACTGCTTGGCAAGTCATGATGACTATCTTTTCCCGACAGCACGTGTGCAATATACTCATTAAATGTGCGATGAAAAACATGAAAATACAACTGTGCTTGTAATTTTTCAACTGTGATTGAACCTATCTGCTGTTTTGAACTCCACTTTTTCAAGTATCTATTCACGTGATGGACAGTAATTACCTCACGGTTAACACGTAAGTTTAAATAGTCAAACCAGCTGCTAGAAAGATGAAGATCGTGTGAGACCGTATGATTAAGCTGATGTTGTTTTAAAATTTCAATCTTCTGTTTGGTGATATCTAAGTGTAGCCTGAGACGATACTCTGGCTTCTTAGAATTCTTATTTTTAATAAGCACACCCTCTTCAATCAATTGTGAATAATCAAGTAGTGCAACTGGCGAAAGACCTGTGGTGAGGCTTAGTAAACACGCTGCAGCAATTGCTGCTTCATTCGAATGGCCATTATTCAACTCAAGATTTAAAATATAAACCAAATGCCGAATCACATCTTCGCTCATATAATGAGCATTGGTCACAAACGGTTGTAGTCGACGCTGGCGGTGTCGCAGTAAATGCTCTACATGTTGATCAAGTACTTGATTAAACCGCGCAGTACTTAGATCTGTTGTATGTATTGTAATGCTGGAGTCTAATACATCCAGATCTCCTTCTTCATCTAATACAGTTTCTTGTGTAGCTATAATTTCAGCTGGATAATCGACTAAAACTTGTTGCCCTTTCTTCTTTCTGCGATAGCTGATGAGTTGTTTTTTAGACGGCCAGTCTTTCGTATGCTTTTTCTTTTTACGTTGTCTATGCACAATTTTTTTCTGTGTGAGTCTTTTCAAAATGATCGACAGTGCACGTAAATGTTTTAAAACTTTTTTCTCTTTAAAATTTCTACTCTCAATGTACTTGCCCCAGGCACGATAAACATCTTTATCAAAATCTGCTTGATTGAGCATAAAACTTAAATACAACTGTAATAATAATTCACTTTCTTCTACTAATTGCTGATCTTGATCTTGCTCGAGAATGGGTTTGGCAATATACCGCAATAAATCACAAATCTCTTTTTGCTTTGCGTGAGAACCAGACAACTGAGCCATGGCTTTATAATGTGCGTAAAAGAAATAACTTACTTTTAATACAAGATATTGTGTTTCGCGAAGCTCTGAAGATAAGTAAACACTGAAGTATGTGAATGCAGCATATAGATAATCGGCTCCAATTTGGCGTGATTCAACAATATTTTGATAGATCTTAGCTGCGCCACTTTTAAGCAAATTAATTTGCTTTAAATCATCCTCACTTAATCCAGCAAATTCTTTCAACATAGCAGTTTGCTGGAATTTCAAATAATCTTCTAAAAAGTTTTCTTTCATGTTTTATTAATCTCAGCTCAAATTTTCTGCTTCATCAAAGTGTTGAAGAAAAGATTATGATCGATATTTGAAAATTTCTAAGACTTGTTTTTTGATATCTTCATTACGAAAATCAAAGAAAATTATAAAAAAATGAGCATTTAATATTTTGTCGTCACCAAAAATTTCTTGATGGAATAGTGGATCGATAAATGTATCAAGTCTTAGGATTAACTGTAGCTGTGGGACATAATTCACACTTGCACGTACTTCTCGCTCATTTTTTAAAATAACTAAAATTTGCTTCCAGATCTTTATGTAGAGTTTTTTGAAACTGGACTGCTTACTTTTACTATTTCGCGGTTGAAGATTTTTTAAGCGCTTAAGCTGCGCTTTCACAGTAGTCAACTTGTCAATTTTAGCAGCGAATGGAAACATAAATTGATAAAGAAACACAGTTGTATTTGTTGCAAGCTGATCAAAAATCATACTCAAATAAATCTAAAATCATATACAAACTTTTATACCATTTTTTTTATTTAATTTTCTAAAACTTTAAATAAATTGAAAAATAAATCTCAAATTATTAATATTAAACATATTATTTTTTTTATTAATTAAAAATTCTTCCAAAAAAGTGGTGTTTATCGTTATTCCAACTGTATAACGCCCTTTCCCTTCAAGGGCATCTGAATGGAATCTTACGAAAATCCCATAAATATCACCAATAGCTATGCTTATTGCCCTTCTGCTTCTTCAAACACATCTTTTTTGTTTAAAAGCATATGTTTGATCGGCCGACCAGTTAACTGAGCAATATCCAACAGATCACAAACCATCTGTTGTCCTAGCTGTTCACGTCGAGCAGCTTCAACGATTTCCTGCATGTTTTTAAATTCTTCAAAGCTTAGAACAACAGCTTCGGGCGTATTGTTCGTACAAACAAAAACAGGTTTATGGCTATCTTTGACAGCTTGAACAATTTTACTCCAAGATTTGCGAACATCAGTCGCAGAAACAGTCGCACCATTAATAAAAGTTAATCCCTTCATATCTAAGACCTCATACTATATGGTAAGAATTGCATCATATTTGCCATATAATTTGACCATATTTCAAGCATGCAATATCAATATTAATATTAACTATGTAATTTAATTCTTGATAGCCTACTTGGAACAGGAATGACAGGTAGAGTGAAAATTGGAATAGTTCTTAGGCTTACACAGGGATAGGCTATTTCGGCAAATCTGCTGAAAGTAACTTTGCATACTCCTCAGGTGATAACTGATCTTTGATCGCTTTGATGATCTTATCATCCACAACATTTGGTCCTAAATAGTACAATGCAGAGATCGCCATACCTACTTTTTGTAAAGGGTATTGAAGCAGTCGTTGATCATCCGTGTGATTCAGTACCACATCTACACCCGCCAGTTTGAATCGCCTTGAACGGCCATTGGTATGCAAGACATGATATAGAGGCACTTGAGTACTTAACCCTAAACGATTGGCACAATAGCCGCCATCATATTGAAACGTCTCACCAGTTAATCGGGTTATCGCGGCTAATACTTTGGAGAGATCAGGAGATAAAGCTCTCGGCGGATTAAAAAGATTTGAGAATTTAACTTTATAGTAAATATTAGGGATAACCTGACTGACCTCCCCTTGATCCAGATAAGGAGATAAAAAGCTTAATAGCTGCTTCTTAGAAAGAGCAACACTGATATCTTGAACAGAAAACACGGAGCCTGCTGCTAAGTTTTTCAATTCAGCTTCTACTAAAAGTCTTTTAATATTGTCATCCATAGGCACAATCCGTCATCTTGATCTACTTATTTCAGACCAAATTTTTCTAATGCAGACTCATTAAAATCCTCATTAAACATCTGCTTCACCCGATGCTCTCTTTTTAACGTTGCGACAGTAGCGAAGAAGCATGCCTCACATAAATGCAGTTCATACTGTTCTCCAACATGCTTCGACCCCTTGCCCCATTTGGCAGACAGTATCCCATGGTTCAGCTGGGTGGCTTCCATGCAAACGCCACATAAAACATCTGCGGGTTGTTCTAGGTCTTTGTGTTGTTCTAAATCTTTGTGTTCTTTACTTTCCACATTGGTCTCCTTACTTTTGATCCATCTGAGATTTATATCAGTGCCTGAACCAAAGCAATCAGGATCTCTCCCTCTTGGCATTCACTGGGTGGAGGTAACAGACGATCCTCTTCACGATAAAAATCCACACTGGTGAACAGCGCATCTTTGGCCATCTGTAGCGCATCATCCCAATCATCACCACAAGTCATTGCCTCGGGAATATCCCGAAAAGAGACGTTGTACGCTTGCCCTTCTTGTTCAAATTTTGCTGGATAAAATACTGGACTGCACACCATGATCGAATTCCTATAAATACTGATTGAATCATTCATTTCTTGTTTTAAAGGCCCCTGCCTCAGCAAGGGCCTGTCTTGACCATTGTTTTAATGGTCTTATCTAAAATAATAACCCAGCGTATCGTCTTTTGAGTCTCCCCACCCTGTCCAGATCTGAGTGAGTTCTACATAGTGCTGATTGACGCTTTTGACTTTGTATAAAAAGCTACGGGGCGGCGAAGTCTCATTGAGGCGTACTTTTTCGATTAAAATAAAGGTCTTGTCATCCAACCATCTGACCCTAAACGGCATAGGATCCTGACACTGTCCCAGTTCTGCATACATCGCCGCATCTTTGCCATTTTTGGAGAAAGACAAACCGGCACATTGAACATCAGGGATGTCCATCACCAGACGTTTTCCCACAAGGTTTTCTTTGGCACCGGCACAAGCCCAACTTGAAAGGCTGAGACAGAGCCCTGCTAAAAATATTTTTTTCATGATGCTACCCTTTATTTATTCAGTTGAAGTGGTTTAGAACACATTGTCAATAAAGCCACACTGTAAAATGTGCTGTGATGGATTCATGGGATGGTCATACAGACTGATATAGGCAATCATGTCGGTCAGATCAGAAACATCCCGTTTATAGTTTTGGGTATAGATGTAAATCTGTTTAGGGCTGTAACGCTTTCCGTTTTGAAAAACCTCTCCGTTAAACACCTTTAAATGCGGATATTGTTGAAAGACCTGCTGGGTCTTGGTTCGTTTTTCATTGTCATGTGCTAAGGCTTGATCCCACTGCTGTTTAAAGCGTTTAAATTGCTGCCCGCTATAGTGACTGAACTGAATCTTTAAACCTTCCTCTAGCTTTCGCTTGGTTTGGGCCATATCATCATTGCGATAAATCGAGGTACTTGCCCCAGCCACACTGACCTGCATCAAAGCCTCGATGCGCTGGATCGGATTGCGTTTATCTTTGGGCAAATAGACCTCAATTTCAGGACAATCCTCACAGTAGTTTTCATCGTCTGGATCATCCACAACAGTTGATTTTTGCTGGGTGTATTGCTGCTTAAATTGTTGTTGCAGCGTTGTTCGCTTAGAGGCTGCGGTATGCGTCCAATCTCCCGTGGCCAATTGATTGCTAAACGACTGTTCTTGCTTGGCCCAATCCAAACAGTTTAAGCCCTGCGCTAATGTCACAGGCTGCACGGTCACTGCCTTGGCGGTCGAAACCGGCTGTGCCACCGCAGTCTGCAATGCCAATAATGAAGCGCTGGTGAGTAAAAATGGTTTTAGCTTAAATCTCATTGGATGATTCTCCTGCTGAGCGTTGTTCTCCTGATAAGTGCTGTTCAGCAGACTGATCATCGACTTTAAACCAGTAGACATAGTCCTCCGCTTTTCCATCTACCAACACGTTCTGCACCTGAACGTCATAGATCACGTTGTATTGCATTGCGCTAAAATGAAATTGCAGATTATTGGCGACTAAACCATAGCTGATATTGTCATACTGGATGTTGCTGATCGTTTGGATGTGCTGATTATCCCGTCTAGTCACGACCAGCTTCGCCTGTGAAAAATCCACCGTATTATTGGCATAGGCATTTTCTGGATTGACTAATATCGACAAGGATAAAGGTTCAGCTTTTGAAAAGAATTTCTTCGGATACACATGATAAGGATAAGCAATCACCCCTTTCGGCATCGTAGTGCTTAAGGTTTGCGATGCATAGGGATAGACCACTTTCATTGCAGCGCCTAAGATGGTCGATACGCTTTTAGCCTCAGTATTGGAGACTTCACCATAGACGGTTTTGCTCAGGAATGGACTCAAGATATGACGTCGATGTCCGATGCTGCTCGAGTTTTTTTCAATCAACCAATTGATCAGATGGGTATCTGCACCATAGCTGGCTAAAGGCTGATAGGCTTGAACAAAGTTCAAGTTCGATGTTGAAGCCCCTTGATAGCCAATATCACTAAAACAGCGCCATGTTCCATCTGGATAATGTGAAGTCTTTTCATTCACTGCCAACAGCATGGAGGCTTGCATCATCTGATCTTCATAGGCTTGGTCATAGCGAACTTTCGGCAGATGGTGTAAGGCACGGATCTCATTCAGGGTATTGATAAACAGCTGCCGCTCCGCCTCACTGGGTCTCCCTGCCTGACAGGCATTCAGATCTTTGTGCTGCTCTGCATCATTCTCAATGACATCCACCACCATCGTGCTATTCACAGGCAGAAGCTGTGAGGTTCCCGCCTGTGTCAGTTTTAAACTACATTTGCCTAAATCTAAGGCTTTTAACTCGCCTTGTTCGAAGTCACAAATACTCGGACTTTCACTGCTAAAACTGAGGGCCAGATCTTGATCCGTCTTTAGGTTCAACTGATAGGCCTGACCTTTGAGAAAGCGCTGGAGCTGTAAGGGTTCAAAGCGTTGTGCTGTCTTGTTTTTACAGATCCCTTCTTGGAGATATTGCGTTTCAGAACACGTGACAGGCTGAGGTGAAGTACCGCCATCGTTTGCTCCATCCGTTCCACCACTATTGGAACCAGTGCTTCCGCCTGAACCACCACCGCCACATCCGGCCATCGCCATACTGATGACCAGCATCAAGGTGCTGGTTCTAATCGATGCTATCCCCGTTTTTGAATGTTTTATCATTTTATTCGCCCTCTTATTCTTAGTTTTTATTGGTAATGATCAGCCGATAGTAATTGGCGGATTTCACTGGCCATTTTTGGGCTACGCCAAGGAAACAACACTTTAAGGCAGTAATGCGGTTTGAATGGGTCGCGTGTTCCAATATTGACTTGGTATTCTCTTTTGACTGGGCTGCGATGTTCGTGATGGTGGATATGCGTTCCCGTCATCGGATTGCTGGTGATTGTGCTGGAATAAGAGACTTTATCTTCAACTAAGTTGAAGTGGCCAACCGAAGTAATATAGTCAAATGGGTATTTCACTAAACGCTGTTCAGGTTCATCAAACAGAATAATGGTTTTATCCTGACTGTTAATCCAGACCCCACGATTGTGATAATTAAACTGTTCACCTTGACGGGTCAGTTGCTCCGTCATGCCTGCAAAGTAAGTATTGCCATATTCATAGAAGTAATAAGTGATCACAAACCACAACAGCCAGATGCCAAAGAATAGAGAGCCAAACCATCCAAAGGAAAAGACTTTAGCCATAATTAAAAAGATGACGATCGGCGCCACAATGCACTTTATAAAGACTTTGGACTTTTGTGGGCGATTTTCGATTGGAATGATTTTTGGTTGAGTGAATTCAGACATCATTGTTCCCCGCATGTTCAATGCAATTGACAATCACAAGGGGATATAAAAATAAGTATTTTTTATAGGCGTGATTGAGCCATCCACCTTAGAGATTGTTCGTGTAAAAATGTTTTTTTAATACCGCTTAAAAATTAAAATCAGTGCTGTATGCCTTGTTTAATGACACAACAAGGTTGAACGAGTGCGGAGGTACAGGGAAGAATAAATAGAAATGACATAAGAAATTCCTTTGTTTAGAACAAGAAATTCTGCCAGTTACTGCTAAATAATGGTGGCAGAACGAAAGAGGGTTAGCAGACTGGTAAACAAAGAAACCAGCACGTACAAAGACGTCCCCCTTCCGCCCTACCATAGAGAAAAGGGGGACGAGTGGGTACAGCAGAATATAAAGTCAAACTTTATATTCCTTCTTTGTTTACAGGGTCTGCTAAAACCCACTGGCAATGTAGGCCAGCGAGCTCATATTAGATTTATCCAGCGCTTTAGTCAATTTCGAAATACGATAAAATTCACATTATTCGATTAAATGAATTTAGTTGAGTTGCTGACTTCAGCGATAAACCCAAAATTAATACAATCCATTAAATGCTTTTGATATTCATATATTTTTTTCATTTCTTCTTGGGTAGTTATAAATATTACCGAAATCATGATCCATTCTTATAGATTAATTGTACCACACTCGACACACTATAACTTGATGATGGAGAAAACATACTAATCTTCGAATTCTCACCTAGAAAATGGTGATAGCCTTCGCCTACTAATGAATATAAAGCACTAGTACTCAATGTTTAAGGTGTCTTAATAAGTGCAAATTATAACTAAAAAGTACCAATCTAAATATCATCTCCAAGTTATAGGGGATTTGAAACAACACTCTTTAATCATAATAATGTGAAATTAAAAGCTTTCAAGATCAAAAGAAATGAATCACATGAAATTCATAAAAAATTCTTGGGAAGATCTATTTATAAAATATTCACTCTATCACCATCTCAAGAGGATTAAAGCTAAGTGTCATAGAATTAAATCATTTGTGATAAAGTTAAAACAAAGAACATTTGGAATCGAGTCAATCAAGTGCATACTCATATATCCCTTCTTAATAAACTTACAGAATGAACCAGTCCTTGCACTCAAGTTTATTTAGATAGAGTAACCCGAATTATCGTATTGATGAAAAAGTGTAGCAAATTGCTACACTTTTTCATTTCTCTCTACCAGCTCTTTCAATAAAATTTCAAGTTTATCTAGACTAGCATTGTCAATACTCGAAATATTTAGAGAAACCTTTAACTGCTTATCATTGAACTTGATATTACCAGCGACTTTTCCAGCGTACTCAATTTTTTTTACCACCGATGTTGATGCTGTTTCTTGATTACCCTGTGTAAGTATTTTTTCTGCATGAGATACGGCTTTCGTTTGTTCAAGCTTCCCAAGCTTAACTTTATTCCAAGCATTAATTAAAGCTTCTTCTGCCAATTCTTTTAAGTCTGCATGATCAGATAAAAATTTTTTAAACGCTGTAGCTGCAGTTCGACCAAGCAGTTGCGGATCTTGAGCTAAGTCCCCCAGAACTACCTCAGGCAATTTTTCAAATGCCAAATATTTATACATATCTTCACGATTTAGGCCTAAAGATTTGGCTAAACGTTGCTTATTCTTTTTTAAACTCTCATCCAAGCCATTCAGTCCGATATAAATTTCAAAATCGGTTAAATCTTGGCGTTTTAAATTTTCTGCTAATGTTAGCAAAGATGCTTCTTCGTCATTAGCATCTATGATAATCGCTTCAATTGTCGATTTTTTCAAAAGTTCATGAGCGCGTAATCGACGTTCACCAGCAATCAGTTCAAATTTTAAATTTTCAAGCTTTCTGACTGTAATAGGCTGGAGTAATCCAACTTCATCAATAGACTCAGATAGTTCTTTAATCTCCTGCGGATCAAATTTTTTTCGTGGCTGGTACGGACTCCGTGAAATGTCTTCTATAGGGACATTTCTTCTGAATTCCTTCAACTCTTTAATATTATCTTTTTGAGCTAGCTGATGTTTTTGAGTATTTTGTTTTAGCTTTTGAGCTAAAAGTTCTTTTGCAGTGGCCATAAATATCCCAATCAGTTAACTTTTTTTAATATTTCTTCTGCTAAACGTTCGAAAGCTTTGCGAACTTTCCCGCTTTTATCTAGTTTTAGAAGTGATTGTTGCATAATAGCTGCTTGATTCACTTTTGTGCTTTGTGGAATTGTTGTTTCCAGTATATGACCTACTTGTTTATATGCTTCATCACGGATCAACTTACAAACATTTTGGCGTTCATCATGTTTAATTAGTAAAGCTCCTAAAAGTTTAAGTTCAGGATTAATGCGTTTGATTTTTTCCAAATGATTTAACAGGTCGGTAACACCGTATAATCCATACTGTGATCCAGATTCAATTGGAATAACTACATGAGTAGATGATGCCAAAGCATTACTAGTCAAAAGTTTTAAACTTGGAGGACAATCAATTAAGATAAAATCATAAAGATCTTTTAAAAACTCAAGTTTAGTTGCTAATTCTTCTGAAGGTCTTGGCGCATCTTCTTTAAGTTGATCTTCCGTTTTACCTAAATTAAGTGAACCATAAATAAGTGATACATTTTCAAAATTTGTATCTTCTTCAAGGGCATCGGTAAGTAATGAAACATCACCTATTAATAGTTCCGCAGTTGTAACACCAACTTCACTTGGATGACGTAATCCTATATGCAAACTAGCATTAGCTTGAGGATCTAGATCTATAACTAATACTTTTTTACCAAAGTTTGCCAGTTCAGAAGCTAAATGAACAACTGTTGTTGTTTTACCACAGCCGCCTTTGTGATTTGCAACAGCAATAATTTTTGCAGACATACTTGTCAAGTCATTCTATATTTCAATAACTAACTAATATAAATAACTTTGCCCTAAGTTACTATACCTTTTGAATTTATAAAATTTGATTGTATGTATGCAATACAATTTTTAAATTTAAAATTTTACATAGCTAGCTTATTAATAATTAAAGTTAATTTATAATTAAGTTAATTTATAATTAGAGTATTTTTTATTATTATATTTCAATTGGTTATATCTGTAAAGGTGGAGGTTTTGTCATTGATAAGTGGAATACTTGTCACTAATAAGTGGAAACAAAATCACCTAAAAGTGCGGTGTATGTCACCACAGTGGAATACTTGTCACATATTTTTATTAATTTGCATAATTTTCATATTAACTTCCAGTAATTCAATATTTTATTTTGTGGATATTTTTTAAAATTCAGTCTTTATAGTGGAATATTTGTCACTTTGTAATATTTATCTGTGGGTAAAAAGAAGTGTTATTTAATTGTAAGATTCAGTTTTATTGGCTATTAGGGAAAAACGTGGAAAACTTATCATCTATGCTTATAACCTTGTCTAAAATTTAAGCTAAACAATTAAGTTTATTATCAATACTAAATTTCTAACATATTTAAAGGTGGAAAACTTGTCATACTATCGAACTTTAAGTGAATAATAAAAAATCATCTAGCAATCCTAGTGATTAAACTTTACCTAATTTGAAATCCTAAATCTATTAAAAGTGGAATGTTTGTCACTATCAGTATAATAAAATGACATTATGGTGGAATAGTATATATATTTTCCACTTTATGGTGACGATTATTCCACTTTAAAGTTTTAAGGTGAAAGTGTTGAAAATTTTTCCACTTTTGTATATAAAATTACCCATACACATTAAAACCGCTATTTTGATAGCGAATATGCTCTATGACTGAAGTACATCAAATCAATGAACAATTGGATTCAATCCCATATTGCATAGGCAATATTCGTCAAAACGGTGTTGTAAGCACAAGTAATCGCTTGATAAGGCCTATTGAGCTTTCAGCAAATGAATACAAAGCATTGCTTTATGCAATGGCTGTTGCAAATTATGGGGAAAAAAATAATGCGGATAAAGAAATCACTGAACAAACATATATCTATTTATATAAAGATGATTTAGCAGATCTATTAGGTTTGAGTAAGCGGAATTCTATAAATGTCGCAATTGACCGTATTTATAAAGAATTATCCTCAAGAGTAGCGCACTTCGTTATTGAGGAGCCCGTTGATGATGGGCGAAAAAAAACAAAAAAAGTGCATTCCGTTGTTCCAATAATACGCGAACTTCGATGGGAGGATGATTCTAAGAATGCACTTCAGATTCGATTCACAAGTGAGGTGCTTCCATACTTTACCCAACTGGCTGGAGGAAACTTTACAACATATCAGTTGAAGCATTTGTTTGCACTTGATTCTGTTGCTAGCATGAGTCTTTATACTTACTTTATTAAAAACGAATTTAAATTTAATACTCAGGAAACATACGAAGTGCCACTCCTCTTAGAAAATCTTAAGGCACTTATTGATATTAATGAAACTAAGTATGATCGCTGGGTAGACTTCAGAAGATATGTATTAGATAAAATTGTTGCAGAAATTAATGAAAATACTGACCTACAGTTGGAATATGAAACAGTAAAAAAAGGACGACCAATTGTAGGTGTTAAATTTAAACTGCATCATAGAGGTTTTGATAAGAGTGAAATTGAAGATAAGAAGACAGAAAAGCTTAAAATTTATTTAGATGTACCTTTCGAAGATAATGCAGAAGTTAAAGAATTAGGTGCTAAGTTTGATACTACGGTTCGTTCCTGGTATATCTCAAATGATGATGCTAACTGTATGCAATTAAAAAAATGGTTCAAAGCTATAGGCTGTTTAACGGACTCTCAAGCAAATGTTGTAATAAATGATTCATTATTTCAAATGGATTTTGCGGAAGTTGGTATGAGCTTGGCTGATTTCAAGCGAAAGATGAAACATAAGCTTAAAACAGATCGTATATTTGTTGAAAGTATCAAAGAACGTTTAAATGAAATCTTTGGTAAAAATGTTATTTGAAAGTGTAGCAAGTTGCTACACTTCTTTATGTTCAGGTTTATTGCAATATTTGGTGTAATGTGAAAAAAGGGGTTCCATTTATACTAGATTCACTGCACTATCGTATGAAATATTTATAATTGAGCATAAAGAAGTATATATTTTATTGAAAACTGAATAAGTACACTAACAAATAAAATGAATAGTTCTTTAACATATGAACGGTCTAAGTTTTTTAATTTACTAAATCAAGGTAAGTTCAAGCACTTATCGCTAAATTTTAATTTGCATTTTCGAAGGTACAATATATGAGCGTATTATCTTTTTTACAGTCCAATTTTTTGTAAAGGTAGGGTACTACACCTAAAGATGGATAAAAATTTTTAAGAACTCTAATTAACCCGAATAGTGGATAAGAAATGGACTTGAAAAACAGAAGGACTAGAGCCATCAGTTGAGTTACCACACAAAACTCACAACTCTAGTTCTGATGTTCAATAGTACCGAATTATTCTGTGTAATTGATGATTTCTTTCTTAAATTTTAAGCAACTTATTGGAAATTTCTCAAGCAAAACAATCACTGCTTAAGAATCCGAAAAGTGCAACTGAGTATCTCTGAAATCCTCTTTATCGCCATTTGGTATAAGTGTTCTCACTTCAATAATTTCAAAGCATTTTTTTCATGGCTGAAACAGCATAAAAGTCATTTATTTAAGAGCTTACCTTGTTATCAGCGCATGATTCACCTGATTAATATGCATCAATTAGCACTACATGCTTTACATGTAGTTGTAATGAAAGCTCAACATAGCCAATATTTATGGATTGATTCAACGACTCTACCTGCCTGTAAAAATCAGCATATTCAGCGTCATAAATCATTAGCCAAGATCGCATCTCGAGGTAAAAGTTCAATGGGGTGGTTTTATGGCTTTAAAGTACATATCGTGATGAATCAATTCGGAGAGATCGTTAGCTCAGGCTTATCCAATGGGCATGTTGCTGACATTAAAATGGTTGAACAATTAGCTGAATGTTTACAGGGGCTTTGTTGCACAAACCTATCTGTAAAGGGTTTTTCAGCGATATAATTTTCAAATGAAGAAGCCTACACACAAAATCTACCGCAC
>OGQD01000653.1_pt1 | contig 25058 bp, 23 predicted proteins | sample 1553091 | NCBI WGS metagenome assembly OGQD01 (sample SAMEA2580290, study PRJEB22360) | human gut metagenome | biome: human gut; feature: human-associated habitat; material: faeces | place: Denmark | collected 2008/2010
CAAGAGTCTACTTAAAAAAAGACTGAAGAAAGCTACAAAACCTGTATTTGTAAAAGAATGCAGGTTTTTTGTTTAGGAGCAAAATCTTTTAAAATTTTCAAAAACGCTCGTAAATCTGTGACATTTCTGTGGCAATTCTAATTCCGAAGATTTATTATTGATAAAATTTTACTCGTATTTACTACCTACGTCATCTAAATTTCGGTACATTTTCTCCTTTAAATCTTCAATAAAGACAACATTTTTAAACACATCATTCTTACTTGAAAATTCCTGTGTTTTCTTTGTACCGTTTAAATTTATATTGGTTCTTTTTACAATATATTTTCCGGTTAGCAAATTGTAAGATTTATCGATATGCTCAGTTGGCGAGGCCTTGTAACTAGTATCATAACCTATTACCTGTATTTTATTTTTTGTTGTATTAAACCTTAATGTTACAAACCTACCAAAGGTAGCTGTGCCGTCTTCGAAATACCCAAATTGCACGGTATTTTTATTTGATTTAAGCTGAACGGGATAAATGCTAAAATCATTGGTACTGAATAATTCAACCTCGAATTGTTTTTGAAAGCTTGATAAATAAATCAACAGTTTGTAGCTTGAAAATGCCGTATCGTTTTTAATGAGCATTAAAACATCTTTTATAGCATCATTGTCAAACAAAATGGTGACTTTATCAATTTTTCTACCATTGGCAGGGCTTTCTTTTAATTCGCTATATCCTTTAGGGATTTTGATTTGTGCGAAAGTCTGCAACGATAAGCAACAGAAAAGTATAAGGGCGATGTTTATTTTTATTTTCATTTTCAAATTACTTTACAATTAAATATTAGCTTTTGCCAAAAAGAAACTTTTAACCTCATCTTGTTTAATAACCGAACGGATGTGGTCGTTGTAAAGTAGTCAAATGATTTTCCATTATAAAAACTTACGCCTTCATTATGGCTTCCAAACCAATAGTTACCTTTACTGTACTGAAAAATAGCACGTATTCCCGAAGTAAATTTTAAGGTATCGGTTTTTTGGTTTACTATCAATTTAGGCCTGTTCGTTTCTTTTTCTGTTGATTTCTTTTCAACGCAAGAAAAATTTAGTGTCAATAGGGTTAGCAGATAGATCAATTTTATTTTTTTCGTCATTAGGGTTTAAACTTTTCAAATGTCTTTCCATTAAATTTATAGATACCATTTTCGTGTGTTCCAAGCCAGAGGTCGCCGTTGTTGTCTTTGTAAATACTGAATAATTTAATATTTGTTGATTGTTCTTGAACTTGATAGTGCGTAATTTTTGTTCCATCATATTTCCAAACGCCATCACGATAGGTTACAAACCACAAATTATTATCGTTGTCTCTTACCGTTGAAAGGTACTCATTCAAACCAGTTGTATTTTTCCCATCTAAACTGCCTATACTTTCGTGCCTGGTATAAAACTTATTGCATTTTAAAGTTATGCTGTCATAAACACTATAACGGTTTTCGGTATTGAACCAAAAGTCTCCATTTTTGTCTTCCGTAATGGACCGCACGCCGTTTTTCCCTCCATCACGAAATTCGGTCACATCTTCTTCTGTAATCCATTCAAATGATTTTCCATCATAACGACATACTCCTACCGGATTGGTACCAAACCAAATGTTGCCTTTCCTGTCTTTATAAATGCTATAAACATCAAATGTATGGTTCAGTTGCGGTGGCTTTGGAAGAGTCAGTTCATAAAACCTATTTCCGTCAAAGCGGTAAACTTTTTGTTTGTCCTGCTGGGGATTTAATAACCACAAATCATTCGCTTCCAGTTTCCATTCATCACTTGGGGTTGCCCTTATATTGGTAAATGACTTTCCATCGAACTTTGTGACGATAGCATCCGGGTTCATACCCGTGAAATAGAGGTTGCCCGATTGATCTTCTTTGATATCATCAACTCTATCGGTATACAAACCGTGTTTTGTGGTGTAATTGATCAAAGTTTTACCGTCATATTTGTACACTCCTGTTTTCCAGCTACCAAACCAATAGTTATTTTTCCTGTCTTGGTAAATTACCATAATACTACTTCCAGGTTCTTTTACAGTGTCACCCTTTACATTTATTTCTTTTGGCACGACAGATTGGTTCTTCGAATTGGAAATCTGCCCATTACAAGAAGTCAAAATGGATAGAATACTACAAGATAAGAATGTTGTTAACTTCATTAGGGTTGTTTATGGGTTAGTGATGGCTGTTGTAGAATAGCTGATAACTTATTTATTTGCGTACCTAAATTATAAAAATACTATACATGTAGTTGCATTGGCGCTATTATTTATCTTTAAAAGCTTTAGCTTTCTAAAAGCAATCGGATTTATTAATCTTTAAACTTGCCTATTAAGGCGGTTCTGTTGAAGGAGTCCATTTGACTGATTATGATAGTACTCTCTCGTTTAAATTAGTGTCAAAGGGTGGTTTGTCCCAATGCTTTTCATGTCTTATAGAGATTTAAAATTGCCTCAAATAGACAGGATGTGGCATATTTACAAATAAAATATTTTGACTTTCTAATTTATTGTAAGTATCGTTGAATCAACTTGTAATCGCTCCAATAGCGTGTCAGTTATACCGAGTTCAGATTACCGCCGTCTCTGAAGTTAAGTCTCCGGAAAACCAGGCCGGACAGAATCGTGAGAAAACCGACTACGAGGAATGTATATCGGAAAGCATTGTGAATCTCGTTATGAATTAGCTTGGTATCGCCTTCAAAAAATTTCAGAATAATCAGTCCAAATGCAATCCCGAATCCTATTGCAAATTGCTGATTGACAGAAACCAAAGAATTACCACTACTCGTCTGATAAGTTCTCAGGTCAGCAATGCTGATCGTATTCATTGACGTGAACTGTATTGAATTGAAAAATCCAAGCAACAACAGTATCGGTACATACCAATAAATGGAATGGTGAATACCCGGTATTGCCAGGCAACAAATCAGGACACCGATGACAAAGGTATTGACCATCAATGTTAAGCGGTAACCAAATTTATCCAAAATCTTAATTACGACTGATTTCGCAAAAATCGAGGTAAGTGCCATAGGTGCAACAATCCAGCCGGAAGTAAATGCCGACCGGTCGTAAGCAATCTGAATCATCAGCGGAACCAAGAGCGGAATAGAACTGATTCCTAACCTTGTCGCCAGATTCCCTAAAATTCCAACTCGAAATGTACGAACCTGAAAAAGATTAAGAGGAAAAATAGGGTTATTGTTTTTTCTAGCATGTTTGTAATAAAAAAACAACATCAGAAAACCGAAAGCAAACCCTAATAAAACTGGTGTAATATTATTCGCATTTCCTAGTAATTCCAATGAAATGGAGAGTAACAAAGACGCCATTGCAAAAATGAGAAAGCCTTTCAAATCAAAATTGAAGACAGGTGATTTGTAATTAGGCATATATTTTAAACCTAAAATAATTCCCAAAACGCCAATTGGAATATTAATCAGAAAAATCCAGTGCCAGGATAAGTAATCGACAAGATATCCGCCAACCAAAGGTCCTAAAACGGGTCCAATCAAGGCCGGAATAATGGCATAATTGATTGCTTTGAGCAATTCATTCTTGTTGAATGCTTTGATGAGTGCTAATTTTCCAACTGGCGTCATCAAACTTCCGCCAACACCCTGAATTACCCTGGAAATAACCAATTGGGTTAGATTTTGTGACAACGAACAGCATAACGAACCCAAAGAAAATATAAACAACGAAGTAATAAAAACATTTTTCGTCCCGAATTTATCCGCTAAAAAACCGCTGACAGGCATAAACAAAGCCAATGTCAAAACATAACTTATGATTGCGTTCTGCATATCCAGCGGAGATTCATTCAAATCTCTGGCGATGGCCGGTAAAGATGTATTGAGAATCGTGGAATCCAGCATCTGCATGAAAATAGCAGTTGCTAATATGAATGGAAGAAATCTTTTAACGGAATCTGTGTCCATGTGTTTGCTCATAAGCATCAAATTTTAAATTTCACTTTTAAAATGGCTTGTAAGAGAAAATATAATCAATGAAATTTAGAATGAAAGAATTCAAACATGGTTATTTTCAACGATGAAAACAAAAAAAAGTTTGATCTTATCTGGATTGAAACAATTCCTAAAAAAGATACCGTTTCGTTCGTTTTTGATATAACAGAATTTTACGGGAAGTGGAATTAAAACTATTCGGCAAAAAATAGTGTAATCTTCGCCTATTTACCATTTTTTTGATCATGACTTTGAATCTAAACGTTTCAAAATGAGCGACCGCAAACGCTCTTCATGTTCATCTCCCCATCCGCCAATTGCTGCAATTACGGGAATCAGCGTTTTTCCAAAATCTGTCAGGCTATATTCAACTTTGGGAGGCACAACAGGATAAATCACCTTTGAAATCAATTCATGGTCTTCCAACTCTTTCAGCTGAATCGTCAGCACTCTTCTTGAGGCATCTGGAATTTTACGTTGCAGTTCGCTGGGGCGCTTATGTCCCTGGTTGATAAACCACAACAAACGCATTTTCCATTTTCCATAAAGGACTTCGCCAATAAGGTCAAGGCCGCAATTCAGGTTTAAAGGTATTTTTCTCTCGTACATATAGCAAAGCTAGTGCAATGTTCCAAATTGTACAATAGGGGAAAAAATTATCCCTATGCAATTCGATTTTCCCTTATTGCCAGATAGTTATATACATCCCAACTTTGTACAAAAATATAAAACAATGGAACAAACATTTAATTTCAACAACGAGTTATCCGGCAGGATTGCTTTGATAACCGGAGGTACAAAAGGAGCCGGAAAGGCAATTGCAGAAAGACTGCTACAGGCTGGCGCAACCGTTATTATTACTGCAAGGAACGCACCCGAAAAAGAAAACAGCAGACTGCATTTTATTCCTTCCGATTTAAGTAAGGCAGAAGGAACACAAAAGGTAATCCGCGAGGTGTTATCTGTTTACGGAAAGCTTGACATTCTTGTGAACAACCTTGGTTCTTCAACAACACCCGCCGGTGGTTTTACCGCATTGAGCGATGAAGACTGGGAATCAACCCTCCAAGCTAATTTACTAGCTCCTGTGCGGTTGGACAGGGGATTTCTGCCGCAAATGATCAGTCAGAAAAGCGGTGTCATTATCCATATTGCCTCAATTCAGGGCAGATTGCCTTTATATGATTCTACTTTGCCCTACGCCGCTGCAAAAGCAGGACTAATCAATTATAGTAAAAGTTTATCAAATGAAGTAACACCCAAAGGTATTCGCGTGCTTACTGTTTCACCAGGATGGATAAATACAACAGCATCGGAAGCGTGGCTGGGCGAGATTGCAAGAAACGCAAACAGTACCATAGAAGAAGCCCAACAGGGTGTCATGGATGCATTGGGAGGAATACCTTATGGCAGACCTGCCCAACCGGAAGAAGTAGCCGAATTGGTTGGTTTTCTCGTTTCACCAAGGGCCAATTATTTAACGGGAACAGAATTTATAATCGATGGTGGTACAGTACCAACAATTTAATCATCTAAAAAAATAAAAAATGAACTTACCGAAAATAATAACAGACTTGGTTAATGCACAAAACAGCTTCGATAGCATTGCCTACACCAATTGCTTTTCTGAAACCGCCGTGGTGTTTGATGAGGGCAAAACACATAACGGAAGAGTCGAAATCCAGCATTGGATAGAAGAATCAAACGAAAAATACAGATCAGTGATGAAACCTCTCGAATATACTGAAAATGGCAATTCATGTGTTTTATCGGCAGAATGTTCCGGTACATTCCCGGGAAGTCCGATTTGTATTAAAATTTCATTTTGATATTGTTGATGGATTAATTCAGCATTTGAAAGTAACTGGATAGCATCAACGAAAAAAGAGTGACTCATTTTAAGACATCCTTTTTCAAATTGAAGGCTATTGAATAAATTTTATCAAAATCAACGACGTAGTGCTTATATTCTTTTAGGTTTAAGTTCTTTAGCCGACTTGCAATTTAAAATACTTATATACACCTACTATGTGGAAATTTCAACATTATTTTTAGCAGTTCAAAGAAATATAAAAGTGAAAGGGTTCGTCTGAAACCACAAGACTCCACAGTATACTTTAAATCAAATAACCAGGTTGTTTGTTTCTAGTAAAAAATTATTGGAATACCTCATGAAGCCTGCAATTGTGATAATTGCAGGCTTTATCGTTTTCAATTGGCAACAAACAAGATGCTCTGCAAGTTTGTAAACATGTATAAAAAAGAAAAAACGTCTAACTCAATTAAGTTAAATCGTCTTTTTTATTTAAACAAATAAAAATCAAATAGAGCTATAGCGCCAAACCGCTGTTGGTCACCAACAAATTTTATTAAGATTTTTTTAGCATTTTAAAAAGATTAATATTAATTTTCCAGCCAAATCAACAAACCCAATGCTTAAACAGTATCAATTCGACAAAGAAGAGCTGTACTCCGATTCTACTCAACTTTTGTTGACCTCATCCCTGACTCCTTGTCATCAAAATGTTGTTTGTCAATTCCTGATTCTTTTACCTATTGACTTATGCTAAAAGTAATCCTAAGGCCCTCAAATTTTAAGCTTCTTTTTTCCATAAAAACGATGCTACACTGAATTACTACGTTAATATCCAAAAAAGCTTCGCTTATACATCAGTTGAGATTATGATTTTTCTTTGATTTATTATTGTATGCTGAAAAAACCATAAAGTATGAAATTAGAATGCCTTACGGTCAAAATAACGTCGGTTAAATTCAGCATCTGAAAATTTAAAAGCAAACCTTAAATATAAACTATGAAAACAAAAATTACTTTTCTGTACCTTCTGGCACTTATATGCTTTATCCAGAAGGTCAGTGCGCAATGCACTTACGGAAGTCTGACTTCCTCCCAAGCAATTACCCCCGTTTATGACAACAATGAACGTATCATCTTCAATGGTATACGTCCGGGCGAATATCTGTTGATAAAAACATTTTCAACGGCTACGCGATATACATTCAAAAGCACACGTGCCACAGATTATATCACAATTGCCGATGCTAATGGTGCACAGGTATTTGTGAGCGGACTCTCGGGTTCGAATGGTCTGAACTTTACACCTCCTTATCCTCAGACGATTCGTTATTACATTCACACCGGCTCACAGTGCGAGAGTGGTGATATAACAGATAGACAAGTATATTTAAAAACTACCACAATAGACAATTCATGTGATTCGCCTAATACACTTTCGGTTTCGAATATCACATCAAACTCTTGTAAAGTGAGTTGGAACGCTCAAATTATAGGGCAGATTACATCCTATGATGTTTATGTAAACACTACTGGAATTTCTCCTGTTACGAATACAATTCCAACTACGGAGGCTAACGGCTCCAGAGAAGCTCAAGTATCAGGATTAGCTCCTAATACAACACACTACTACTGGGTACGTACTCAATGTGTTTCCGATAGAGGAGTTTGGGTTCCTGGTGGCTCTTTTACGACTACTGCTTCCGGAACGGGTACAGCAGGCTGTAACGGTGCTCCTTTTGGACTGTATCCTGAAGCTACTGTCAATGTAACCTGTAACGGAAGTGTTCAGCAAATTGCTGCCGATGCCCATGCAGGTGAATATACAAACGTATATGTAACTCCTAATGAGCAATACACATTCACCAGTTCTGTATCGACAGATTTTATCACTATTACTGATCCTACCGGAGCTACCATTTATGCTTCCGGACAAACTCCGTTAGTATGGGTTAACAACTCCAACTGGGCAACTATTAGATATTACCTGCATACCAATTCTTCTTGCGGTACACAGAATACAGCAAGAATCAAATCGATTAAATGTGGTGGTGTTGTAGGAGGATGTACCGTTGGAGAGCTTCATCCACAAACTACATTTACTCCTGCCTGCTCCGGCTCTCTTGAAATGATTGTTAACGACGCCTATGCCGGCGAATATTCAAATGTCAATGTAACGGCAAATAAACAATATACTTTTTCAAGTTCGAATGTAAATGATTATATCACTATTGCGAATCCGGTTGGAAATGCAGCGATAGCTACCGGCCCTTCTCCATTGGTTTGGAATTCAGGTTCTACGTCTGGTGTTATCAGGTATTACATACACACTAATTCAAGTTGTGGTACACAAAATATCAACAGACAACGTTACATCAAATGTACTGCTGCGGAACCAACTTGTGGTGTGCCAACTGCTTTATCAGTTTCAAACATAACTTCGAATTCAAGCCGATTAAGCTGGACTGCACCTGCAACAGCACCTACTTCATACGATCTTTATATTGTTACTGCCAATACGGCTCCTACTGCCAATACGGCTGCTACTGTTACAAGCACTACTGCCGGAGTTGACGTTTTAAGCGGATTGGAAGGTTCAACAACTTATTACTACTGGATCAGATCCAATTGTGGATCTACAAAGAGTGCCTGGGTATCTGGCGGAAATTTTACAACCATTGCAGCCCTAAACTGTAACGGTGCTATCTACGGATTGTATCCTAATGCAACTTTTACACCTGCATGTACAGGAACTAATGAACCAATAGCTACTGACTGTTGGGCTGGAGAATACTCAAATGTGAATGTAGTGGCAAATAAGCAATATACTTTTACAAGCTCGGTTGCTACAGACTATATTACTATTACAAATGCTGCCGGAACAACAGTTTTGGCAAGCGGAGTAACCCCTTTAAACTGGACTTCAGGTTCTACTACGGGAGTTGTAAGATATCATTTGAATACGAATGCTAGCTGTGGAACTGCAAACACAAATAGAACGCGTTCTGTTAAGTGCGTTGATGCTCCAACAGGAGGTTGTGGTGTGCCAAGTGCTTTATCTGTTACCAACATAACATCAAACTCAATCCGATTGAACTGGACTGCGCCTGCAACTGCACCTGCTTCATACGATATTTATATCGTTACTACAAATACGGCACCAAATGCCAATACTGCAGCTACTGTTACAAGTACTACTGCCGGTGTGGGTGTTTTAAGAGGATTGGATGCTTCTACAACTTACTATTACTGGATCAGATCCAATTGTGGTGGTACAAAAAGTGCATGGGTATCTGGTGGAAGTTTTACAACCATTGCTGCTCTAAACTGTAACGGTGCTACTAACGGATTGTATCCTAATGCAACTTTCACACCAGCATGTACCGGAGCTAACGAACAAATTGTTGCTGATGCATGGGCAGGTGAATATTCAAATGTCAATATAATGGATAACAAACAGTACACATTTACAAGTTCTGTTGCTACAGATTATATTACCATTACAAATGCGAATGGAACGGTAGTTTTGGCTAGCGGAGTAACGCCTTTAAACTGGAGTTCAGGCTCTACTTCAGGAGTTGTAAGATACCACTTGAATACCAATGCGAACTGTGGAACTGCAAACACAGATAGAGTACGTTCTATCAAGTGTGTTGATGCTACCCCAAGTTGCGGTGCACCTTCTAACCTTTCAGTAACCGATGTAACATCAAACTCAGCCCGAATTATCTGGACGGCTCCAACTCCTGCTCCTATGGGATATGACTTGTATGTGGTACAAAGCAATACTGCTCCAACGGCAAACAGTAATCCTACACACTTGTCTTCTACCAACTCAAGACTTATTACCGGATTGAGTCCTGCAACCAATTATAACTATTGGGTACGTGCAAATTGCGGTTCCACAAGAGGAAACTGGGTTTATGGCGGAAGTTTTGATGCTATTCCAGCTGTTGGCTGTAATGGTGCTATATACGGCTCTTACCCTACAGAAACGCTTCAATTAGCTTGTACAGGAAGCCCTCAGATAGTTGCTGAAGGTCTTGCCGGTCAGTTTACAAAAATGTACATCAATTTTGGTCAGTATTATGTATTCTCAAGTTCAATAGCAACAGATTACATCACCATTACGGATGATAATGGAATGACCGTTTTGGCAAGTGGAACTACACCACTAAGCTGGTCATCTGGAAGCAATGTTGGCGTTATCCGTTTTTATGTACACAGCAATGCAAATTGTGGTGCTGAAGATGCTATCAGAATAAAATCGGTTAACTGCAGCAGTACTCCTATCGGAGGTTGCGGTCTGCCAAGCAACGTTTCGGTATCTAATGTAACATCAAACTCTGCCCTGATCAGATGGACTGCTCCATCACCAACACCTTCGTCAGGATATGATTTATATGTAGTGCAAAGCAATACTGCTCCAACATACAATAGCACACCAACGCATACGGTTTCTAATAACTACACTTCAATGGTTGTTAGCGGACTAAGTCCTGCAACAAATTACAGCTATTGGATACGAGCTAATTGTGGTTCTACAAAAGGAGACTGGGTTTATGGCGGAAGTTTTGATGCTATTCCTGCTGTTGGTTGTAATGGTGCTACATTTGGACCTAATCCTGCAGAAGCAATTCAAATAGCCTGTATGGGATCTGCAGAGGTAGTTTCTCAAGGTTTTGCCGGTGAGTTTACAAACATTTACATCAATTATGGTCAGCAATATACTTTCTCAACTTCAGTAGCAACAGATTATATTACTATCACAGATGATAATGGAATGACCGTTTTGGCAAGCGGACCTTCGCCATTGAACTGGTCGTCTGGCAGCAATGTGGGTGTTATCCGCTATTATGTACATACTAATGCAAACTGTGGTTCTCAGGATGCCGTTCGAGTTAAATCAGTAACTTGTAGAAATCCTCTTGGTATTGATCAGTTTGCTCAAAATAATGTTACTATTTATCCTAACCCAAGTTATGGTCAGTTTACTGTAGAAACCGGAAGTGTAATAGCTGATAACATCACAATTACAGATAACCTTGGAAGAGTAATCACTACTTTCAAACCATCTCTGTCAAAATCGGATTTATCGATAGATAGTTTTGCAGAAGGTATTTATTATGTGAAAATAGATTACCAGAATAAGAGTGTTACTAAAAAACTGGCTCTTAAAAAGAACTAATTTTTATAAATTACTTTGACTTAAACTTAAAACCCCGCTAAAAGCGGGGTTTTTATTTTTATAGCTATCAAGTTGAAGTTTATAACTGCCACTTAGTTTCTAAACGAAAAAACTATAACTTTACAGAAATACAAGAGATAATGCTTATCATAAATTTTTCAGATTTTCCTGAATTGGAAACCCAGAGGCTGAAACTCCGACGTGCTGATTTAAATGACGTCAATGAACTATTTGCACTACGTTCTGACCCAAACATCATGAAATATATTCCGCGTCCGGTAGCTACATCACTTGAAGAAGCAACAGAACACTTCAAAATGATGGATGAAAAAATCAGCAACAATGAGATGATTAATTGGGCCATTACGCTAAAAGACAATCCTAAAATGATTGGAACTATTGGCTATTTCCGTATGAAACCGGAACATTACCGGGCAGAAATCGGTTATATGTTGCTTCCTGATTTTCATGGAAAAGGATATGTTACCGAAGCCATTAATGGGGTTGTCGACTATGGCTTTACTAAAATGGGATTACATTCTATCGAGGCAATGATTGATCCTGAAAATATAGCGTCGGCCAAAGTATTGGAAAAATGCAGTTTTGTTAAGGAAGCACATTTTAAGGAAAATGAATTTTATAACGGAGAATTTATTGACACTGTAATCTACTCTAAATTAAACAGTAAAAATTATTAATAACCATAGCCTTAAATAGTGAAATCCTACAAATTATTTATAATCTTATTTGCTCTTTTATTCAGTTGCGAATCCAAAAAAGATAAAATAAAAAGTGATTGGAAATATTACAGTGGTTTTGACTTTGGAGATTTTTTAAGTTTTAAACATCAAAATTTAAAAATACAAAATGATACTATTTATAAAGACTCAACGCCTTTAGCCATTATAGTAGAATTAAAAACAAACTATTTGCCCGGAACGGAAAACAAACTTACATTAAAAGATATTAAAAGTGGAGCGTTAGGAATCTATACTGATAAAGGAAAATAATATTTATTAATACCTCCCTAACCTTAGCCACTTAGAACCTCAGTACCTTAGACCTCTTGAAAATAAACCTTCTTCCTGTAATCAATCCCCCATTTTGCCATTTCATCAATTAATGGCGAAAGTGTCTTGCCATATTCTGTAATTGAGTACTCAACGGTTATTGGTTTTGTGTTCATTACTCTTCGATTGACTAAATTATTTACTTCCAAATCCTGAAGTTCCTTTGAGAGCATTTTTGTCCCAATCCCGTTTATTTCCCGTAACAGGTCCATAAATCCCAATGTATTGCCTTCTATTAGTGTTCCCAATATATGAAATTTCCACTTTCCGGATAACAGGCTCATCGTATCACTAATAGCTTGCATTCGAACCTGACAAATAGGTGTAGCATTTATTTCGGCGGTTTTTTTCATCATTCTTTGAATTAAATGTATGTTTTACAAAGTTATGCAATCCATCAGACACTTTCTAAAAGGAAAGTAGTTTCCAAAGGGAAACCCATAGCAAATATACATCGAATGTAGCGTAGTTTTGTGGGTATAAATTGTAAGCCTATTCTGAAATAGTATTCAAAAAAAATGAAATTAAAATCTATAACAGTACTAGTATTAATGCTGGCTAACTTCGGTTGTCAGGCTCAAACAGATAAAAAAATGAAAAACAATACCAATCCCCTATTATGTGATCCTGTTGAAGGTATTTGTGGAATACCCGATAATGCAGAATCAGGAAAAGTTGTAACGCAAAACACCCAAAAACCAGTAAAGGTTATTTATTTCACAGACCCTATTTGTTCTTCTTGCTGGGGAATAGAACCACAAATCCGAAAACTAAAATTGGAATACGGTAATAGTATAGAAATTGAGTACCGAATGGGTGGTTTATTACCGGATTGGAGCTATAACAGCGGCGGTATCAGCAAACCTTCTGATGTAGCACATCATTGGGATGAAGTGAGTCTTTATTATGATATGCCAATTGATGGTGATGTTTGGTTGGAAGACCCGTTACCATCCTCCTATCCGCCATCGATAGCTTTTAAAGCCGCAGAAATGCAGAGCAAAGAAAAAGCTATCCAATTTTTAAGGGAAATCCGGGAAATGGTTTTCCTGCAAAAAAAGAACATTACCAAGTGGGAAAACTTAGAAATGGCGGCTAAAAAAGTTGGTTTAGACGTAAAACAATTTACAACCGATTTTAATGGCAAAGCTAAAACGCTTTTTGAAGAGGATTTGCATTTTGCAAGGCAAAACGGTGTCAGAGGATTTCCAACTATCTTCTTTATAGATGCAACAGGACAGAAGGAAACCGTTTATGGTTCAAAACCATATGTATTTTATGAAAGTGCTATTTTAAAACTTCACTCAAAAGCTACCAAAAGCGAGTATTATAAAAATTGGGAAGTGCTTTTTTCAAAATATCCTTCTTTAACGGCAAAAGAATTTTCTGAACTTTCCGGAACACCAAGAGCAGAAAGCGAAAAGCAATTGAATGAACTTACAACTAAAGGAAAATTAGAAAAACTGACAACTAAAAACGGTTCCATTTGGACAGTAAAGAATTAGTTACTGAAGCTCAAACACAATCTAGTTTTAAAACCTGTAAACCATAAGATTTACAGGTTTTTATTTTTACTGACATCTCAATATACGAGCCCTTTCTATGGTTGTTTTTGAGAAATATTAGATGGATTTTTTTCGGAAAAACATTATCTTTATCAGTAGTATATTATTCATTCTTAATGAAAAACAATATAAACCGCTTAATTATCGCATCAAACCCATGCTTAAAATAGAATTTGAAGAACCACATTTAGAACTTTGTGAATGCTGTGGAAAAGAAACTGTAAATCTTACACGGTTTGTTTATGAAGACGATGATGCTTTTGCTATTTATTACATAAAATTTACCAAAGACCATGAAGATAAAGTAGCTAACGGAATAATTAGTATTGGAGATTGGGGAACTGATGAAGTTCCTGAAAACAGATATTCTTTTCCTTTCAGAATATGGACTAAGGGAAAAAATTATCAGGTTGGTTTGATGGACAGAGAAGAATCACCTTGGACACATCAAATACTTGGGAAAATATTAGACAGAAATGATGCCCTAAAACACCCTTGGATAAAAGAAGTTTTTCATATTACTGACCATATTGTCATGGAAGATAAAGAAGTGATTGAATACTTTTCGGAATAACTAAAACGATCTATAAATATAAGGGTTGATGTAGTTCTTATTTAAAAATATAAAAACCTGTAAATCATATGCTTTACAGATTTTTTGTTCTTACTGACACCTCCAAATATACAAATTGTTTCTATGTTTGTTTTTGACGAACACTAGGTGAAATTTTTTTCAAGAAAATAATACCATCATAGGTTTCCTCATATTTTCTTGAAAAAAACTTCGGGTCCTTCGGGTCAAATCCTGGTCCCCCTATAAAAAGCTGCTTCATTTTAGTACCAAAGAATTTTTTCATCTCAGGATTTTTAACAGCTGTGGCAATATCAACAAAATAGATATCAGGCTGGGCTTGAAAAAAAGTTTCTGCATACGTTTTATTATAAGGTTTGTCAAGTAGACGGTATTCCGATCCTAATACCTGCTTATTTTTAATAATAAAGCCCAACATCTTGCCACTTCCAAAATCAAATCCCATAGCATAATAGTCATCCTTAAAGTGTTCTTTAAGCCTGCTGCCCAAGCTTGGTACCGCCATACCCAAATCTTTTTTATTTATATGCTCATTATGTGCCCATATAAATACCTTACTATCTGGCACTTCTATATTCATTATCTTTAAAACATTCTCATACATTGCATTATCACGCACATCTGCAGCCGGCCATGAAATATAAGCTGTATAATCTTCCAGATAGCCCAACCCTCGCATCATATCAATATATTCATTTGCATTTGCAGCCTTTAAGCGTGTTGAATCCTGTTCTAGCAATTGGGTTAACTGCTGTAGTTTCGGTTGCATTTTCTTTGCCCATTCCTTTATTTTTACATGCCCATATTCTGCTACCGAACAACTGTCTGCTGCTGCTAACAGATTTTCATCAATATTAATATTATACTTTTGAACGTAGCTTCTTAGCCTTTTATTAATATCATCTCCCATTTGGTTATCTATTCCATAAAATCGTATCTGTGCCTCCCGGGGTTTTCCCTGATTGTAATTACGTATCCATTCCAGCAAATCAGCTACTTCAGTAGTACGCCATAAAAAATGTCTGAAATTTTTTATAAGACTAGCTTTATCTCCAGGACCGCCACTTATCCATTCATTAATAGCTTGTTCACCCTGATAACTTTCCTCCATAATAAAAACCCTCACACCATTGTGCTCAACCAGATATTTAAAAAACTTGGCTTTCAGGTCAAAAAACTCTTTAGCATGATGGGTAGCTTCACCAAACCCATAAATTCTTGCTTCTTTAAAGCCTTGAGGTTCATTCTGTGTAAATGCCACTAGCTCTGTATCAGGATTTGCATCTTCAATAACAATTGCGTTGGTATTTAGCCAGGATACGACATTGCTGGTTTGTGCATTCAAGCTAATCGAAAACAAAAATCCTAAACAGTAAAAAGCTCTATACATAGTTTATTTTGGTTTTGGGTAAATGTAAAAATAAAAAAGTTGCTTCTGGGCACTAATACGCAAACAGGAGTAATTTGTACTACAACTACAATTTTACAACCTTTTATATCCTATATTGCGGGTAATGATTCTTTTGTTTTTTTAATTTGTATTATGAACTCATTATATAACTATTTCTGCACGTTACATCCTGTTTTTACCCCTAGTGATTTTGAGCTTCTGACAAAAGATTTCCAGACGAAGCACTTCAAAAAAGGCGATTATATAGTGCGTGAGGGCGAAACACAGCGCAATATCTACTTTGTTGAAAAAGGCATTCAGATGTATAACTTTGATACACAGGGAAAAACCAATATCCTGGGGTTTGCCTATCCACCCAACCTGTGTGTGGTAATGGAATCGTTTATTTTTCAGAAACCATCAACGTATAATGTTACCTGCATTACAGACAGTACACTCAACTACCTCCACTATTCTGCTTTACAGGAAATATTCGAGCAGTCCCGGCAAGTAGAGCGGCTATTCCGGAAATTATCCGAAAATCTGTCTATAGGTCTTCTCAACAGACAGATGGAACTCCGCTCTACTACTATTGAAGAGCGTTTTAAAATATTTTGCCAAAGGAGTCCACACCTGTTGCAACAAGTACCCCAAAAATATATAGCCGCCTATCTGGCAATAGATCCTACCAACTTTAGCAAGCTGATGAATACCGTGCGGTTCTGACGTTGGTGCAGACCAATATTTTTACCGAAACAAAAGCTGTTCTTTGAAGCATTCTTAAACGGTAAAAATATAAGGCTATGACTTTTCAACACCTATTTTATATTCCCACAATTTTCTTGCTGGGTCTTATTTTTGGAATACTTCTTGGCAATAACACAAATACTGTATCCGCAGATGGAAAAGTAAGTGTGAAAAAGCTGGGGCTTGTCTTTTTGATTTTTCTTATTGTATTTATCATTACGCATGCCTTTACTATTCCCGCAGGCTCCAAACAGGTAAGTATGTTATTGGACGGACTGGAAATATTCGACAAAAAGCCAATATTCGGGAGCGATGCAGTATATCACTATATGCAGTCATTTACCGAGATAGGAATACAGGTATATAAACGTTTTACATATACTATTGATGTTGTTTTTCCTTTATCTATGCTGGCATTTCTGCATACTTTTTCCAAATTCACATTGCAACGGATAAAACTTCCAAAATATTTCTTCAAAATAGCCGGGTTACTTCCGTGGATATGGTTTGGGTTTGATATGCTTGAAAATGCAACTGTATTTTATCTCCTTTCCGAATTTCCGAAGCAACATCCGTTTATAGCCGGGTCGCTTGGATGGATTACTGTAATAAAATTTGTTTTGCTCTTCCTTTCGCTTTTCGTACCGGCTTCGTTACTTTTATTGGCACGAAAACTGCGCTATCAGTACTAATTTTAAAATGATTTAAAAACGGCAGACTACTAATCTGCCGTTCTTCTATCTATTTCCACCAATGGTAGTAATTATGCAATCCGTCATACTCGAATCCACAACGCGGATAGAGTTGGTTTCCAATATCGTTTGTCTTTTCTGTTTCAAGCATTAATCCGCAGGCCCCGGTTTCTTCACACCATTGTTTACTACGGTCAATCAAGGCTACAGAAAGTCCTTTCCCTCTGTAATCCGGATGTACAAACAAATCACTTAATAACCATTGTTTCTGTAGTTTGGTGTAATGAAAAAGTTTGTACAGTTGTACAAATCCCACTGCTTTACCATCGACTATAGCCAGAAAAATATCGGATTCGCTGTTTAGGAACCTTTCTTTTAAAAATGTCTTGCCTCTTTCCAAATCGGATTCCTGTCGGTAGAAAACTCTGTAGAGATTAAACAAAACGGCGGTTTCATTCAAGTCTTCCAGACTTGCTTTTTTAATTTGATAATTCATGTTGTTATGTATTTAAATTATCCGGCTAAAGTATCTTCAATTTGGACTACCTTTGTAATCCAGATTTAACTTAATAAGTAGTCCAGATGTTTCCATTTCAAAATATCATTACCATTGATAAAGAGAGTAAGACTCCTTTATACAGACAGATTGCCATCTCAATTATCAATGAAATAAGAACGGGAACATTAAAAGCCGGAACTCCCTTGCCAGGAACAAGAGAACTTTCTAAATTACTGGGCGTACACCGTAAAACAGTAATTGCGGCCTATGACGAACTGCATGCCCAGGACTGGATAATTGTCATTCCACGAAAACAGGTAACCGTATCCCAACAGATTCCGGTATTAAAAGCCAAGAACTGGAGTCAGAAAGAAGCTGCATCATCCTATCAAAATACTTTTAGCCTTCCTTTTCATAAAGCAGAGGAAAAAATGTCTGATAAGAAAATACTAACCGCTCCTGAAATCCTTATCGATGACGGCTATCCCGACATAAGACTTTCCCCCATAGAAGACCTGTTAAAAATATACAGGTCCTATACAACCCGGAAATATGCCGTCAAAAATGCTATTGTAGGAACCACGCAAGGCACATTGAAACTAAGAAATGAACTCGTCAGCTATTTATCCAAAACCCGCGGACTGAATATCACAGCCGATAATCTGTTAATTACACATGGCGCCCAGATGAGTATTTATCTGGCTTCGCAGCTGCTATTAGATAAAGACGCTACTATTATTACCGGTAATCCCGATTATCCTATAGCTAACAAAACATTTGCAAGAACCAAAGCAACGCTAATTGAAGTCGCTGTTGATGAAAATGGACTGGATATGGCTGCAGTGGAAAAAATATGCAAAAAGAAAAAAATAACCGCAGTTTATGTAATTCCCCATCACCACTATCCAACAACCGTGACATTGAGTGTGCAAAGAAGAATGAAACTTTTGGAACTGTCCCATCAATATTCTTTTGCTATTATTGAAGATGATTATGACTACGATTACCATTATGCTTCCTCTCCCTATTTGCCTATAGCCAGCGGAAGCCATAACGGCAATATAATTTATATTGGCTCTTTTTCTAAAATTTTGGGACCTTCAATACGTATTGGTTTCATGATAGCGCCTAAAAATTTTATTGAACAATGCACAATGCTTCGGGAAGAAATTGACTTTGGAGGCGACGGATATATGCAGAATGCGTTGGCAGAACTCATTAAAAACGGAGACTTGAGCAGATGCCTAAAAAAAACAAAAAAAAGCTATCGTCAACGCAGGGACTATCTGGATGCACTGCTAAAAAAACATTTGGGTGATTCTGTTTCGTATTCTCTACCTGATGGCGGAATGGCAATCTGGATAAAAATAAATCCAATGTTTTCTGTAAATAAATTAACATCAATCCATCAATTGCATATCAAACGGATTCATACTCAGGAAAATGCCTTTCGCTTTGGATTTGCTTCAATGAATGAACCAGAACTTGAGGAAGCTGTTTCATGTTTAAAAGCAGCATTGAAAAACTAAATTTTCGCTTGTTTTTCAAATAAAAAAATCCAATTCCCAATATGTGGTTTCATTTTTTTCCTAATTTTACAATAGAAAAAAGTAGCCCTAAAGAATATTTAACCTGCTGTGTAATACGCCTACCCCATGGCTATACACAACGGTTCCCTTACTCCCCATGGATTTCTTCATGGATACTTTTACGGATAGAAATTGTATAATCTCTGTCCAACAAACAACTATCAAGTTAAATTTAGGAAACCATGAAAAAAAGCTACTTGACTATGCTGATGCTAGTCTTTTTAGGGACAGTACATGCCCAAATTGGTATCGGAACAATTAACCCGGATGCTTCTACTGCCCTGGATGTTACAGCTACAGACAAAGGCATCCTGATTCCAAGGGTAGCACTAACCGGTTCAACAGATACCTCAACAATTACGACAGGAAACGTAGATGGTCTGCTCCTGTTCAATACCGCAACTGTAGCCGACATTACGCCTGGCTATTACTACTGGTTGGCTGGAAAATGGCAACGCATGGACGGTCGCGGTAATGGATGGCAATTGGCCGGAAATGCCGGAACCGATGCCAACGCGGACTTTTTAGGTACTACAGACGCGCAAGACCTCACTTTCAGAACAGACAATATGGAACGCCTAAGGATTACGCAGAGAGGAAGATTAGATTTTTCAAATACCAGTAGTGACCCGCTATTTCCAAACATCTTTTTAGAAGGCGGGAACGAAACTACTTCCGGAGCTGCCAATATAGCCATAGGTGAGTCTGCCCTTAAGAATATTGACAGCGGTCAATTAAATATAGCCATTGGTAGGAATGCATTACAGGCAACTACATCTGGCAGTGTAAATATTGCCATTGGAAATCAAACACTGTCAAGCAATACGGATAGTTTTTCTAATATTGGTATAGGTTTTGGAGTTCTGCCTTCGCTGAATAATGGCGGACACAATATTGGCTTAGGTGACAATACCGGATTGTCTTTGGTAAGTGGCAACGGAAATACTTTTATAGGTTCGTTTGCAAGCAGTACTCTCAATAGCTTAGAAAATGCAACCGCTATTGGCTACATGGCCACGGTTGAGGCAGATAATAGCATGGTATTGGGTGGAATTGGTTCAAATGCTGTAAATGTAGGAATTGGCAATACTATCCCAAACAGTACACTGCAAATTACCGGTTCTTTTAGTGCGGCAATCAAAAGCACCAATATCAATTACTCGCTCACAGACAAAGATTATACGGTACTTTATACTGTTTCCGGAATCACAGTAACACTTCCTGCAGCAGACAGCAGTAATGTGGGAAGAATTTATAATATCATATGCGATGTTACAGGAGGTTCTGTAAACCTGAATGCGACCGGAACAGATATTACAAAAGATGGCACAGTTATTACTTCAGCAACCGGTTCTTTAGTAGTGCAGAGTACCGGGACAAAATGGATTGTTATTCCATAATTACCAAAAGATTTATTTACTTATTAATTTATATCCAGACCAAAATCCCCTGACTAAAAATATATTGATGATACAGAAAAAGCAATAAAACCCGTTGACAAATCAACGGGTTATTCTTATCACTTCTGGCTACAATCTGTTCAACTCTTCAGAATTTCCAGATTGGCGCTCACTGGTTTTAAGGTTTCTGTTTCCGAAACGGTAAGTCAATGAAAAACGAATGCGCTGTGTGTCCCAAACATTTTTAAATTCCTGGGTTACCCCATACATATTCTGTTTTGAATATTCGCGCCCGTTAAAAATATCAGTTCCGCTAATGCCCAACTCTAATTTTTTATCCAGCATTTGGTATTTTACCGTCGCATAAAATTTGGCATACGGTTTTAGGCTTGAGTTTTGGAAAGTTTCTCCAAAATTCTGAAAATAACTAATACTCAGGAAAAACGTTTTGTTTTTGTTTAAGGTAAAATCATTGGTTGTGAAAAAAGACGAAGACGCTCCCTTATTTCTCCTGTCAGAAACTGCAATATCGGATTCGGAATAACTCAAACTAAGATTATTCACGCTGGTCCACCAAGGAGTTGGTTTTGCCGTATAACTCTGCGTAAAGCTAAGCATGTCTTCATTTACATAATTCATCCAGATATAATTGTTCTGTTTGGTATCCGGATTCAGGATAGAAGCCTGGTTTACGCCATCTCTCATACTTGAAAAACTGAGTCGTGAATCGAAGGTCTTATACGTAAATGTCACTTCAAAATTATGCGTAAATGACGGTCTTAAAAACGGATTTCCTTCATTGTAACTAAATTCGTTGTTAATCGTACGGAATGGATTCAGGCTTTCGTAACTCGGACGGCGGATACGGCGGGAATAATTGAATCCAAGGCTTTTATCTTCTGTAAACTGGTGCAAAATATACAACGTAGGGAACAATTTCAGGTAATCATTCTTATGTCGGTTATTGGCCTCTCTCGAATATCCATCCGTCTGGGTAGCTTCCAAACGTAAGCCCGCCTGAATGTTCCATTTATCATTGAACTTTTTATTTCCGGAAATATACAATGCCTCATTCTTTTCGGTGTATTCAAAATAATTCGACAGATTGGTATCATATACCATTTCACCGTTTTCGTCCTGTTTAAAAGCATTAATCAGGTTATCAGATTTTGAATTGGAAAATCGGGCACCAGCGGTAAAATCGGCTATTTTGGTTGGCAATTCAAAATCTACTTTAGCCGACAGGTTTTGTATTCTGATGTCGACATCATTAATACCGGCATGTTGGGAATTGGCAATCAGTTCGTTTGCCGGATTATAGTTGGCATAGGCATAACGATTAAAAGTTGGCGTGTGATAGTTCACAAAATCAACATCCACCATCATTTTTTTGCCCAAAGTATCCAGCTTATATTCTGAATACAGGTTGTAAATCTGCTGATAGGTTTTATCATTTGATGTCGCATTATTCTTCATAAATTGCTGAATAGCTCCTCCTTTTTGGTCAAAAAGGGTGGTTAACTGTGGCTGTGCATCCGTAAACTTAGAAGTGTAGGCAGAAACTTTGGTGCCAATTGTCCATTTTTTTGTCAATCGGTAGTCCAGAGCCAACTGTCCGTTAAAATAACGGTTTTTACCATCGGAGCTGCTCTCATTCTGCCAAAAAGCATCAGAGTAATAAATATCATTGTCCCATCTGATTAAAGAACGTCGTACTCCTGTACTGGCAGAACTTCTTAATGTCAGCTTATTTTTTTGCAGATTAAAAGCCGTGTTATACTGTTGCGTATTTCTCTGTCCGCGTTGGTAAGCTCCACCCAATAACGCATTCCAACTGTCTTTCTTAACCTTTTTGGTCACTATATTGATGATACCGCTGTTTCCTTCGGCCTGATATTTGGCTGGCGGTGTCGTAATTACTTCAATCTTTGACAGGTTGGAAGCACTGATACTCTCCAGATAATTCATCAGTTCCGCCTGTTCCATATAAGTTGGCTTATCATCAATTAACACCATAACCGAATTTTTACCCGAAATGCTGATGCTTTCCTGGGTCACCGTAACACCGGGTGTCGTTCTGAGTGCGTCTATAGCAGTACCTCCTGCAGACGAAGTTGCATTGGCTACATGATATACAAAACGGTCTGCTTTGCGTTCCATCAGTTTTTTAGGAGCTTCAATTACCACCTCATCGAGTTTTGTTTTGCTTTCAAACGCAATCACTCCTAAATCAGTATTGCTCTTTAACGAAAGTTCTTGTTTGTATACTATTTCATCAAAATATAAAACCTCTAAACGGTAATTGCCTGTTTGTGCCTGTAAGGCAAAAGAACCATTTTCGGCAGTCTTGCCTCTAAGAGTATCTTTAGCTATCAACAGAACATCGTAAAATGCTGCAGGCTCGCCATTGGCTTGTGCTATGCCTTTTATTTCATGTGTCTGTGCAAAAAGTGAAGTGGTAAATAGAATTGAAATCCAAACTAAAAAATGTGATGCTGTTTTCATGTGTATTATTTTTCAGCAAATCTTCGGCTTTTACTGTTTTTATTTTTTTTATTTCGACCAGCCCGGTCAAAAATCCGACCAATGGGTTGGTCGGAGAAAATGGAGTGTTTGTCGAAAAAAAGTTTTTTCTTATTGTGTAATGCCCTACTTTTCCACTCTCAAAAAATAGCCCTGAAATGAAAAAAAAATATGTGATTCTGCTACACCTTTTGTTTTGGTTGTACTATATAATGCAGGATTTGACTGTATTCGACTTTAAGCAACAAAAAATCTCTTTTCCAATACTGGCTTTCGATTTCAATAAACCGGAATATCTCCTGATGCTCTCATTTACAGCAATCTATATTTTTGTTTTTTACCTGAATTACTTAGTATTTATGCCAAAGTTTTTTGATGTAAAAAATGTAAAACGCATTGCATTGTCATTTTTGGCCCTGTTTATCATTTTTATCGGAATGCGCTATTTGATAGAAGAAGTTTTGTTTGACATTCTGTTTGGTTTCCATAATTATTACAAAGGAGTAACCGTTACTTACTATATCTATGATAATTTAGCGTACAGCAGCCTTCCTATTATGGCTTCTTCTGTCTTATGGTTTATTGTAAACATGTTACGCCTGCAAAAAGAGCAACTCGCTTTATTGGAAAGCAAGCGGGAGACCGAAATCAATTTCCTGAAATCGCAAATCAATCCACATTTTATATTTAATACCCTGAACAATATTTATTATCTGATATTCGAAAAATCAGAAAAAGCACTTCCGGCTGTCGAGCAATTGAGCGGACTCATGCGTTATATGACCTATGAGAGCCAAAATGAAACTATTGCATTGCAACGTGAAATAGCCTACATAGAAAATTTTATTGCTTTAGAAACCATGCGGATTTCAGGCGATGCGCAGGTGTTTTTCAAGAAAAATATCGAAAATCCGGAATGTCGCATTCCTCCTTTGTTACTGATTCCGTTTGTAGAAAATGGCTTTAAACACGGTATTCTGAACAATCCGGAACAGTCCTTTACTATTGAACTGACACAAAATAAAAATCATCTAATTTTACAGACACAAAACAGCATCAACAATTATAAAAAAGACCATCAGTCTGGCGTTGGTATTGAAAATATAAAAAAGCGACTGCAATTGTATTTTCCTGACAGGCATTCATTAGAAATTACCAGAAAAGAAAACATGTATTACGTAAAATTAGACATCACACTATGAGAACCATCCGCTGTGCAATCCTCGACGATGAACCCATGGCAGTGGCGCTCTTGTCAAAATATGTAGAAAAAATTTCCAGTTTTGAATTGGTAAAAGCTACAACCAATCCGTTTGAAATACTGGAACTCATAGCCCAAACAACCATTGATGTATTATTTATCGACATACAAATGCCGGAACTTACAGGCATACAGATGATGGAAATGCTGGGCAATAAGACCAAGTTTGTCATTACTTCTGCCTATAGCGAATATGCACTGAAAGGCTACGAACATAATGTAGTCGATTATTTACTAAAACCTATTTCATTTGACCGTTTTTATAAATGCATACAGAAAATAGAATCCCTTGCCCAGGAAAAACCGGCTCCCACTGTAGAAATAGCGGCTAAAACCGAAGAAAAACCGGATGAATTCCTGTTCATAAAAACCGATGGCAAGCTGGTAAAAATAAACCTGAACGATTTACTACTGGTTGAAGGCTTAAAAGATTATCTGTATTTGCATCTAAAGAATGAAAAACTTATCGTGCTCGATACGCTCAAAGAGTTTGAAGCAAAATTACCTGCATCTGATTTTATGAGGGTACACAAATCTTATATCATCAGGCTGGACCAGATTGAAACCATTGAACGTAACAGGGTGTTTATCCAAAAAAACATTGTTCCAATAGGCGAAACCTATAAGATTAAGTTTCAGGATTGGGTGAAAAGCTTCTTATAATAATTTATAGTGGATAGTTGGTAGTAGATAGTTTAGTAGTTAGTCATAAATCAAAAAT